>ERZ807291.2109-NODE-2109-length-30756-cov-8.100681_pt1 | contig 30756 bp, 20 predicted proteins | sample MGYA00521257_ERZ807291 | MGnify/ENA primary metagenome ERZ807291 (study PRJEB31413, sample SAMN03169783) | marine metagenome | biome: Marine; feature: Water; material: Subsurface seawater | place: North Sea | collected 2011-04-28 | depth 1 m m ...
CGGGTACGGATGTACATGCCCAGTGCGCCTCCTGTTTTCTTTCCAGTGCCAGTCCCTTCAGCTTGAAGCACACGCCTTATCCGCAGGCACGGAGCTTGGATCATATTATTGCTGACAAGATTGGGACCCAGACACCCTTTAAGACGCTCGAATTCAGCTGTAACAGCCACAAGGACAATAAGGAATCGATCCAGTTTGATAATATTTCCTGGTACGGAACGGAACATGTGGCCCCTTCCATGCGTGATCCGTTACTCACTTATCGCAGGCTTTTTAAATCGGATGAACGGAGTGCTTATAAAAATATCACCGATCTTGTTTTGGACGACGCCCGGTCGTTGAAAAAGGAGCTTGGGTATTCGGATCAGCAGAAATTTGGGGAATATTTTGAATCGATCCGGGCGATCGAAACCCAGATTTCCAGACTTGACGGAATGAAGGCCGAATTGAGCAAGGTGGACATGGATATCCCCCTGGATGGGAAAATGCCGAGGGGCGAATACATTCGTTTGATGGGCGACTTGATGATTGCCTCCCTTCAGAGTGGGCTGACCAATGTCGCTACTTTCATGGTTGGACCTGAAAGATGGGACACGCCCTATTTATTTGAAAGCTTATTCGATAAGCCCAAGAGCCATCACATGATGTCTCATAACCAAGGCAGATATGTTGATGATCTTATCAAGGTGGACTATTTCTATATGGAGCAATTTGCCTATCTTTGCGACAAAATGAACCGGGTCGAGGAGGCCAACGGCAAGACTTTGCTGGATAATATTATGTTTACTTATGGTTCCGGGTTGGGAGATGGTTCCACTCACCAGTACAGTGCCTTACCTATCATTATTGCCGGATCTGGAGGCGGAAAATTCATTACTGGCAAGCACCTGAATGTTTCGGCTAAGTCCGGACTGGTTAAAAAGGTGAATGGTACTTACAAAACACCGGAGGGTGGGGTGCCCTTGGCGAATCTCTGGCTTACCCAGGCGAAGGCGATGGGGCTCAAACTTGATCGCTTTGCTGATAGTACCAGCACAATTTCCAGCCTGCTTGCCTAAAAATTAGCTTCCGGAAGGATTTTAATTTTTCGGTCGGTCACAAAAGTGCCGAATGGGATGAGGGTGGCGATAAAAAGGTAAACTCCAAATTTTAGAGTCCAAGCGAATTTCTTCATACAAACTGCCAGAAGTAAGCAGTAGGCAACAAAGAGAACGCCGTGGGCCATGCCGGTGATTTTGACTGCCGTAGGTATGTCGAAATAATATTTCATAGGCATGGCAACCCCAAGAAGAAGTAAATAGGAAATTCCTTCGATATTTCCAAGTATTCGTAAAGTTTTGATCATGTGAGATTAAGAAAGTTATTTTTTTCTGATATAAAAAAGTCGTATCTGTAGGATAATCGCAAATATACCGGCGATCAACAATCCAAACCATATAGCCGAGTTAAAACTTTGGGTAATTTCCTGAGGTAGCTTAACTATATCTGCGTGTTCATAGACCCAATGCATGGGGACTACAGAGAGCGGATTGATCGCAAGTAATTTCAAGATTAAGCCCAAGTTTTCTTCTCCCCAACCCACTCCCAGAACAAGACTTGCGAGGAGGGGGGTGATCCAAAGCAATCCCACAAATCCCCAGAAACCGAGGTTGAACCATTGTTCACGACTTGCCTGCAGATACATCACAGTAAGGAGCAGGGTGACAGTGGGGATGAGACATAAAGAAACCAAGGAAGAGTTTAGTACCCAGGCATCAGAATGTAATGCCAATTTGATCAAGGCCGAGTAAGTAAAGAGGGTGATGATACCAAGGATCAGCATAAGCCCTAGTCCACTACTTTCATCTGCCATTCGAGGGATTCGGGTGAGATTAAATTTTGCGATTCGCTGGATTCCCTTGAGATAAAGGTGTTGGTTGGGACAACAAATATTGATGAGGCAGAGAATGAATAGAAAGGAAAGGGAGAATAAAATTCCAACTACTATAATGAGTCCCATGAGTTTTTCTTCGCTACCAGAGAATTCATTGGTCGACAATTCGTGCCCGATCAGTCCGCTTGCTTCGCCTTTATCAAAAAAAGTCCATAAACAACCTAAAAGGAGAAATTGAAAAATAGAGTAAATAACAAAAGCGGATGATTTTGATAATGCCGGTAAAGCCTGATTCCTCCATTTTCGATAACCCGTGATCAGCAGAATCAAAATGAGCAGACCCTGCATGAGAAAAGTGAAAGTAGTGGGCGAGATCATAAAATCAAAAAAGGGAACATCCTGCCAAAAATCTGCCATTCGGGCTTCATAATCAAAGTGGTTCCTTCTCTGGTATCCTTCTTCCCGTATGACAGGAAGTATTTTTCCGAAGTAGGTTGGGAGAATCGTAAGGAAAGAAAGGAAAGAAATTCCTGCCTGGCCCAGTCCTGGTAGCACCACATATAATCCAAGAACGACAATGCGGGAAACCCATGAGGCAGCACGGGGCTTGGGGACCACCAAGCCCACTGCATGTGCGGTAAGGTGGTAGAGAATGACCGAGCAAAAGAAAACGGAATACAATTGAATGATGTTTCCCCAGGGGAGTTTTCCCACAAGAATGGCATGACCTAGGAAGGGCAGAGTGAAAAAAAACATGTAGTATTCACGAGCGGGGATTCCAAATATATAGCCAATGATCTTAGATAGCGGATTCATGGGAGTCATCCGCTGGTAATCGAGTAGACCGGATTCCCTTTCCTCTGCGGTAATGGAAGCAACCCGGCCAGTACCCAAAAACATTAGGTAAAACCCCTGCAAGGCGAGAAGGAATGTGAATGCATTACGGGCTCCGTTTACCGGAGAGCTTTCTCCCTTTACCCATTCTTTGGTTTGGGGGTCCTTGCTATATTTTCCTTCAGATCCCTCGAGGTAGGAGGTCAGGTAAACCGTTGAACATACGATTAGGGAGAACAGTCCGGCTGCGATCAGATGTTTGGGACGGAGGTTTTCACGGATGCCTTTTAGAATAAGTGGGTTCATCAATTTTGATCAAATTCTGAGGATCCGGATTCAATTTCCAAAAACAAATCCTCCACTTTAGATTTCCGGGTGGAAAAAGAAGTAACTTTCAGTCCATGCTCAATCATTTGAGAAAGAATCTCGGGAATTTCTTCGCGATTTCCTGAATGAGATATTTCAAAGTGAGGTTTCGATTCGTGGGTTTGTTTAAGTTCCGAAAGGGTAGGCCACTGTTCTAAGAATTCAGGGAATTGAGTCGTGGGTTCCAATAGTTCGACTTCCAGTGTTCTGTAAGATTGCTTGCGTTGGGTGATTTCTTCGATGGATCCAGAAACCACCATTTTGCCATTCCGCATGATGCCGATTTCATCGCAAAGGTCTTGCAGTTCAGTAAGAACATGAGAGGAGACAAGAATGGTTTTCCCCTCATCTGCAAGTTTCCTCAGTAGCTTGCGCATATCAATGCGGGCCTTTGGATCAAGATTGGCTCCCGGTTCATCGAGTAGCATGACCAAAGGATCATGCACCAGAGTTTTGGCGAGCAGAGCCCGTTGTTTCATTCCGCGTGACAAAGATTTGCACAGTTCCCGGCGCTTGGTAATTAGTTCGGTCTGAGCCAGGGCTTTTTCCACCTTTTCTTTTCTTTCTACAGATGATTGTCCATAAGCATGAGCAAAGAGATCGCAAAATTCTTCGACCCTCAGATCGTCATAGACTGGAGGGAAGTCAGGCATGTATCCAAGCATTCGCCTAGCTTTTTCGGCTTGATGGAGCACGGAAGTCTCTCCAAGCATTATTTCCCCATAGGTTGGTTCTATCAAAGTTGCGATGGCTTTGATGGTGGTAGTTTTTCCTGCACCATTCGGTCCAATTAGTCCAAAAACCGTACCCGGTTTTACTGAAAACGAGAGATTGTCTACAGCGACAAAGTCTCCGTAGTGAATTTTAAGATCTTGAACTTGGATCATGGGAAGAAACAGTGATTGGAAAATAAAAATGACTTCAGGTCAACTTTTCCTTGCCACCCTTACTCAGAGTCAGACATATGGATGGTATGCATAACCGATTATCTCTGACACTCCTGTTTGTTTTCACTTCCTTTTCTCTGTCTGGAGAAAAATCTCTTTTTGATGGCAAGACCCTTAAGGGGTGGGACGGTAATTCCATTCATTGGAGTGTGGAAGGCGGGGCTATCGTTGGCGAAAACACCAAGGAGAATCCGACCAAGGGAAATACCTTTCTGATTTGGAAGGGTGGGGTACTCAAGGATTTTGATCTTTCATTGGATTGTAAAATTGATGCTGGAAACAGTGGTATTCAGTACCGAAGCTTTGTGAAACCCGGAAAGCACGACGGATGGAGAATCGGAGGGTACCAGGCAGATTTTGAAGCAGGGGATAAATTCACTGGAATCTGCTACGGTGAGGCGTTTCGCGGAATTCTCTCCATGCGTGGGGATAAGACGACACTCTCATTGAATGACAAAGGAAAGTTACAAAAGAAAGTGGAAAAATTTGGTGATACAAACGAGCTAGGTAAGGCAGTTAAAAAAGGCAAATGGAATACTTACCGCATTACAGCCAAAGGCTACACATTCACCCACTACATCAATGGAGTAAAGATGTCCGAAGTCATTGATAATGATGAAAAAACCCGTCGTGCAGATGGTCTGCTTGCATTCCAAGTCCACCAGGGGCCGCCAATGAAGGTTTATTTCAAGAACATTGTACTGAAGTAACCCTCTCTTTTTTCGGATGGCAGCTATCCCATCCAGCCAGATTGATTTGCGGAGCGATACCGTAACCCAACCCTGTCAGGGGATGAGGGAGGCGATGGCTCGGGCGGAGGTAGGGGATGACGTCAATGGTGACGATCCCACAATTATTCGTCTTCAGGAAGAAGTGGCTGGTTTACTTGGTATGGAGGCCGGACTGTTTGTTCCAAGTGGTACGATGTCCAATGCGGTGGCTGTTCGTACTCATACTCAGCCGGGAGATGAGATAATAGCCGAGGAGCAAAGCCATCTCTATGTGTATGAAGGAGGAGGGTACGCCGCTTTGTCCGGATGCTCGATTGCTTTGCTGCCTGGAAACCATGGGCTGGTCAATCCTACGGAAGTAAAAAAACGGATCCGAAAATCAGCGGGTAGTCAAAGTCACTTCCCCAATGCTTCTTTGATTTGTCTGGAGAATACATCCAACCGTGGAGGCGGCACTTGCTACAGTTTGGATACTCTTAATGAGATCGGAAAAATTGCACGGGAGAATGATTGCCGGATCCATTTGGATGGGGCCCGTTTATTTAATGCGGTGGTCGCGACCGGGAACAGTGCTGCCGAGCTTGTGGCTATGTTTGATTCGGTGTCGGTTTGTCTATCAAAAGGCTTGGGTGCACCTGTGGGAAGTGTACTGGTTGGTGCCAAGCCATTTATCGAGGAAGCCCATCGCTGGCGTAAAATGTTTGGTGGAGGGATGAGGCAGTCCGGGATTCTGGCAGCAGCCGGCTTGTATGCCTTGGATCATAATCTCGATCGGCTAAAGGAAGACCATCAACATGCCCGTGAATTAGCTGAGAGTATTCAGGTACTCCATGGTCTGCACATTTCCATGGATACAGTGGAAAGCAATATGGTGTATATTCAAACCGAAGAATCTGCCGTTCAATGGAAGCAACAACTCGAGGAGCAAGGGGTGCTCTGTTTTGCTCTTGGCGAGAATACGCTTAGACTTGTAACCCATTTACACATTGATGAAAAGCAGGTTGAGCAGACAGGTAAAATTTTTGCAAATATATCCCGAAAGTGAGCAAGTATGCCGGTAAAGTCATAATCGCAGGAGGTTCCGGTTTTTTGGGACAAGCTCTTTCCGCTTCCTTACTTGAGGATGGACACGAAGTGGTTGTTCTTGGCCGAAGTGAAAAAAGCGGATTAAAGGGAGAATTCGTAAAGTGGGATGCCAAAACCCTGGATTCGTGGAGTCAGCAATTGGAGGGTGCCCTGGCTCTGTTTAACCTTACGGGCCGTTCGATTGACTGCCGATACACCGAAAAAAATAAGGCATTGATTTTAAACTCCCGGGTGGATTCGACCCAAATACTGGGAGAGGCAATCAAGAGGTGTGAAGAACCTCCGAAGGTCTGGCTCAATGCCAGTACAGCTACTGTATATAAGGATATTCGCGGAGATTTACCCGCCCACGATGAAGACAGCGAAGTGGATGGACAGGGATTTGCTGAGGATGTGGGCCGCGCTTGGGAAAAAGTATTTTTTGACTCGAGTCGAGATGGAGTCAGGCAAGTAGCTTTACGAATAAGTATTGTATTGGGAGAAAATGGAGGAGCCTTCCCAGTAATGCGGAATTTCGTTACATTGGGTTTAGGCGGTGCACAGGGTCCGGGCAATCAGTGGATGAGCTGGTTACATATCGATGACTGGACCGGGATTGCTAAGTTCTTACTGAAGAACCCTGAAATCTCAGGGCCCGTAAATTTGTCTTCACCAAATCCCGTGACCAATTCTGAATTTATGGCTTCTATGCGAAAAGTATTTGCTCCCTTGGGCTTAGGATTTCCCGCCCCAACTCCGGCCATCTATTTGGGGGCAGTTTTTCTTGGGACTGCTCCAGAGCTCGTATTGAAAAGCCGAAAAATAATTTCAAGGATACTTGATGACAATTCATACAGTTTTTCCTATTCAAAAATCTCTTCTGCGATTCAGTCTTTTGAGGGATGAAAATAATGTACTATTTCATTTTTCTTGAATGAATTCGTTGCATAAGTAGAAATTAGATCATGGGCAAGTTGGGGGCGTTTCGATTTTTTATTTTAGTATTTTTTTTATCTGCAGTTGGTCTAGGTAGGGGATGGTCTCAGACAAGCAAGACCGATGTTGTTATCTATGGAGGCACCTCAGCGGCAATGTCGTCTGCGGTGCAAGTGAAAAGAATGGGAAAGTCTGTTGTCGTTGTATCCCCAGATATTCACTTGGGTGGGCTTTCGAGTAGCGGACTTGGCTGGACAGATAGCGGTAAGAAACAGGCGATTGGTGGTATAGCCCGTGAGTTTTATCACCGAGTGTGGCGCCACTATCAAGGAACAGATGCGTGGACTTGGCAAAAAAATGAAGATTACGGAAATCGTGGACAGGGTGCCCCAGCAATTGATGGGGATCGCAGAACTATGTGGATTTTTGAGCCTAAGGTGGCAGAGATGATCTTTGAATCCTGGGTTAAAGATAATCAAATTGAAGTAGCCAGAGATGAATGGCTGGATCGGGAAAAAGGAGTCGATATTAAAAATGGAAAAATCCTTTCGATTACGACTCTCTCAGGTAAGAAGTATGAAGGGCGTGTTTTTATAGATTGTACCTATGAAGGAGATTTAATGGCTACGGCAGGAGTTTCTTATTTTGTAGGGCGTGAAGCTAATTCTGTATACGGTGAAAGTCTTAACGGTGTACAGATTAAGAATTCTGTATCACATCAGTTTTCAGGGATGATCGATCCATTTGTGAAGGAAGGTGACCCCAGTAGCGGTCTTCTTGCCCGGGTAAGCGAAAATAAACCCGGTGAAGATGGCTCTGGGGATGACAAAATGCAGGCATATAATTTTAGAGTTTGTTTAACACAGGTTGATGCAAATCGATTACCTTTTCCAAAGCCAGATGGGTATGATCCCACTCAATATGAACTTTTACTAAGGACTCTACAAATGGGATCGAGACATGTGTTTGGCAAGTTTGATCCAATACCCAACGCGAAGACAGACACAAATAATCATGGTCCTTTTAGTACTGATAATATTGGAATGAATTATGAGTACCCAGATGGGTCTTATGAAATCAGGAAAAGTATTGTTGCTGAACATGAACAATATCAGAAAGGTTATTTTTATTTCTTAAGTAACGACCCAAGGGTTCCAGTTGAAGTCAGGGAACGCATGAACCAATGGGGGTTAGCCAAGGATGAATTTATGGACAACGGGCACTGGCCTTATCAAATCTATGTAAGGGAAGCTCGTAGAATGGTTGGAGATTTTGTCATGACAGAAATGCACTTGCGTGGTCAAAAAGAAATCTCTCAGTCAGTGGGAATGGGGTCTTACAATATGGATTCTCACAATGTGCAAAGGTATGTGGCTAAAGACGAACAGGGGAGGGCATATGTTTTGAACGAAGGGGATATTCAAGTTAACCCAGGAGGTCCATACCAATTATCTTACCGATCAATTGTACCTAAACGAAAGGAGTGTTCAAATTTACTGGTTCCAGTTTGCATATCTTCGTCACACATAGCATTTGGTTCGATTCGGATGGAACCTGTCTTCATGATTTTGGGACAGTCGGCAGCAACTGCTGCGGTATTATCGATCAATGAAGGAGTCGATGTACAGGTGCTGGATTATAATCTCTTAGAAGGAAAATTACGATCAGATGGGCAAGTTTTAGAATTGCAGGAAAACGATATTATCAGTTCAGGAGTGGGAATCGATCCAACTATTTACGATGGGGTTGTAGTTGATGACGAAGAGATTGAGTTTACAGGTGAGTGGGTCAAGAGTTCATCCTTGAGACCCTTCGTGGGTAACTATTATTTTCATGATGGAAATACGGGTAAAGGTATGCGCTCAGCTAAGTTTCCCTTTTCTGTGAAAAAGGACGGTTTACATGATGTTCGCGTATCTTTTCTACCACATGGCAACAGAGCAGGGATGGTGAAGTATGAAATTTTGACTGCCGAAAAAACTGAATCCATAACGATTGATCAACGTCGCAAGAGCGACGGGGATAACTTTTGGCATTCATTGGGTTCTTTTCAATTTGACGAGGGTAATGATTATTTCATTCAGGTTTCCAATGAAGATACAGAAGGTTTCGTTATTGTTGATTCTGCCCGTATTATACCTCTTGTACCATAGGGCACACTTGAATGAGGGATGGAGAGTGAAACTTTTCTGCTCTTTTGTCGTATATATAAAGTATGTCTCGTGTTCTCACTCATCCAATAATGTCGACCTTGCAAAAAAGTATTCCTCTTTACATTAACATTGAACAGGAAACACCTCCCTTGGATAAAGACCATCAGATGCTTATTCAGGTGGCCAAGGGGGATGAACACGCTCTAGCTGAATTTATTGGAGTTTGGAAAAAACCAATCTTTGCATTTTTTTTACGATCAATTTTTAACAATGCGGATGCAGAGGATTTAACGCAGACATTTTTCTATCGCATTTTTAGAGCGGCAGGTAGTTACCAACCTAGAGCTAAGGTATCAACTTGGCTCTTTACGATCGCCAGAAATCTTTTAATCGATGAATTAAAGAAGCGTTCACGGAAACCTAAGGAAACCGTTCTACCGGAATGGGATATTCCTGATTTGGGAAATTCTAATATTAGTGAATGGAACGAGATCTTAGCCATTGAACTAAAGAAATTACCAGAAAATCATAGAACCGCATTGCTTTTACGCGTTCAGCAGGAATGGAGTTACCGGGAAATTGCAGAAATGATGAATGTTAGTGAGGCTAATGTTAAGACTTGGATTTATCGGGCCAGAGTCTCACTAAAGGAAGCAATGAAATTACAGTCATAAGATGAAAAAAACACCTAATTTATACGATCAGGAAATTGACAGCTTTTTAAAGTGTGAAAAGGAAATCGATTCCTTGAGAATTGATGATGAGCAACTTGCAGGGCAAATTCACTTAGGAAAGAATACCGCTAAATTAAAAACAAAATTTCTTAGGTTTTTTGTACCCATGGCTGCTTGTTTTGCGGTACTCTATTTTTCCTTTAGTGACTCTTTTGAGAGAAATCCAGAAGCTAAGCAAATACTTGCTTTTGAGCCTTTGATTCAGCCAAGCTCCCCATCATCTCAAGATCTTGGAGGTCTTGATGTATTTGAGAACTGGGTCTTCATGTCTGAAGATCTTCCACATATTACTGCAGTAAATTACGATAGTAGTTACGAGCTGTTGCTTACTTTAGAGAGTCTTACACTGCCATGAACTCGAAAATGTTTAGTTTTTTGTTCTTTTTAATTTTGATGCCGATGACAGGGTCATTTGCTAATAAAAGCGTGCGAGATGAAGCTGCAATCGAGTCTCCTCAAGATAAAAAGGGCAGTAACAACTCTATCAAATCATCCAAGACTGAAGATGAAATTAGAATGTTGAGGAGGCTTTTGGACATGCCACCCGTTCGTTTAAGAATGTTGAGAAGAACTATAGAACGTTTGGAGAATTATTCTGAAGAAGAACGTGAAAAGATGAAAAAGAAATTAAATAAGTTACGATCCATGGAGCCCGGGGATCGTAACTATGCAATGGAAGTTTTACTGAAACGCCATGCGTCATTGAAGTCTTACTGGGCATCATTTTCACCTGAAAATAGAGCAGTGGAAATCAGAAAGTTTATCTCAATGTCCAATAAACAGAGAAAAAAGTTCGTAGAAGAACTACCCTCCTATGCAGATTTGAATACAACGAAACCTTTTTTTCAAGGGCCGTGAGAAGATATGTAGAAAAAAAATTAAGAAAAATTACTTAATTTTATCTTGCCTTACATATGTGTTCTAGAATGTGATAAATCTCTGACAATTTATGAAATCTACGAACTTTAAAAAGACATTTACTTATTCACGTCGCTCTTTTATTGGAGCAGCAGCTTCATCCGCTTTTGCATTCACTTGCGTTCCGAGTCGTGTGTTTGGTGCTAATAGTCGCTTACAGGTAGCTGGAATAGGAGTTGGTGGAAAAGGAAAAGGAGATTTCGATGGTTTGGCGATGCATGGGGATGTAGTTGCTGCCTGTGATGTCGATGCCCGAAGGTTAGATGTTTCTGTCCGCAAACATCCAAATGCAGCAAAATTTAGCGATTTTCGTGAGATGATCAGCCAAATGGGTGATAAAATCGATGTGATGAATGTAAGTACGGCAGATCATAGTCACGCACCGGCCGCTATGATGGGAATGAGATGGGGAATTCATGTATATGTACAGAAGCCTTTAACTCATACTGTTTGGGAAGCTAGGCAACTTGCTACTATTGCAAGAGAAGAGAATATCTGTACACAAATGGGTAATCAAGGCACGGCATCAGATGGGTTGAGAGAAGGAGCAGAATATATCCGTTCGGGAGGTCTTGGTAAAGTGAAGGATATTCATGCTTGGACAAATCGCCCGGTATGGCCCCAAGCACCCAGTATTATTGAAAGACCTGCCGAAACCATGGCAATTCCAGATTACCTGGATTGGAATTCATTTATTGGGCCCGCTCCAATGCGTCCGTATCATTCTTCTTATACCCCTTTCAAATGGAGAGGTTGGTGGGATTACGGAACTGGTGCATTGGGTGATATGGCTTGCCATACTACCAACTTGGCATTCATGGGCTGTGAATTAACCCAGCCCACATCGGTTGAGTCTGTGAATACAGGTCCTATAAATGAGGAAACCTTTCCTTCCTGGGCAAGTGTAAACCTACATTTCCCGAAGACTCAAAAACGGGGGCCAATTAAGTTTCATTGGTATGAAGGGAAAGTCGGAAATAATGGTAAGGACAACAAGGGTGTTAAGAATCTTCCTCCGATGGATCTTTTCCACGGGGAAACTCCTAAGAATAGTGGCCTTCTAATCGTTGGTAGTGATGGAATCATGTATTCGCCCAACGATTATGGTGCTGACTGGAAAGTATATAAAGGTGGTAAGTGGCACGCTAAGGATAATGTCGATAAGGCAGAACAGACGTTACCGAGAAATGGTAGGGGTGATAATGGAATGAAGGAAGAGCTTGTAAAAGCAATTCGCGAAGGAAAGCCAGAAATTGCGATGTCTAACTTTAACTACGGAGGAAACTTAACCGAAGCCATCTTGCTTGGTAATATTGCCATGCGTGCAGGCGGAAAGTTTACCTGGGATGCAAAAAATATGAAAACCAACCGTAAAGACACGGATAAACTTGTCAGCAAGGTATATCGTGCGGGTTGGGAAGTTGATCCTGCCTGAAGAAGTACTATAAGTTTAAAATTAGGCCTCCTGGAATGATTCAGGAGGCTTTTTTTTTGATTAAATAAAAAAGGTGATAATATAGATTTGATAGTTCTAACGAAAGACCTAAGATCTTCCGGAATTAATGAAATCATACACCTTCTTCATGGTTAACGCTTTCGGTGTCGGTCCGAGATCCGGAAACCCTGCGGGTGTTTGTATATTAGATCACTGGCTATCGACACCTGAATTACAGGGAATGGCCAGGCAGTTGAATCAACCAGAGACTGCATTTGTAATTCCGTCGAAAAATAAAACCTGGGCCATTCGCTGGTTTAGTGTGTCTCGTGAGATCGATCTTTGCGGGCATGCGACATTAGCCGCCGCCCATTGTCTATTTAAGAATAAATTAAACCCAGATGATCAACAAATTAGTTTTACCTCAAAGAGTGGAGAACTTGTATCGACTTTGCATCAGGATAAGACCATTGAAGTTGTACTTCCCTCGATTTCCTCTAACCCAAGTAAGCTTTCTTCTCAGATCGTCGAAGGATTAGGAGCCTATCCTGAATCCGTATGGTTGGGAACAAACTACCTATGCCTTTTTGATAGCCAGCAAACGATTGAATCCTTACAGCCTGACTTTACCACCCTGCTATCTCTTCGAGAGGGCTTAGGAGTTATTGTGACTGCATTGAGCACGAGTAAGGAATATGATTTTGTATCGAGATACTTCGCCCCGCAGATCGGAATAAACGAGGATCATGCAACTGGTGCTGCACATTGCATGCTAGTACCTTTTTGGTCTAATAGACTGAGGAAAACTAAACTGACTGCCTTGCAGGTTTCTTCTCGAGGGGGTAAGTTTTATTGTGAGAATTTGGAGAAGGCTGTGTCTTTACGAGGTAATGCTGACACCTTCCTTACTGGAGAGTTACACTTTTAGGTATTCGAATAGATAGAAACCAAGGGAGTGGTTTTATGCAGAAATTTCCCGGGAATCGCCTTTATAAATTACCTTTCAATACCTACAATAATTAATTCTGGATAGAATTCACTTGCTCCTTGTCTCTCCTGTAAATGGACACAAGATTAGATAAATGCATAAAGTAATAACCATACATTTTGTATATCAATTTCTTAGTATATTTCTTGTAGCTTTTGGGGAAGAGACGAAAAAAGTTATAAGTTTTGATCAAGAAATAAAACCGATCTTTCGTGCAAATTGTAATGGTTGCCATCAACCAGCCAAACAAAAGGGTGATTATTTAATGACCGAGTTTTCCTCCCTTTTACAAGGAGGTGAGACTGGTAAGCCTGCAGTCGTTCCTGGTAAGCCAGACGAAAGTTACTTATTTCATCAAATAAAACTTGATTCTGCTGGTAATGCAGAAATGCCGAAAGGTAAAAACATAAAGCCTTTACACGCATTTGAGATTACTAAGATTGAACAATGGATTCGGGAAGGAGCGATCGATGATTCCCCGGTTGGTGCTGATGTTCTTTACAGCATGTTCCAAAAACCATCCTATCAAAAACTTCCTTTAATACGTACTCTTGCCTATTCCTTGGATGGGAAGCGAATTGCACAGAATGGATTTCATGAAGTCCTGATTGCAAACTCTGCAAATGGTAAAGTGGTGAAGCGTTTGGTTGGATTATCTGAAAGGATTGAATCAATTTCTTTTTCTCCGGACGGGACGAAATTAGCTATTGCTGGAGGAAAACCCGGTTCTATGGGAGAGATTCAAATTTGGGACTGGGAACGAGAGAAGTTATTGCTTTCTCACTCCGTTACCTATGATACTCTTTATGGGGTTTCTTGGTCGCCTGATGGTAAATCTGTAGCTTTTGGTGCAAGTGATACCGCTGTGAGAGTTATAGACTCTGAAGATGCAAAACCTATCCTGTATATGGCTGGTCATGATGATTGGGTTCGAGGTACGGTTTTTACTGCTGATGGGAAATCTATTTTTTCAGTTAGCCGCGATAAGACCGTTAAGCAGACAGATGTTGCCACGGAGAGATTTATTGGAAATGTTACAACCCACACCCCTGGAGTCCTAAATGGAGGACAAAATTCAATCGCCGTGCGTCCTGGGAAAACGGAACTCTTAGTCGGCGGGGCGGATGGAAAGGCGAAATTATTTAGACAGTCAACCAAGGCTGCTCCTGCCGGGGGAGGTAACCCTAATCAAATCAAAGAGTATAAACAACAAATCGGCAGAATTTTTGCTGTTTGTTTTAATCCCAAAGGGAATCTATGTTTTGCTGGGAGTAGCCTAGATGGGAAGGGAGAGGTGCGTTGTTTTGAAGTGGATAGTGGAAAACAATTATGGTCCAGAGTCTTTAGTCGTTCCCCTGTCTATGCTTTAGCTGCTGCACATAATGGGAAAGAACTCGCCGTGGGGGGCTATGACGGGAAAATACAAATCCTTTCCCTCGCCTCGGGAGAAACTATCCGAACATTTTCAGTGCCATTACTGGAAGCGGGTACTAAGCAAAGGGGAAAGGTAGGTTTATCCAAAGCTTTTGCTTTAACTGAACTGGTCGGAGAGGAATCGCTTCCTCCTCTTACAACTGTTCAGGGTTTAGTTATTATGCCTAAAGAAATCACTATTTCCTCACCTGTTGAATATACTCAGATTCTCGTAAGCGCAGGGCTGGGTGGTGGGCAAATTTCTGATGTGACCCGACAGGTGCGTTGGTCGGTGGGGCAACATCTTGGCCACATTGATAATCGCGGCCTTTTTTCACCGCAAAAAAATGGTAAGGGCATGCTGACTGCATCCTTGGGTAATCAATCTGTGCAGGTGGAAGTTTCGGTTTCCGGATTGGGTAAAGATTATCATCCTGACTTTATTTCTGAAGTGAACCCAGTGATTTCCAAGCTCGGATGTAATGCGGGCACTTGTCATGGGGCAAAAGATGGGAAGAATGGCTTCAAACTATCCTTGCGAGGATATGATGCCCTCTATGATATTCGCGGATTTACGGACGATATGGCTTCAAGGCGGGTGGATGTGGCTGCTCCTGAAAGAAGCCTTATGCTTTTGAAGGCAACCGGTACTGTCCCGCACGAGGGAGGGCAGTTAACCAAAGACGATTCCCGATATCATCGCATTATTAAAACATGGATTAGTAACGGGGCATTGGTCGATATGAAGGCTAGACGAGTAAAGGAAATAAAACTTTATCCTCAAAACCCAGTGGTCCAGGAAATTGGTGCGACTCAACAATTTCGCGTGGTTGCATTCTATGAGGATGGTCTGGTACGAGATGTGACAAGGGAAGCATTTGTGACCAGTGGTAACATGGAAGTAGCTGAGCACGATGCCCTTAGTTTAATGACTACTCTGCGAAGAGGGGAGGCTCCGATTCTTGCTAGATTTGAGGGTAGGTATGCAGCCACCACTCTTACTGTTATGGGAGACCGTTCCGGTTTTGTCTGGCAAAAAACTGAAGCCCATAATCGCGTGGACGAGCTTGTTTCCCAAAAATGGAAGAGGATGAAAATTCAACCTTCTTCCCTGACTGGCGATCTTGATTTTCTACGCCGTTTATACCTCGATCTTACGGGTCTGCCTCCTACAGATACCAAGGTTGCAAGCTTTCTAGATGATAAACGACCGGTTCTTGAAAAACGAAATGAATTGATCGATCAGTTGATTGGTAATGATGAATATGTCGAGCATTGGTCGAATAAGTGGGCTGATATGTTACAGGTCAATGGGAAGTTTTTGGGCCGGGTGGGTGCCACGGCACTTCGTGACTGGATAGAGCACGAAATTCGACAAAATACTCCCTATGATGAATTCGCCCGAAAGGTACTGACCGCTTCCGGTTCGAATAAGGAAAATCCACCTGCTTCTTATTATAAAATTTTGAGGACTCCTGAGGATACAATGGAAAACACCACCCATTTGTTTCTCGCCACTCGATTCAACTGCAATAAATGCCACGATCACCCTTTCGAGCGTTGGACGCAGGATCAATATTACGAAATGGCCGCTCATTTTGCCCAGTTTAAACTCGAGAAAGATCCAGCAGCGGGTAAGCAAACTATTGGAAAGACGGCTGTCGAAAGAGCCAAACCACTTTACGAAATCGTGAAGGATGTTTTAACTGGAGATGTTAAGCATGAGAAAACAGGGCAGGTGACGGCACCCGATTTCCCTTACCCTGCCAAATTTGAAAACAATGAGTCTTTGACTCGCAGAGAACGTTTGGCGAGATGGATGACCTCTTCAGATAATCAGTACTTTGCGCGAAGTTATGTGAACCGTATTTGGGGATATCTTTTTGGGGTCGGTATTATTGAACCTATTGATGATATTCGAGCTGGTAACCCTCCAAGTAATCCTGAACTACTGGATTATTTGGAAAAGGAATTTCTATCAAGCGGGTTTGATATTCAGCATATTATTCGCTTGATCTGTCAGTCCAGAACTTACCAGTTATCGGTGGAAACAAACCAATGGAATGAAGACGACACCATAAATTTTTCCCATGTGCTTCCTCGCCGCCTTCCAGCTGAAACTTTATTGGATGCAGTTTATACAGTGACTGGATCTCAGTCTCGGTTTCCCGGTGTTCCCGCAGGTACCCGTGCCGCGTCTCTCCCAGATGTTGGTATTTCCCTAGCCGATGGCTTCCTCGGCACTTTTGGGCGGCCTGCCCGCGAGACTTCCTGTGAATGTGAACGAAGTGGCGAGCTGCAATTAGGTCCTATTATGGCTTTGGTCAGTGGTCCGACAGTCAATAATGCTATTTCGGACCCCAATAACGCTATTAATAAACTAGCTAAAGAGGAAAGTAACAACCGCGATTTGATTAACCGACTATTTTTACGAATTCTAAACCGGCCGGCATCGGATGATGAAATTACTCGAAGTCTAATCTTGTTTACTGAAAAAATTCAGGAAGATCATCAACATTTGGTTTCCCAACTGAAAGAAGCGGAGTCCAGTATTAAAGATTGGTTGGAAAAGGAGGAGGCGGTCAGATCCGAAGCGATCGCTAATGCAAAGAATGAACTTGCCAGTTACAAAAAAAATACAGCTGAAGCGGTGAAGCGGGCGAATGATAAAAGAAATACCCGGATCCAAACTGCCAAAGATGCGTTGGCGGCTTTCGATAAAACACTCCCTGCAAAGCTCAAGAAATGGGAAAGTGATTTTTCATCAGGTAAAAGTGCATGGAAGGATGTAAATCTTTCCAAAATCAGTTCCAAAATGCCTGGTGTAAAGTTTGAGACTCTAAAAGATGGTTCAGTTTTTGTTGCGGGAAGAAGCGCTAAAGGATCCTACAAAATAGAGACTACTTCTGCAGTGAGCAGGGTCACCGGGATACGGATTGAGGCAATGAAAGACGATCGTTTACCTAGAAAAGGTCCCGGCCGTGCGCCAAATGATGGGAATTTCGTTCTCTCCGAACTAGAAGTTACTGTTAGTCCAACCAAGGATTTAAAACACTGGAAGAAGGTTCATGCATCGAAATGGAAAAGTACTTCAATCCCTCAACCTTGGAAATTAAACGCAGGGTCAAATATAAACGAAGGGAACCAGAGCGTGATTCTTTCCAAAAGTGGAGAAAGAAACCATATTCAATTGAGTGAGTTTTTTCATGTCGGTCCCTTTAAGGGAGTTGGTTTTGATCAGAGGTCAGGTCCTGAATTAGATACTGAATTCCTTCGTAAAAAAACTTATCAGCATGATGGGAATTCATTACAATGGGCTTCCAAGCCTGAATGGAAGGACGGCGAGCTCTATGGTTCGGTATTTAGTGGAGAGAATTCTGCAAATTACCTGGCCAAGGAAATCGAAGTTACAAACGATATGGAACTACCGATAAGTTTGGGCAGCGACGATGGAATCAAAGTTTTCCTGAATGGTAAAACAGTCTTTGCCAAAAATATTGGCCGGGGGGCAGCACCTGATCAGGATCAGGTGGTTTTAAAATTGAAAAAGGGGAAAAATACTCTGCTTTTAAAAATTCATAATGGAGGTGGACCTTCCGGATTTTATTTTAAATCCGGGATCGGTCAGTCGAAATTACCCGGTTTTACTTGGAACCAGAAAATACCTGCCGGTAGTTTTGTTCTTACTTTTCAAGGCAAATCTTCATCGAAAGGGGAGGCGAAGATTGTGCTGGAAGGTTCACCGACCAAGGCGAATAAGAATGATACTTTCTCAACCAAATTGAAAGGTGATCAAGGTTGGCATGATTATCGGATCGATTTCATTTTGGATAAACAACTTGTAGGATTACAATTTTTGCTACCCGAGAAGACCGAAATAAAAAGCGTCGAGATTTATCGCAATGGACTTCCACAAAAATTGACTTTCGAGAACGCACTGGCAACTTTCAGTCAGAATGGATACCCAGTCGCATCAGCCATTGACGGAAAAGTAGCCCCTGCCGGAAATGGTTGGGCGATTTCACCGCAAATGGGTAAAAATCATTACGCATCTTTTCAGGTAAAGAGCCCTGCCACTTTCGATGGACCTACAGATTTAGAAATCCATCTGAAACAAGAATTTCAAAGTGGGCAGCATTCTCTCGGACGCTTTCGTTTGGCAGTAACTGATTTAGCTAAGCCTATTTCTTACGGATTACCAGAAGAAGTTGTTCAGATTTTTGGGATCGCGCTTGATAAGCGTAGTTCTGTGCAAAACAAAAAAATATCAGATGCTTTCAAAAATGCGGATCCTCAACGAGTTTCTCTTTTAAATGCTATGAATGTGGCCAAGAATCCCTTACCGAAAGATCCTAAGCTGATTGAACTGGAATCTACTTTGGCTACTGCGGAGAAACCTTTGCCTCTTCCTCCGGAGGTTGCGAGGTTAAGAAGGGCATTGTCGTTGAGCGAAAAACAGCTCGCCAATAAGAGAGTGATTGGAGCACAGGACCTTTCCTGGGCACTAATTAATACACCGGCTTTCCTTTTTAATCGATAGATTTACCACACTTTCTTCTTTCAAAATATGAAACATCTACACTAGGATATTAAAATGATAGGTATATCTGGAGAATTAGGAAAAGATCTTTGTGATCAACATCTTCGCATGAGCCGGCGGGACGTTTTAAAAGTGGGTGGTTCGAGTATGCTTGGGCTTTCTCTTGGAGCCATGTTGCAGATGAAAGCCAATGCTTCCCCGGTCGCTGGTGGCGGTCCAGGATGGGGAAAGGCTAAAAGTATCATTATGATTTATTTGCAGGGTGGTCCCAGTCATCTAGATCTTTGGGACCCTAAACCTGATGCTCCTGATAATGTTCGTAGTATTTTTAAGCCAATCCCAACAAAAATACCTGGTGTAAATTTCACTGAGTTATTACCGAATCTCGCAAAGGTAAATGATAAATTTACCATGATGAGATCTGTCAGTTACACACCAAAAGGTCTTTTTAATCATACTGCTGCGATCTATCAAATGATGACCGGATATACCACTGATAAGGTCAGTCCGTCCGGGCAGCTGGAGCCTCCCAGTCCCAAAGATTTTCCAAACTTTGGATCTAATATTGTTAGGCTTCGCCCAAGTAATGAGCCGATGCTTCCATTTGTTATGCTGCCTCGCCCGTTACAGGAAAGTGGAGTTGTTGGCAAAGGAGGCACTGCAGGGTTTCTTGGCAAAGCATATGAACCATACACATTATATCCTCCGGGTGGGGATATGGATATGCAAAAGATGGCAAAGGTTCGGGTCGACGATCTTGAAATGCGCCCTGATATGTTTGGTGTTCGTTTAAAGAGGCGAGCCCTTTTGAGGGATTCCATCAATGAAGCAATGCCAGTGATTGATAAGGCGGTAGAGCATTACAACCTTGATACGCATTACGATCGTGCCTTGGACCTGGTTGCATCAGGGCGTGCAAGGGAAGCATTTAATCTTGGTCAAGAGAAAGATTTGCTCCGGGATACCTATGGCAGAAATACTTTTGGTCAGAGTTGTCTGCTCGCTCGTCGATTGGTAGAAGCGGGGACTCGTGTAGTGGAAGTAATTTGGCCTAAAGTCGCAAATTCAGATAATCATTCTTGGGATGTTCATAAAGGATTACCAAAGAGAATGAAGGATCAATCAGCACCTATGCTTGATATGGGCCTTTCGGGTTTACTGACTGACTTGGATCAGCGAGGCTTACTAGACGAAACGATGGTTGTATGTGTAGGTGAGTTCGGAAGGAGTCCAGAAAAAGGAGTTAGTACATCTGGGAATGGAAATAGTGCGGATGGTAGAGATCACTGGCCATATTGTTATACTGGAGTGATTGCAGGTGCTGGAATTAAACGAGGTTATGTACACGGTGAATCTGATAAAACTGGATCTGCACCTTTGGATAGTCCCGTTCACCCGAGAGAACTACTTGCCAGTATTTATCATGGGTTTGGGATTAATCCTGAAACCATCGTTTATAATCATTTGAATCAACCACGAGAATTGGTAAAAGCACAAGCAATTACAGAATTGTTCTCGTAGCCGTTGAAAATACAATGAGTTTCAAGCACGCAACGATTGTTGCGGTTCTATTCTCTTTTGTTCAACTAAGCTGTACGAAAAAGATAGATCCTAAGACTGCAGATGTAGAAGTGCGTAAGCTTTTGGAGGATGTTCCTGGATTTAGCTGGGTTCCCAGTGAGAATTCAAGAATGGCTTATTCTAATATTGATGATCTGCCTGTTACACCAAAAGATGATCGTGAATCTCGTATGGTGACCTTAAGAATTCAAAAGGGTGATGCATTTTCTGAGGGTAATGATTCTGTTTTAAATGAAACAGATCAGTGGAGAAAATCTTTTGTATTGGATGAAAATGATTCAATTTTACTAGATTTGGAGACTTCGATGGATTTAGCTCTGCTTCATTCAAGAGAGTTTCAACAACAAAAAGAGTCATTATATTTGTCGGCATTAGAAGTCACTTATGAAAGATTTCAACTTGGTCCGGCTCCATTTGCCGGAGTGAATGGACAGGTCAGCCAAGAGAGTAATGAAGATACATCCGATTTTCAGTCTAGAGCAAGGGCTGGTTTTCAGGGCGTGGCAGGCAGGGGTACAAATTGGGTATTATCCTTGGCTAACCGTTTAAGTATTGAACTGAGTGGAGGAGATGTTGAAGTGGGTGGGTCTTTAGCAAACCTGACTATTACCCAACCTCTGCTCCGAGGTGCGAGTCGAAGAATTTATTTGGAGGAATTGACCCAAAGTGAAAGGTCGCTTTTGTACGATGCTCGAAGTCTGGAGCAATTCCGCCAAGGTTTTTTTCTAAATGTGGTTCTTGGATCGAACCCGGCAGGGAATGTTGGCAGTGGAAGAGGTATCTCCACAATACCTACTCCCTCAACAGGAGTCTCAGGCTTTTTAGGACTAGTTCAAGATTTACAGCGTATTCGTAACCAGGAAGCAAATGTCGCTAAGCTTAAGGATAGTTTGTTACAATTGGAGGCGGCTTTTGAAGCTGGAAGAATCGGTAGTCGTTTACAGGTTGATCAGGCTAGACAGGCTCTTTTTAACGGCCAAAGTCGTCTTTTGGCGGCCAATTCATCTTTTAATAACCGTTTGGATGGGTACAAAATGTTTCTAGGTTTACCTCCAGATTTACCAATGAAAGTAATGGACGATTACATTGCAAGCTTCCGGTTGTCAGATCCAATTCTGGTTTCTTTGCAAGAAGGTGTTAATGAAGTACTTTCTTCGGTGAGAGATCCAGAACAAGCTAATACTTTAGAGTCTTTAATCTCATTAGCGGATCAAGTTTACGGACTACGCACTCAAACCGAAGAAAGTATAGCGAATCTTAGAGCAGATTTTTTGAAATTTGAGGAATCCCTTCCACTTCGCAAGGCTGGCTTTACTAGCTTGAGGGAACGTTCAGATCTGAAAGAGCTGGGAATGGGGAAGGATGCATTTAGGGATCGCGACTTGGATATTTTATTTAAGGAGCTTAATGGGACAGTATCTTCCATTACTCTCTCAATTGTTGACTTTTTCGAAAAAATCGAAGCGTGGAAAGAATCTACAGAAACCTTACCACTTGATAATATTCGCGGAAGATTATCTGTTTTGTTGAACGGATTTTCAGGAACTCTACTAGAATTATCACTGGTTAAGGCATCAGCTCGCCTGGAATCGATTGTCATGGATGAAATGGCAATCTCTCCGAATGAATCTTTTAAAGTGGCCTCAAAATATCGAATGGACTGGAAAAATAATCGGGCAACCCTTGTGGATGTATGGAGAAGAGCGGACTTGGCTAAAGAAGATCTAAAAACTGATTTAGATTTAGTTTTATCTGGAGATTTAGGCTCAGATTCTATGGGTTCGGGGCAGTTTCAATCTAGTGAAAGCCGGATAAGGATAGGGATTGAACTCGATACTCCTCTTTCAAAAGTCAGCGAACGAAACAGATATAAGGCATCTCTTCTCAGATATCAGCAAGCAAGACGCGGCTATTTTGCATTCGAGGATAGTATTTTGAGAGCATTCAGAGAGCACCAACGTTTATCAAAATTATTTCAATTGAATTTTGAACTCAGCCGTGCTGCGGTTCGAGGTGCTATTGCCCAGGTTGATCTGGCCCGTATGCGGCTAGATGAGCCACCGCAACCTGGAAGGAATGCACAATTTGGAGCAACCACAGCCAGGGATTTGGTTAATGCACTAAACGATTTACTTGATGCTAGTAATAGTTTTGTTGATGTATGGATTGGCTATGAAGCTATGAGAATGAGATATGCATATGATTTGGGTACAATGAAATTATCTGCTGAAGGAATTTGGACTGGTAGCCAACGAATTCCTTAGTAATAGAATAAAAGTCCTAACTTGCTCTACTGAAGCTATTTTATAGATTAATAAAGATGTCACTGCCCCTTAAATCAAATCGTGGATTTATATCTACCAAATCCCTCATGGGGTTGGCGGGTGCCGGAGCTTTGTCACTAGTTTGGTGGATGAGTAGTGACGATCAGTCCTTAAATACAGAAATTCAGCCTCTGTTTCATGAAGTGCAGGTAGGAGAGTTTAAACTTGAGTTTGTTGAACCTGGGGAAATTGAAAGTGCAGAGAATATCGAAATTAAAAGTGAGGTTAGGAGTCGAAGTACTTCTGGTACTTCTATTCTGGAAATCGTACCTGAAGGTACAGTCGTAGAGAAGGGTGATTTTCTTGTTAGACTGGATGATGCTTCATTGCAGAAAGATCTACTTAGACAACGAATATCTGTTCACCAAGCCAAAGCCACACTAGTCAAAACTACGGCAGATGTAGAAGCGGCTAAACTTGCTTTAGAGGAATACCTGTCAGGGTCTTTTCGTGAGAATGAGGAACAACTTGAAAGTGCCGAGTTTGTTGCCAAAGAAAATTTCAGGCGTGCACAAGAATATCTCGTTTACAGCAAGAGATTAGCAACCAAGGGGTATGTTTCTGAAGTTCAATTAGAGGCTGATCAATTTGCAGTTGAGAAAGCTAGCAAGGAATTGGATCTAGCTCAGACAAAACTTGAGGTACTGAGGACTCATTCCCGAAAAGCAAAAGTGAACGATTTGAATGCTTCTATTCTTACCGCTGAGGCTCGTTTGCAATCAGCTCAGAATTCCTATCAATTAGAAACTACACAAGAAAATGAAATAGAGGAGCAGATAGACAAATGTAAGATATTATCTCCCGCTTCTGGTGAAGTAACTTATGCAAACAAAACGACCTCCGGTTCGAATGAAGGGGTTTTGATTGAGGAGGGAAAACAAGTCCGCGAAAATCAAACTATTATACGTTTACCAAACGCTTCTTTGCTCCGGGTTCGTGCTAAAGTAAATGAAAACAGAATTGAACAGGTTCGACCAGGGATGAATTGTATGATTCTTATCGATGCGATGCGTGATATCGAACTCGAAGGTAAAGTTGAATCAGTGAGTGAATACCCACTTCCATCTATAAGTCGCTACACTTCTCACATTAAAGAGTACGGTACAGATATCTTGATTAATGATCCTCCTGCTGGAGTAAGGACTGGAATGACTGCCAAAGTTACAATTAAATCCGAGTACATTGAAGAAGCACTGCAGGTTCCATTAACTGCTGTTTTTAGAGAAGACGGTAATGCATTCTGTTTAACTGGGACTGACGGATTAGATGTATCAGTCAGAGCTATAGAGTTAGGTTCTTATAATATGACGATGGCGGTTGTAAAAAGCGGACTTAAGGCTGGTGAAAAAGTGTTACTAAATCCTGACCATTTTCGTACGACTCTCGAAAATGAGGAATATACTGAGCTTGTCCAATTTTAGACCTCTTGTCTAAAGGCCAAGCTTGGAAAATCCCAAATTTAAGGTTTTTATGAAAGTAGCTTTTTGCGTAAAGGGGCTTTCAAAAATCTACGAGATGGGGGTAGAGCGGGTCGTAGCTTTGGATCAAGTAGATCTAGAAGTTCCCGCAGGGGATTATGTGGCGATTATGGGACCATCCGGTTCCGGTAAGAGTACTCTGCTTAATCTTCTCGGTTGCTTAGATCGGGCTAGCGAAGGGAAGTACGAACTATCCGGAGATGCAGTTGAGAAATTAGATGACCGTGAACTCTCATCTCTTCGGGCTAAATCAATCGGCTTTATCTTTCAGTCTTATAATTTAATTCCATACCTTACCGTTCTAGAGAACATTGCCCTGCCTGCTAGTTATAAGAAGGATTCTTCTCTCGATGAGGATAAAACCAAAGAGTTAGCTTCCTTAGTAGGGTTAGCTGACCGTACAGAGCATCGCCCCCAAGAGTTATCAGGTGGACAGCAACAGCGGGTTGGGATTGCTCGTTCACTTGCGAATGATCCAGCATTTATTCTAGCGGATGAGCCCACTGGTAACTTGGACTCGAAGACTACCAATGAAATTCTCGACCTTTTGGATTCGTTTAATCAAAGGGGTAAAACAATTGTACTGGTTACTCATGAAGAAGAGGTTGCTTCTAGGGCTAGCAGGATTGTCAGAATGAAAGATGGTTCAATTATCAGTGATAAAAGATTGAGAGAGATACAAACCATCGAAGATAAGGAGGCTCATCTTTCTAAACCTGAAGAAACTTCCCCCATGACTCACTTGAAGAGATCATTGAGGAATCTAGCAAAAAGTGCGATCCAAAGCATCGTCACGCATCCATTAAGATCTTTACTTACTGGCCTTGGTGTTTTTATAGGAGTTGTCAGCGTAGTTTGGCTTTTGGCAATAGGGGAGGGCATCGCAGCGCAGGCTGAGGGAGAAATTATGGAACTTGGTGCCAATAACTTGATTATTTCAACCAAAAGACCACCCGAGGAAGAGCGTTCAAGCAAGGGTGCTTATTTTTATTCCTATGGTCTCACTGAAAATGACTATCTCAAAATTTTCAAAACTGTGCCTCATATTTCAGCAGCTTATCCTACCCGAGAACTCGATCGAAGGAAGGTTTTCACAAAGGATGGATTGAAAAGAGCTGAATTATTAGGTTGTTTACCGAATTATCGTGACCTTCATAATTTAAAACTAACTAAAGGCAGGTTTATTAGTAATGAAGATAATCGTGGTCAGGTGGAAGTCTGTGTACTTGCCGCGAGTCTGGCTAAAACTCTCTTTCCTTTTGGAGACTCTTTGGGCAAACCTGTTAATATTGGCGGGAATTTGTATACAGTCATAGGAGAGGTTGCTCCACGCAGTAATCTAAATGATACAAGCGGGCTAGGATTTAAGGAACTGTTTGAGGATAATGTTTATTTACCCCTCGGTACTCACTGGTCCAAAATCTTTGATTACGCTTATCGTGGTTACGATGGAAGTCATTTGATTTCCAAGATGACCCTTACGATTGATGATCAGGGCAAGCTACTTACTGTGGCTCAAATGGTGAGAGACATACTTGCCAAGGATCATGGAATGGAAGACTATCAAGTAACAGTACCTCTCGAATTGATGGAGCAAGCGGAAAGAGCAAAGATGACTTTTGTCGCATTGATGGGGTTGGTCGCAGGCATTTCACTTTTTGTTGGTGGTGTAGGTATTATGAACATCATGTTAGCGACGGTTACAGAGCGCACTCGTGAAATTGGTATTCGTCGAGCAATTGGTGCAAGGAAGCATGATATTATTTTTCAATTTCTTGTAGAAACAATTGTTTTAACAGGAATGGGCGGTTTGGCTGGCATACTAGTTGGGTTGTTGTGTGAGCCTGCTTATCTCACAATTCTTGAGTTTATGAAAACATTAGCACCTACACTGTATGAAACATTACCTCCTTCCATGCAAGATATGACACCTGTACTGGTGCCATGGGCATTACCTTTAGTTTTTGGAATAGCTGTATTGACAGGAGTTATATTTGGACTTTATCCGGCAAGAAAGGCATCTCTCATGGATCCGGTTGAAGCACTAAGGCATTCTGCCTGATGTGGCAAATCCTTGTCTACAGATTGATCTAATAAATCTTTTGTATCCTTGGATCCCTATTGAGGTAAACCTAGCGTCTGTTGATGCGGGCCAGGGACCTCCATGATGAGTCGCAATACCAGGTGTCACCCCTGGGGGGAAATCATTCCATAATAAACGCCCAACCTTCGATTCCAAGATTGGATAAAGTTGTCGAACAAATTCATCATCATTTTCTCCAATAAGTATAGACCCTGTTAAGCTTCCTTCCATACTCTTCGCGAGTTCAATCATCTCTTCTTTTGTCTCTGCGATTACAATGATTGAAGAGGGGCCAAATGCCTCGGTTTGGATCTCAGGGTCATCAAGAAATTCGTTACCCGAGATTCTGAAGATTTGGATCTGGCCTGTCTGTTTTTCTAAAACTTGTTTTTTTTGAGATTCAGCTACCAGTGAAAGTTTTGTACGATGTAATTTTGAACAATCTTCAAAGTTTCGAAATACATCGGGATTAAGCATGGGTAAGTTCTCTTGTCTGGCAACAGAGGCTTTTATTGCGTTAACAAACTCCTGATTGTAAGACTCCTTTAGCAAAATTAAAATACCAGGTTTTGTGCACATTTGCCCAGCAAACAAATTAACGGCTTTTATGTAACCATTGGCAAACTGCCCGCCTTTGGATAATAGAGCTCCGGGCAAAGCAAAAACTGGATTAATACTACCCATTTCAGCATAAAATGGAATCGGATGATTACGGGTAGAGGCAATCTTTGACAGCTCACGCCCTCCTTTTAGTGAACCTGTAAATGCAACCGCAGAAGTTTTACGATGGGAAACCATTCGTGCTGTAACACTATGGTTGATACCGTGGTGTAAAGAAAAGCATCCATCAGGCATCCCCGTTTCTTTTTTGGCGATATTTACAATGTCAGCTAAAATTTGACAGGTATGAGCATGTTTAGGGTGAGACTTCACAACCACCGGACAACCTACTGCGAGAGCACTCGAGGTATCGGTGCCTACCACAGATATAGCTATGGGGAAATTACAGGCTCCAATAACTACGACTGGACCTATCGGAATATTCTCCTTCGCCATATCAGGTTTGGGTATGGGCAAACGATTTGGTTCTCCTTTTTCGCTTATCTGTTCTCGCCAATTTCCGGATTCAGCCAAACGGGCGAATTCTCTAATTTGTAAGACTGTTCTGTTAAGTTCAGAAATTAGCCTTTGATTACCTAACCTAGTTTCATTGTCGGCAACTTCAATGATCATGGCTTTTTTGCTTTCCAATTGGAATGCAATGCAGTTGAGGAAATTGGATCTTTCCGAGCCTTTTTTCTTACTGAATTCTACAAAGCAACTACTTGCCAATTCGAGTGCATCATCAATTTGCTTATAAGTTGCATCAGGAAAGTGCTTATTAATCATTGTGCTAAAGATACATACTATCGTAAATATCCGCTATTTTAGTAATAGCCAAGGCATAAGCAGCAGTTCTTCGGTCAGAAATCTTGGGATTACTTAAGTGTTGTTCTCGGATTTCGTTGTATGACTCGCGCATCGTGTCATCCAAGCCTGAACGAACAAGATTAATTTCGTTTGGCCCTTCCAGTAATTGCTCTTTAGCTTTGACGTCAAGTGTTTTACCTAATGCACCTTCCATCAATTGTATTATTTTCTGACTCTGTGCTTCTGCAAATCTTCGGTCCATCCGTCCAAATTTTACATGAGAGAGGTTTTTTAGCCATTCAAAGTATGAAACTGTAACTCCACCTGCATTAAGGTACGCATCGGGAATAATGAAAATATTTCTGTCGTTTAGAATTTGATCCGCCTCATAAGTGACTGGACCATTCGCGGCCTCGGCAACAACTTTACACTGAATACTGGAAGCATTGTCTTGGTGAATAACAGCTTCCATGGCCGCTGGTATGAGAATGTCACAAGGATATGAAAGTATTTTTGCACCATCTGCTTCAAATTTGGAGTTAGGGAACCCCTCTACTTTGCCGTGTTCTTTTTTGTAAGCAGAGACCTCTTCAACCGGTAATCCAGATTCGTTAATGATGGCACCATCCCTTTCAATGATTGCAATGATTCGGGCTCCGTCTTCTTGCTCTAAAAACTTGGCCGCATGATATCCCACATTACCTAAGCCTTGAATGACGATAGACTTACCTTCGAGTGACCCTTCCAATCCGGCTGATTTTACATCCTCCTGGTTTCTGAAGAATTCTTGGAGACCAAACTGAACCCCTCTACCGGTTGCTTCAACTCTACCTTCGACTCCACCAAAATGAACAGGTTTCCCGGTAACACATCCACGGGCATTTATGTCTGATGGATGAAGCCTTTGGTACTCGTCTGCAATCCAGGACATCATTCTTTGTCCAGTTCCCATATCTGGTGCCGGAACATTTAATCCTGGTGCAAGAAAACCTCTTTTGTCGAGCTCCTGTGTAAATCTTCGGGTAATATGTTCTAGTTCATCAAGTGAATATTCTTTGGGATTGATTTTTAGGGCACCTTTTGAACCTGCATATGGAACATTAACAATCGCGCATTTATATGTCATTAAAGCAGCTAAGGCTTCGACTTCTTGCTGGTCAGCAAAGGGAGCGTATCGAATGCCTCCTTTTGCAGGAAGTACATGTTCGCTGTGGGTTGCTCGCCAACCAGTAAAGATTTTGTATGTTCCACGAAGTTCAACACCGAACTTCATTTCACAGATTGCATTACATGTTCGTATTTGACGTGCTAGGCCTTTGGGTAATTCCAGTGCATTTGCTGCCCGGTTAAAGCAAAGGTCAACACTCTCAAGAAAGGTAGTTTTATTGGTTGTCTGCATGATAAATTCCTGTAGGAAAATTATAGATTATACAAACAATAAGATAGTAAAGTAAGTAGGGACAAAAAAAACCCGCTCAGTGGCGGGCTTTTGAAATTCGTTTAAAGTAGTTGTATCTACTAGTCGGAATAATCGGATGGATTGTCTTCTTTGGGGCGTGCTTCGTTTACCCGAAGTGGTCTGCCTTCCATTTCATGACCATCCATCGCTTCGATTGCTTTTTTTGCTTCGTCATCGTTATTCATGGTTACGAAACCAAAACCTTTAGACCTACCGGAATCCCGATAAGTGATAACTGCTGCCTGTTCGACACTTCCGTATGAGCCGAATGCCTCGGTGAGTTCCTGATCCCTCACGGACCAAGGAAGATTTCCAACATATATTTCCATTTTTATTATTATTTTTGTTTTAACCTAATTCCATTTAGATTTTCGAAGTCTATTGTAAATGTATGATTTGAAATTAGAAAATTCGATGATTTATATCTTAAGTTGAAATTTCAATTTTGTGAAAATACAGAAAAAGATCAATGGTAAAGCTTTGAGATAAAGGGAATTTAAAAATTAAAACAGGAAAGAGGTTTTCATTGGGACTTCATCCAGTATTTATCCCATAACCTATTTTATTTCCTTGGGTGTATCAGCTTGTACTTCGGGGCTTAATCTATTTGAAAAGTAATTATTCATAAGAGTTCTAAATACTGGACTTAATTATATTACAATTTTAGGTGTTACAAAAAGTTAAATTCTAGTTATTTATGGTGTGTTGTTTATATGATCAAATTAAACTTTTTTCTTCCTCCACTAGTTTTTCTTTCCACCCTTTTTCTAAATGGCGAAAAAATAAACTTTGCCCGCGAGGTTCTGCCCATCCTTTCAAATAAATGTTTTGCCTGTCATGGGCCAGATACGAAGGAGAAAAAACTAGTGCGTCTAGATCTGGAAGGTTTAGCCAAAAAAGATCTTGGGGGGTACCATGCAATCGACCCGGGCGATTTGGAAGAAAGTGAGATGCTTTACCGCATCGTTGATGGGGATGATCCGATGCCACCAAAGGATTTTGATAAATCTTTAACGAAACAAGAGAAGGCATTAATTAAAGACTGGGTTCTCTCGGGTGCAGAATATGCCCCACACTGGTCATTTGTAAAACCAACAAAAGATGAAGTTATCCCAGATGGTAGTAATCCGGTCGATCATTTTATAGCCCGTGGATTAAAAAAATCCGGAATCGACTTTGCTGATGAAGCGGATCGGGCGACATTGGCTAGACGGGCATCTCTTATCCTCAATGGATTGCCGCCTGTACCGGAGGAGTTAGACGAATTTATTAATGATCACGAAGACGGTGCCTATGATCGGTTTATTTCTAAACTTTTAGGTCGGATTGACTATGGAGAGCATGTTGCACGCTATTGGTTGGATGCGGTTCGATATGGAGATACTCATGGTTTACATCTTGATAACAGAAGAGGGATTTTTCCTTATCGTGACTGGGTGGTGCGTGCTCTCAATGCCAATCAACCCATTGATGAATTCATCCGTTTCC
>ERZ807291.2110-NODE-2110-length-30755-cov-184.324919_pt1 | contig 30755 bp, 42 predicted proteins | sample MGYA00521257_ERZ807291 | MGnify/ENA primary metagenome ERZ807291 (study PRJEB31413, sample SAMN03169783) | marine metagenome | biome: Marine; feature: Water; material: Subsurface seawater | place: North Sea | collected 2011-04-28 | depth 1 m m ...
AGTTGACATGCGAATTAGTATATAATATTGTTTGGGTTCATCAGCAAACAGGAGTAGACATGAACGAGAAACAACAACTAGGCATGATCGAGGACTTGGAAAATTTCGCATTCGAGATAGCCAGGTTATGCCGATCAGGATTCCCCGTCGGCGTGCAAGACATGGCCATCATTCAATTGTGCCACCGTGAACTAGACCGTATCTCCGAGCAGATGCTTGAGGATGAGGACGAATGGAACAAAATGAAACAGCATGAAACAGAAGAAAATAGACGCTTAGATCTCGATGCTATGCAATCAATCAGGAGTGCTTTTAGATGATTCCCGATTGGATACTATCACTACAGGCGAGTGCTACCTGCGCTCGTCGGTATGAGAATCGACGCAGCTTCGTGTGGGATGAAGACGTTGTAAATGAACTGCGGATTACCGCAGACCACCTAGAAACTTTACTAGCAGAACAAGAGGGGAGATATGATGAGTGTATGGAAAACACTAAGCTCAATTAATGTTAATGAGCATACTGAACGCAAGGGTAATCTAACTTACCTATCATGGGCATGGGCATGGGCCGTTACTAAACAGCACTACCCAGATGCTTGCTACACCTTTCGCGATAACGAAGTCCACTTGGACGGGACAATGACCGTTCATTGCGTCGTTTTTATTGACGAGCTGGCTCACGAAATGTGGTTGCCCGTTATGGATCACCGCAACAATGCAGTCGCCAATCCTAATGCCTTCCAGATCAACACCGCTAAGATGCGATGCTTGACTAAGGGCTTATCAATGCACGGATTGGGTGCCTACATATACGCTGGTGAGGATCTGCCAGCACCAGAACCAGAGAAGACTTACGAGCAATGGTGCGATGAAAACAAAGACAGCATCATGGCAATCAAAGTCGGAATAGCAAATGATGATTTCCCGTCATCTGCTGAAGCATGGTTCGAGTTAAGCAATGAAGTTAAAACTGCACTATGGAAAGCACCAACCAAAGGCGGATGCTTCACGAAGATTGAACGAGAAATAATTAAGTCATCTGACTTTAGAAAGCTGCATTATAACGAAGGAGAAAGTGAATAATATGAAATACATTAATGGACTGTATGCCAAGAAGAAACACGAACGAGCACCAGACTTTGTGATCTGCTCGGGGTCAATCAACAAGGCTAAGATGCAAGAGACTTTAAATGAGATGGAAGGTGAATGGCTGAACTTCCAGTTCTTGACACCGTACTCACCAGACGAAAAGTACCCTGATCGTCTAACCGTTAAGACCGATGACTACAAGAAAGATGAGCCTAAACAGGTAGCATCTGCACCAGTAGACGTTGAAGAAGACATACCTTTCTGACGCTGTATGGGGGTCTCTAAGGCCCCCTTAATACACCCATAGTACGGGTACAGTGGTACGAGTATCGACGTGTACGAAGCTCTTATGAGCGCCTATGCCGCTGAAGCCTAGCTTAATAGCGTTGCTAACGATAGCGAAACGCTCAGCGCCGTTAGTAACAGCAATATCAGCAGCAATGCCTCTCGTGTGCTGTCCTGGCCCACTAGATTTCTTAGCTTCAAGGCTATGTTTCTTGCTACGGAACCCGCTAGTAATACGAAACGGTATGCCGCACTCATGGCGCAACGCATCCAAAGCGTGGATGAACTCATCTTCCATTTCATTTTCGCCAGTCTCCTGACAGTCAAATTCTTGACGGTTGAAGTACTTGAACGTCATCTCTTGTATGCGGTCTTCGCTGCACTCTTGAATGCCTTAGCAGTAGGAGCACCTTTAGTTCCAGGCTTCCTCATCTTCTCGCCTGATCCACCAGCGATACGAGCACGTTTAGCTTGGATGTTTGCGTACAATCCTTTCTTTGGTTTTCTCATTTCCGCATCTCCATTAACTTGGATACACCACGGATACCGAATGAACTACTGATCGCAATGAACAGCAGGTATTGATACCACTCTGGCAATTTTGACAGTGCTTGGAACCCAGCGTCAACCCTATCAATCACGCTCACGTCATTAATTGCTATGGCATAACCAACCATAAAAATAGGGATCGATAGTATGATCGTCCAGAACTCATCCTTCCATGAATGAGCGCTGGCATCTGCCATCTTGGATTCCCAATCAGAGTTGTTCTGAATGACCTGGAGCTTGGCCTCATGTTTAGCCTGTTTCTCCTCAGCTTTGTTATTCAACCAACCACCTATTAGATTAGCAATAGGCGCGATCAGTGCTTTCATCATCGGTTAACAAACTTCTGTACCGTATCAGATTCCCAGATACGCAACGCCAGCCAAATGATTGTGAATAAACTTGCCACGGCAGGAAGCCAACCAGCCAGTGTGGCGACTGTGCCGCCTACTGCTAATGAATCCATAACTGTTTTAGCTTCCTCCTGCATACATCACCTACGTCAATAAATTATTTAGCAGCCCAGCCAGTATTACTAGCGCCTGACTCTTTGATGTATAAGGATGTATTAGCACCACCGTCATTCCGATACCAAACGGAACCTACCCCAGCGACCACTACACTCTCAGGAGTACCCGATCCAGAACCCTCGTAATGGATGGGAAACTTAGTCCAATCTTGTTGTGCAATGTTATCTGTACGATAGTTATCCTTAACAATACCTGTACTAGGGTAAGTTTCAGCAGTGTCTAACTGGGCAATCCAGTAAGTTTTATAGCTGGTTCCTACAACATTAGTTACTGTAAGCCCTTGCGTTTGATACCAGCTAACAACACCTCGTTGAGAAGAAGTGTCTGCTGAGCCTTTTGTATCATAAGTCTTAACGTTATCAATACAGACATTGCGTGAATCTTGGGAGTACACAGCAGATTTATATGTCTCGTAGAACATAGAGTTATGTACTGTGATTGACCTAGAGTCTGAAATATTAACGCCAAAATTCTTTGCAGTTCTAACAGTAGCGTTGTTAATTACTACATTACCTGATTCATGTAATTGAATGCCATCTTGCTCAGAAGTATCAGAAGTAATGTTGTTTAGGTTGATGTCGTGGGTGCAATATTTGACCACTGGAGTGCCGCCAGAGCTGCCAACAACAGCATCTTCAGAGATGTACTTAATAATATTGCCACCAATGCTATAGATAGGAAACGATCCGTTAAACCCTGCAACACTAGCGCCAGACATATTAATCCAGCCATCAGCAGTAAACAGTGTGCCCGATATTGGCGTGCCTAGATCAACAGTAACCATTCTTACTGTGACGTTAGATGTTCCACTAGGTGCTACGTTAATAACTTCATCTGCCGCAGTGACAGTAGACCCTGTAAAATCAAGAGTGTTCTCTGCTCTAAATCCGTAACCACAGTTGATTGCACTACAGTTCGTCAGGTTAGTGTTTCTTTGCGGGGCGTGTATTCTAAAGCCCATGTTAGAACAGTCTTGAACAAAGCAGTTAGTTAACTGTGCGCCAGTGTTATAGGCCAAAGTAATACCGTTGCCAAAGCCAGAGCCGTCTGCACGACAGTTAGACATGGCTAGTTCAGTAGCTAAACAATAGAACCCATTGTCATACGTCCAGTTAAAGGCGTTACAAGCGTCAACAACAAGTTGAGCCGCACCAAGGTAAAACCCTGTAGCACAAGTATTAGTTGAACAACCGCGCATGTAGGTAAATGCAGTACCAAGCAATATGCCTCTTGGAACACCAGCGTTACCGTTTTGACTCCACGATGTTGCGTTAAATACAGTGCAATCAAAGATAGAATTTTGCGACTGCGAATTAAATCCTGTACGAGTCCCAGTGATTACAAAGCCAGACCAGCCATCTTTAAAGTAACAATCCCTAATGCGTGATCGACTAGCATACTGAAAGTACACACCGCCAATGCCTTTGTTAGAAGAAGTAGCTGAACCATCAGCAACAGCAACAGACCTTTGCCCATGAAACGCAATGTTCTCAACGTGCATCGAATCATTGCCAGCCGGATCAGTATCAACGTATGCTTGGTTCTCAAGGATTGATGTGTTCATTCCTGGCAAAGTTGTACCGTCACCACCTTCCTTTAAAATAGTTGCCTCAATACCATCACCATATAACTTGGTATTAGACTTTATTCTTAGGGTAGTGTTGACTAGATAAGTGCCAGCAGGAATATACACCCGACCTTGCAAGTCTAACGCAGCCTGAATAGCGGCACTGTCATCTGTAATACCATCGCCTTTCGCGCCAAAATCTCTAACATTGTTAGGCGTACCAGCAATCATCCTAGTGTGTACTTTAGTTAAAGCCATTTTATTCTCCGAATCCTAATTTGTTTATTTCTCTGCCATTGATTGTGTTGTTTGATAACGGAAGAAAATACCACCCATTCCGAACACGGTGCTGGCTAACATTATAGTCTCAGCAGACAGGTTAAGCTGTAGAACATAGACCTGTAAAGCCGCTAAGGTTACACCAAAAACTTGCCATCTGTTACTACGACTGCGCCAGAATTGTTTTACTCTGTCCATAATTCTACCCACTCTTGGTTGTCTTCATCCCACTCATGTATACCTTCCTCTGGATAGGGTACAGGTGAGTCCCATAAACAAGTATCTTCGTTCAGTGTCCAGCTTGGATAGGGTTGAGGCGGTATAAAAGCATCACGCCCCTCGTCGTAAGTGTAGCCAATCCCTGCATAGTTCTTTCTAAAAGGAGTACCACCGTTAGCATGAACACCGCCAAAAGTATTGTAGCTAGTGCGCTTTGCACCGTAATAATCTTCCCAGTTAGTATCACCTTCGTCTTCGTCTTTACCGACAAACACCTGAGTGACTACGTTGTTATCTAATACTGCGTAATGTGCCATAGTGATTATCCAAAGGTTACTGTGTCAGATGGGCCAGCCGCTGTGATTTGAGTAACAGTATTTCCTAAGTAAGTTGATGAGCTAGAAGTAACGCCAGCAGAGAATGTTGCTGTTACAGAAGTAGGATAAATTAAAAGTATAATACCTGAGCCTCCAGAGGCACCGCTACCGAAAGCGCCACCGCCCCCACCACCAGTATTTGTGCCTCCTGCTTGTGGCCCATTACTAGTATCACCTCCATTACCGCCACCACCGCTATTGTTAACACCTCCACCGAAACCAATAGTTTCCAAATAAGCGCCACCACCACCGCCTTCGCCATATTTGCGAGAAAGTCCTGATGCGCTTATTGCCGTTCCAGTACCACCGTTACCAGCTTTATAATTAGTCCGATCGGCTCCTACACTTGCAGTTCCACCACCGCCTCCGCCTGAACCCCTATTAGTTGGTTCTCCTACGTTACCTCCAACACCACCGGCAAAGCCCTGTCCAGATATTCCTGTGCCTCCAGCCCCTCCTCTCCAGCCAGACGCACCTCCACATCCTCCATTTCCGGGAACACTATTACCACCGTATGCACCGCCTCCACCACCAGAAGAAGTAATTAAATCAAATGTAGAGTTTGAGCCATTATTACCTTTGTTTACAACAAAACCTGAACCTCCTGCTCCAACTGTTACCGCATAGGCAACGCCAGCTACATAAGTATCATTAACTGTAGCCGTTAATAATCCACCGCCTCCGCCACCGCCACCAGGATTTGCGTTTGCGCCACTAGCTCCGCCAGCTTGCACAGCGTAAGTAAGGGAAAATGGCACCGCACCACCACCACGACCAACAGCCTTGCCTATGGAGAAAGCACTTACGTTTGCGCTAATCATGCAAGCATCGCATGTATGCCAGTTGCTGTAGTACCAGTAGCAAGTACACGGCTAACAGAACATATTAAGTAGAAGTTATCAGGGACAGTAATCGTCCTAGATGTGCCGTCTACGTTATGGAATGTTACGTCTCCTGCGACTGTAACGTATAGACCAATAGCAACTTGCGATAAGTCAGTAACGTCACTAGGGGTAACGGGTAACATATCAACTACGCTACCGTTAAGATGACCTCTTTTTCCTGCAAATGGATTGTACATAAATACCTCGTTAAGTTATTTTTTAAATATGCCCTTATAGCTCCGGTCGTGTAGCAGGGAATGAGTCTGTAGACGGCCAATCCCTCAGTGCTTCCCGATAGGCCATGTACGCAGCACGTTGTGGATGATCTGTTAAAGGCACAATGTAGTCTGTAGCAGACAGCTCCATGTCACGCCACATACGAGCAGCTTCTTCCGCTGTAGGTTCCGCTGGTGTAGGTTCTACATAAAGTTCATAGTAGTCAAAGTTAGCTTCAACAAACTCAGCGTCAGAATTGATGGTGTTTAGAATGTTACCGTCAGCATCTTTAATATTATATTTCATATTCTTCTCCTTACGGTATGTACTGAATTACAACACAGCCTTCACCACCACGGCCTGAAATTATATTTAAAACAGTGCCATTAAGAGTAAACCCTCCACCACCTCCTATGGAAGCGTGACCCACTACCGAAGCGGCGGCAAAGTATGCGCCACCACCTCCTGCTAGTTCCCCTGCAGGCAGGATTGGACCGGAGCTGCCGCTTGTTGCGCCACCGCCACCACCAGATATTTGCCCTAAGCTGGATGAGTAAAAATCACCGAGAACATCACAATTTGCACCGTAACTTGTAGCGCCGCCGCCACCTGTTTCGCCACCGTCATTACCTGTTCCTAACAAACCAACAGCGCCACCGCCTTTGTTATAGCCTCCGCGTCCACCTGTGTTGTTAACGTCTCCACCAGTAGCAGTGCCTCCAGCAGTGTAAGTGTTACTGCCTACAACTCCACCTGCGCCACCAGTAGCTGTTAGCGTAGAGCCTAAACCTGTACCTGCAACAGATGTAGTGCCTCCTGCTGTTCCTGCGGCTACGGCTCCCATAACAGATGCGCCACCTGCACCAATCACTACAGTAAATGAACCTGAAGTTGTGACTGCTAGAGAGTTCTTTCGACAGTAGCCACCCGCCGCACCACTTTCAAGAAATCCATTATTCGTCCCACAGCCACTACCGCCTGCACCAATAACGTGAATCCTTATGTTGCCGTCTTGAGGCGGAACCCATGTTTGGGAGTTGTGTAAAAAGATTGTGGGATATGAAGCTGATCCACCGCCGCTTATGAAATCTGTAAAATTACTCATGACATCACCCACCCTTGCGTTGCGTCTGTATATATAAACTGAATTGAGAGATATGCTGCATTCATCGTGAAGTCACTCGCACTGCTCATTATGTTGCTACCGTTTCTAGCCACCACTGTGTCAGCGAAGTTACCCACGGTAATTAGGACTCTTTGTCCTATGGCTGGTGACGCAGGAAGCGTAATTGTCTGAGTAGCTGCGCTAACATAAACGTGTGTGTTGACAGTAGCCGTAAGAGACGTAGCTGTAACAACAGTAGTTATTCCTACAGCAATAGGCACTGAAGCTATCTTAGCCGCTGTTACTGCATCATCAGATATTGAAGCTGTTACTACTGCATTAGAGGCTAATTTAGCAGCCGTTACCGCATCATCTACTATAGAAGCTGTTACTACTGCATCAGAAGCTAGCTTGGCCGCTGTTACTGCATCATCAGCTATCTTTGCTGTAGTTACTGCATTGTCTTGTAGTTGCGCTGTTCCTACACTGTCTGCCGATGGTGTATTTATAATCGACGTAGTAAATGCAGCAATGACAACTTCTATAACAGAGTCAAGAGGTGGTGCCGTAGAAAATGTAATTGTAGTGCCTGATACAGAATATGTGTTTTTAAACTGATACACACCATCAATGTAAACAAAAGTATTTGACTTGACCGCAGAATACCCAAGAGTAAACGATGTTGTAGAACCATCCCCTGTGAAATCGCTAGCTTTTAAATCAGTGCTAGTGATTTCTTTTTGAACAAATGCCCTAATCTCAATAGTTGATTGAAGCGGCGGAGCAGCTGAAAATACTAAATTACCTCCGCTTACACCATACGAGGATACTTCTTGTAACACACCATCTATGGCTATCTGCAATAAACTAGGGCTATTGGTTGAGCTTTCAAGGCTGTAGGTTGTAGTAACCCCATCACCTACTTCAGTTTGCACAACTAAAACAATAGTCTCATTATTTAAATAAGACTCAACTTTTACAGCACCGTTAGCATCAAATGCTAAGAGCTTCTGAGCGCGACTAGCAGCAACTGGTAGAACCATATTGATTGCGCTGGAATCAACGTTTGGCTTCCTTACAGCTCGGTCTGTGTCCGCTGCACCCTGCTGTAGCGCTAACCATAGGCGATCATAGTCGTTGTTTACATCTGCCGCTAGGAAGTCACCGCCATTGGTGTAGCCCGTAAGACGCTCTAATGCCATGTCACGGTATAGAGTTATAATGTCCCCAGCAGTTGCACCAGTGACCAGGGTGACCACGCCGCCTGTGTCTGATCCTACGCCAGTAACCGCATATTCTCCAGCACCAGCGCCTAAACTGAGCAGTACGCCGTTCTGCAAGACCGCAATATCTCCCTCAGCAGTGATCTCAAACGTGTATGGAAACGCAACTTGCCCACCGGTAGCGGTGTATTGGTCTCTTGGAGTGTTGTCTAATACTGTCATAGGGCACCTGTAATTCGTTTGATTTTATCAAAAATAATGGCTAATAACGACCTGCTATCTTACACCCATCCCATTTAATTCTAAATTTCTAATGTTCTGATCTAGCACTGCATTAGCTCTTTTGGCTTGTTCAAGAATCAAATCATCAAGCCTTCTGAGTTCTTCTTGTTTTTCCTGGCCGGTCATCACCAGGTTGTCATAAATTAAATTTCGTCTTTTATTTAATCGACTAATATTTTTAGTTGCAGAGTTAAAAGCTCTTTCCGATCTGACTAATGCTATATTTTCTTCTCTGTATTCCGTTCGTTCTTCACCCCTAAGATCGTCTAGCTTGTTAGTGGTTTGCTTAATTAACCCAGCAGAATCATAAAATATACCCGTACTTTCTGCTACTGATCCCGTTGGCGGCCTCATCGCAAAGGCTCTAATTAACGGCGTATCCATAGGGCTAGTTGGCCTAGCTGGTATTTCTTCCCCGTTCCATTTATCTACTTCATTGAGAATGTAGTCGCCAGCATCCGTAACATACTGAGAACTACCGGCAAGCAAGCCCCTCATTGTATTATCTACTTTGGCCGGTGAAACGCCTAGTATTTCCCCAATTTCTTCCGCAGATCTACTGGTGTACTTGCTCTTTCTTTCTTCTGGAGGCAGATCTTCCATCCATGCAGGATAGATATTACGACCTTGAAAAAAATTATAGTTAGCAATGTTCTCAATGGTCACTTTAACTAACGGAGGGATTGCGGCACTAGGATCATAAATTGGGCTAATAGAACCAACCACGCCCTTGACTAACTGCATCCAAAAATCTTGCACATCCTTAATGCCCTTAGACTGACCCCAAGCCATAAATCTTTCTGGGATAGAACCAAATAGATACCCTAATGAAAATGGCTTTGGATACCGATGCCATTCACCATTCATCTTAAATATCCAGAACATATCCTTCTGCCACTGCGGAATCTCAGAGTATTCTTCTCGCTCATCATCTGGAGCGCCATACAAATAATAACCAGATAGGATTAAGCTAGGCATCGTAATCGTGCCAACTGCCCACATCGTAGTAGCTTTTGGATTGTCTCGCATAGAACGGTAGAGCTTATCTGCACCCTGCATCCCTGCATTAAAGAATGGAACGTATTTATTGATTGCCTTAGACGCAGTACCGCCCCTAGCAAAGTCTAAAGTAGCATCCCTAGACTCAAATGCAGCCTTGGTATCTGACATGCCTTTTCGCTTGGCAGCAGCAAACGTACCGATTCTGACAGCTTGCTCAAACGTCAAACTTATATCTTCAGGTATTCGTAGTGGATTCTTTAAGTACCTGGCTATCTTCCCGTCATTACTAATAAGCTCTTTTTGAGCTTTAGCCATGCCATTATCGGTTAATTCCATGTAATTATTAAACGAACCGCCAGCTTGCATCCATTGGTTGTGTAAGTCTGTTTTTCCAATTAATGCTACTAGCCCGCGAATAGGGTCAATGATAGGGATAGGTCTAGCTTCAGACTGAATGAATGCACTTTGCATATCTCGCAATACGTTACGAACCCAAAACTCAGGGATCAATGTTGCTCCTGCTCTTAGAACAGATGCTGGAGCTTGTAAAAACTTTTGAACAAAATTAAATTGTTCTGGCCTCATCTGCTCAACAGCTTTCAATATCGGTGGTGCTACCCTGTAATACTTTCTTTTCCCATCTTCAAATACAGTGACAGTGCCTTTAGGTGCTTCTTTGCTTGGGCGTTTTACTTTCTTGCCGTCTACTTCTATTGTCTCCATTAATGGGCCAATAGGCTGAATGTACTCAGGCATAATGTCTGCAAGAGAAGAGATAGAGAGAGCAACCCTGTTTTGGGCCGCAAGGTCTACTATCCTAAAAGTATTTTTAATTATAGATTCTATTGGATCTTTAACTTCTCGCTCAGAACCTACAATTTTCTTTATAACTCGATTAATTGTAGCGTTAGTAAATACTTTGCCTTGTCCAGCAGAATCGTACTCGCCAAATTCTTCATCTAAAACACGCTGAAACGGAATGTAGTTTTGGTTTTTATCAGTAATATTCTTATAGGTTTCTTCCTTCATATTGCCAGAATCAACTGCTATACGAAGAACACGCTTCTGAAACTCATAGATTTGCTTGGCAGTCTCGTCAAACCATTTAAGACTATCGCCATATTTCATAGCCAAAGAATCTAGCGTCTTGGCAGAATCTAATTTTTGCTGCTCAGTAACCTCAACATCTTCTCGTTGTTGCAGATCGTTCCAGTACCTTCTGGCTATCAGGTAATCTTTTAAATCTTGATTGCGTTGATTCTTATTAGGTTCCAGCCGAATAATAAGATTGTCAAAATCATCCAAGATAGAACGCAAACCCCTGCCTGTAATCTCTATCTGACCGTCTGCATTTATAGTGTTGGTGTTGACCGTTAGTATTTGCTTGGCCAATCCAGCAACAGAATAATACTGACGAATCAAGTAATCCGTAGTTTGCCCGTCTGCTAAGGTAGCGCCCCGTTTAACAGCTTCTCTAGATAGGTCTACTAACGCGCCAAATCTATCAAACCATGTATAGTAAAAATCATTAAAAATGCTTTCATTAGGGTCTATATTTAATCCTTCTGACTCTAATCCTGCATCTGTTTGAGATTCTAAAATAGGGTTGTCAAACGATTCTACTAGAGACTCTTGTAGCGCAATATAATCTTCCATTAACTTCATGGAAGCATCAAATTCTTCCAAGCTAATAGTTGGGTATTCCTGCTCTAAACTTGCTTCAAGCTCATCTAGACTAATCTTTTCTAGCTCTTGAGTTTCTACTTCTTGACGAATTTGTAAATTCTTATAGTAGTCTTCCAATTCTTCGTTTTTAGTCTGCTCAAGAACCTCGATTTCTTTTTCAATAATGTCCAAGTCAGCTTGTTTTTCGTTATAAGCTGGCAGCTTTGGGTTTGCTACAATCTGGTCAATAACCTCTATTACGTCAGCTAAAGTTGACTCAGGCCCCCAGTATTCAGTTTGCGGCAGACTTTCGACTATCTGGTCAATTAACATTCCACCTTCAGCTCGGAATAACGTGTAACCTAGCTTCTTATTGATTGATCTTAATTCTGACTTTTCAGCGCCAGTTTCCATCACATAGGAATCAATGTTGATCCCAGACTTGGTATTGTCTTTGCTTTCACCAGCAGCAGTTTGAACAGTAGTTTGATTTACAAACGCTATAAGTTTTGCCAACGGAGTATTGGCCCTAGACGCATTAGTTCTGGCCTTACCCAACTTCTTTAGGCTTTCTTCTTTTGCCTTGTAGACTTCAGTTATGTCGCCTTCCTTTAACTGGTCATAAGACTCTAGTATTGCGGATTGAACGCTAGTAGGAATTTTACCAGTAGCAGCTTCTCGTTCTGTTTCTACTACCGCAGACTCTAGTTGCAATTGACCTTCAACAAATGCTTCTTGCTCAGTCATTGCCATGTTACTGACAGTTTCTTCTGCTTCCTTTCTAGTAAAACCTTTTTGAATAAGCAAATTAGTAGCAATATTTGATACAGCTTTAACGCCGCCCAATGCAGAAATTAGACCAGCCTCTAGCAATAATTGGTCTTTTGTAGGTGTAATCCCATCTAACACTTGGTCAAACGTATAGCCTTCTTCCAGTACAATGTTAGTTGTTTCTCTCAACACATCGGCAACACGTTCTTCGCCTAGCTCCGCCAGCATTCCGTTCCACCCACCAGCGGTAAACGCTTTAGATATGGTGGCGTTAGGCTTAATTTTCTTGTATGCCTCAAACAATCCCAGCTTTAAACCTTCTGGCAGATTGTTAATCCCATTGATTAGCGGTGTTTTTAACCGTTTAGTAACAGGATTGATTGCGTACTTAGCGATAGTGGCGCCAGACAATTCACTAGCCACTTCTGCGCTAACATGAGCATAAGCCTTTAATGCACTCAGGGCAGGAGTATCTTTAGATTCCGTAAAAATCAACTGGCCTTTATCAGTAACCATCCAAGGCCCAAGTCTTTGCTCGCCATAATTAGCAATTCCCATTGGAACCATAAGACCTGACTGTGTAGCTACTCTTGCTACTCGTCCAACTTGTTTTGCAGTAGCTTGTTGCAATGCACTTTTGGCAACACCCTTTGTTATTGCTTGTACAGTCGCAGTTTGAACGGCCTTTCCTGGGCCTCCAGATGCAGCAAATTCAAGCATGAACGCTGGCATTTGAGATCCGTAGTACCGAAATTCACCACCATAAGTCATGCCTCTTACGGACATTTCTATTTGCTTGTTAACAAATTCGTCTAATGTAGACTGTTCTGAAGTGGTTAATTCTTCTCCAGCTTCTACTTTTTTTGAAACAGAAAGGATATTTAATGCTTCTACGCCTTGGGCAATGCCGCCTCCAGGTAAGACTTGAGACCAAGTTAAAAAATCACCAGTCTCACCAAAACCAATTGGATTGTTTTTCCATCCTTCTACTACATCAGGCGGAAACCTAGTCGATGCTAAGGCAATCATTTGTTGCCGTTGAGCGTCAGCCTCATCTAATAGTTCAACGCCTTCTGGATCTTTTGTGTCGGGCTTGATTGTATTTTCCAGTGCTAAAGAATTAGTCTCTGGAATGTTGACTTGCACAGGCTCAGATACATCTAATGACACACCACCAAATGAACTTTGTTGAGCCTCTTTAGGTTCTTCTACTGGTATTCCGCCAAATTGACTAGGCATTAAGGCTTCTCATATTGTACGCCATTTTCAATAAATTTAGCGCCAGCAGGTAACGCATCAAATTCCGCTTGAGTAGTAACCGTGGGAATTGCAAGAATTCTGTTAACTCTTTCTATTGATTCTCCACGTCTTTTTTCTTGTATTCTGGATACTACGCTTGGAGCCAGTTCTGCCCATAAATTTATTTCGTCCCGCTTATTTACTGCGCGGCCTTCGTCTTCAATTTCTTGCTTTTTTAAACGAACAGCGTCTAATAAGTCTCGTCTAGCAACACCCCATAAATCCGGTTGCAATGATTCTTTGATTGTTCGGTCTGCTTTTGAATTAGCCTGAGCAATTTCTGATGTTGCTCCTGCAATTTTTGCAGCAGTCAGGGTTTTTAGTTGATTGTTTAACTTTAATTCATCGTCAGAAGTTAGATCGCCCTTTGATCTGGCAATCAATATGTCTTCTCTAAGATTGTTTACGCCTTGCAAGTAGTTATTTGAGTTAGCATCCATGTCAAAATCGGCATTTAGATCGTATGCTCTAGCTACAATATCCCCCATGACTTCAGAATTTGTAACAGCATTGAGGGCTTTAGCTGACGTAACGTACCTTCTAAGCAATACGGCTTCTTCTCGCCCAATGTTTCCTTTCATTTCTGATTCAGCAATAGCAAATAATTTATTATTATCGCTTATTGAAACATCTTGAACTGTTTCCATTGCAGAGGAATAGTTAGAAATTTGCGTAAATCTGCTGTCTTGAATCTCTGATTCAACCTTCTTGATTTCTTCAGATTCAAAGTCTTTTAGTTCGCTTTCTAGATCTTTTACAAGAGCATCTTTTTCATCAGCATCTAGCGTAATCATCTTTTCAGGATCAAACGGGTCTTCTACCTGAAACGTATCTCTTTTATTAATTTGATCAATTACGTTTTGACCAGATTCAATCCTTTGCTCTACTGTTTGATCTTCATTTCTGATTATTGAATCAAATCTCCCAAGGGCAGATTGCGTTGCTAATCGATCTCTGAGTTCTGTTGTTTGAGTAGCAAATTTGCCGCTATCAACTAAACCTTTAGCAACTCCTTGTTTGCCTGTTTCAACCCAAACTAACGCTGCATTACGCAATTGTTCTGCATCGTTACTTCTTGCAAGATTGACAAGATTTACAGATTGATCGACTAATGCCGTTTGAATTGTTGCCGAATCAATATCGTTCTGTTTCTTCTGTTGAGCTTTCCAAATCCTAGATGCAGAAGTTTGATTTAACTGTGAAAAATAGCTTTCAAAAGCTGGTTTCATTTCTTCTGGAGCAACACTAAGCAAGCCGTTCATACCGCTTGACGTTAGGTTTCTATACCCTTCAATGTCTTCTGGGTTTGCGGCCTCGGCTCTTGATACTATGCCAGTTATTTCGTTTTGAATTCCAGCAGTGAATGCAGCTTCAGCAGTAGCGTTAAAAACCCTATCTTCCTCGTAAGTTTTAACATCATCGTACTCTCTTAACTCTAACGGAGTAGCACTAATAGCTGACGCATTACCAGCAAGTTTTGCCGCTTTTTCAGCAGCAGCTATATCGTTTTTTTCTTTTAAGAATGCCTGTTCTGCAACTTTCTTTTTGCCAAATGCAGCAGCAATATCGCCTACTTGTCCCGCTAGACCAGCAAGCGCCTCAAACCTACGCGCAGCAGATGTATCTACTCCCGTGGGTCTGAACTCTCCGTAATATCCAATAGGCTTCTGGGCCATTATGTTTCCCCACCAGATTTTCCGCCGCCAGCCAATGATATTCCCTGCATAACACCGCCTAACAATGTAGATCCAGCCTGTAAGTATCCAGCTTGACGTGCGGATGAAGCTTGTCTTCGTAATTGAGCCTGTTTTAATTTATCAGATAAGCCGATAGTACCTTCGCTAAGGCTTGCTTTCTTGGCGCTAGCTAATGAAATGCTAGCTGGAGTACCTTCTCCAGAGATCCCAGACATAGATTGACCTACTACATTAGCAGCCAGTGCTCTATTCAATTCTTCTCGACGTTGCAATTCACGGCTTTGAGCAGCTAAACGTTCTTCTTCAGCTTGACGTTTAAGCTCAATTTCTTGAGTCTTTCCAGAGATGTATTGACCTCTGGCAGAAAGGCCGGTTGTTAATCCCAATGTAGCACCAACAGCTATTGCCGCACCGCCACCAACTGCTACTCCACCAACGGTGCCGCCAATTACTGCTGCGGTAATTACCCAAGCCATTAGATTGCCTCCAATTCGATAATTTGCTCTGCTATCTTATCCACATCTGTTTCCTCGGTAACGTGGAAGGTTGTCCACACCGTATCAGTAATTGCGTATATTACTCTCTTCATACCTGGTTGAGTCTGTCCCATGTATGGAGCCTTGATTTCTTCTCGTCCTTCGTGTGTTACCGCTACACATTCGCCCTGAGACACCGTAAATAGGTGGTTGGTCTTGTGCAATGCGCCTACCAGACATACTCCAGCAGGGATGAATAACTCACGAGCATAGATCCCATCGGCAAAATGGTGCCTAGTCTCAGTCTCAGCCTGTGGCATGGACAGCATTAAGTCCTGAATATTGTAAATATTGCTCTGTAACGCTACGTTCACGATGATTCAACCTCGTATTCAATCATCTGTATAAATACAGGAGTAGGGTCTGGTGCCGTTATCGATGGCATCTCGTCTCTAGTCCAACCTATATTGTTTAGTACGTCATCTATTATGCCAGTTTTAGCGTTAGGTGACGTGTTTAACGGTGAGTTTAAAGCATAATCAAACGCTCTAATTGGCATTGGTTCGCCGTCTACATAATACCCATAGGACTCGTAGACCCTGATGTTCATGCGGACAATACGTTTAATCCGCATCTGGTTCTCACCACTGCCGATATTCGTATTTAGCGGCATACCCTTAATTTCTACTGGGAAGTTAAGCCCTACTTCTACATTGGTATAGCCTGTTTCTTCAGACGTTAAAGTGATTTGACCACCACTGACGGTTCTTTCTGTCAGAACAATTCCGTCCGCTACGATCTGAACAGTTAACCCATTTAGATAGCCAAGGCCAGAAATAATAGTGTCCGTTGGCCCAGGATTGAATATGGTTGAATCGTCCATTAAATGATCGAATGACCAGCGTTCAACGTGGTATTCAGTTGTGTTATGAGCGTCTACTTTCCGTTTAACAATCATGTATAACTGATCGTCTACTACCGTGGCATTAGTGATAACTCCAGGCTCAGAAATAGCAGTAGGATACGTTGTAGACGCAGTTTCCCATCGGGTAAACCCGTTAATGTCTTGTGCTCGCAGCGTATTAAGGACTGTAACAGTACCGTCAGTGTTCGTTATGAATAACCAATTAGCATCCTCGCTAGTCGTACCAGACAACATAGCCATATCTGTAGGCTGTTTAATTAATTGAGACGATAGTACCGACCTGTCATGGGCAACATAAGCATCTTCGTTAAACGAATAGACAAAATCGTAAATAGTCTTGCCATTCCTATCCACGAATATGGTAGATCCGTCTACGTCTACGACCTCTACATACGCAGCACCATGATTTGTTTGCGGCGCTATCCCTACGCTTGTAGGTGTAACAGGCTTGCTGGTAACAGAGAACTCAGCCCCAGACGTGAATATCTGTAGGTTTCTGCCAGGATAAACATCGATGATTTCGTTTAGCTTGCGAGATGAGATGGTGGCAAAGATCCCTTCATCGTCAGCACCGTCGTCAATTTCAAAGTCAAAGAATGACCCAGACTTAGAAAAGAATACTGATGCAGTCTTAGACTTAGTGCCGCCAAGGACTAACCGGCCCTCGAAGAAACATGCAGTCTTGGGATAGCCACGAGTAGCAGACCATACGGGTTCTTTTCTAGGCGATCCTACTTGAGTCTGAGTAAATACGAGCGTGTTATCCTGATTACCAGAAGTAGGGAAACCAGAAAATAATTCAAAGTCCTTAGTAGACTCTCCGCTAATCGTTATGGTGTACTGTCTTGTCCCTGTTCTAGCTACTGCTACGCCTGTCTCTCCAAACGTAGGCATTTCTTGTAGGTTTTTCTGGATGTTAAATACAGTAGAACTTTGTTCAGCAGCAGTGTTATCTCCTGCAAAAGTAATATTTTTTGACAATACACTTTCAACATCTATCTGGAATTGATCTCCAAGCTCCCAGTTATGCCCAGATCCATGAGTCAGCGTCATTACCTGTATTTCATTAACTGGAGTAGGACTCAGATCATCATCAAAGTCAAACATAGGCACGTTGGTAAATGGCACTTCATCCAAGAACCAATCTGCATCCGTACCCAAGTTAATCAATCGTTGTGGCGGCACGTCTTCTTGGAACAGCAACATGACACTTTCAGTTTGCGTATCCCTGATTGTTGCTACTTGAGCAGCAGTGTACGGAACCTTAACGTCGGCAACATAGTTTCCTGGATTCTTAAAAATCCTGATATTCCCGTCAGTAACCGATAACAAATAGTTTCGATCAGTCGTTAAGCTAAAGTTTAGCAGCTTAGATTCTGATGGATCTCCAGCCGTAGTGGTCTGGGTAATCAAATTAAAATCAGCCAATGTGACTGTAGCAGCACCTAGATCAGTAGCGCCAAGTCTAATTAATCTGACATATCTTTTTGCTGATCCAATGGGAATTCTAAAGTCTTGTGGATTCGTCCCGAGTAGTGGAACAGTGCTAACGGTAGTCCATGCAATTGCGTCAGGAGAGTCCTGTATAACAAACTCAGTAGATGATCCGCTAGACAGGCTAATTTGTCTTAGGTCTGCAAATACTGCCGTAGTTTTCAGTACAGGCGTTGCAGTACGGTCGTAGTACGCAACAATGTATGGATTTGTTGTTCCTATTGCTACAGTTGTTGCCGTAGTAGTAGCGTCATTGCCATCGTTAGCGACTGATCCAGTACCGCCATTGGGCATAGCTGGATTTTGAGCCGTTAGACGCTCTAGTTTATTCAGAACAGTATCAATATGTTCAGTCCCAGGACGACGTTTGACACCGCCCTGTGGGACTAGAACGACGTTGTTAGCTGTCTGTAACCCTTGGTAATACTGATTAATATCAGTACGGCCTCGCATAAATGGAGATAACTCTCCACTAACAAAGTTATTTTGGATAAAGCGAGATTTGGCCACTAGAACCTCACGTTAACAAAAGGGTTGCTCGTGATAGGTGTCATTGGATATTGCTGGGAGTCTGTATATCGAGCCATCCTAGAAGCATTTACATACTCAGCAGACATTTCTTGTCGTGATGCTGAACTGTCTCGGATGCTCGTTGCAAAATCTTTAGCCAGTGCATACTCAATCATCTGAGTGAAGTACGGGGGCCATGTTGATTCTGGAGCGTTATAAATATAGTCGCAGTAAAGTGGGCCTGTATTGTTGGCGTACACTTTATCGCCATAAATCTGGTATCTAATTCCTGGGTATATCTTAACTAGGAATAATAAATCTGAAGGTAGCTGGTAGATTGAGTCCCATTCTTGATCGATTGGAACTTCCGTTGTAAGCGATAGCTGTGCTTTTACTCTAGCAAATCCCCATCTGTGCTTTGTTAGCTCAGACCGGACAACGCTGTCATACAACGTATTAGCAACTTGTTGGGCTCTAGAACCGCCGATTAATGAATTGATTGGAGTATCCCCGATCAAGACTAACGCACCATTAACTACGCCAATTTTAGTTGCCATATTGTTACCTAAAAGAAATGGGGGCCCGAAGACCCCCGATAACTTAGGAATCGCCTAACGCGGTTCCAGATGCCATTGTAATGGTCGTAGAACCATTATTAGCTTTGCAGAACGAAATCGTTACAGCAGCAGTCCCATCGGAATCACTTACCATAACTACGTCGTTTACAGCTATTTCACCAATCGCTGGTAGGAAATAGTTAGCTCCGAGTGCGGTTGCAATAGAGTCCGTAGACGCATATTTCCAAACCGTACCTGAGTCACCAGATCCGCCAATACGAGAAAAACCGCTTCTTAAAAATGCCATTAGTAATTCTCCTTATGCAGTTTTGTCATACTGAACTTTAACCAAGCCGCCTTCGTCGCGAACGACAGCGCCAGCTTTCAACATACCATTACTCAACCAAGAGGTACGTTCAGCGATCCAGTTAATTTCAGTTTTCATGTCAATACCAACGGCCAAACCAACAGAAGGACGCTGATAGAACCATGAATCGACGATGTTGGCAGCTTCAGTCAAACCACCTTCAGTCCGAGTTTCAATGATGTTGAATCGAAACCCTACGAGGGTATTGATCTCACCAGAAACTAGAGCCTTGATGTTCTGATAGTCCGAAGACGTTGCCAGTTCATCGTTCAACAAACCACCTAAGCCTTCAGCTTCAATGACTGCGAACAGGTCAGTGTTTGGTACACCTTGGTCACGCAATTCAACTTGGGCTTGGATTACCTTAGCCATAGTTAAGTTTGTAGTGCCAGCAGGTACAGTAGTTGTTAATGGAGTCGAGGCATCCATAGCATCGATAACCAACTGGTCACAACGACGACCCAAAGCGCCAGCAATAGTCATTGCCAATTCTTGTTTCTCATCGAAGTTAACATCAGCTTGGTCAAAGATGTCGGTGTACTCAGGCGCATTCCAGTTAGCCAACGTAGCAGTCTTGAACTCATGACTTACGTCCATAGGAGTTACGAGATCTGAAGTTGATTTCTGGTTTGCAAGGCCCTTGCCTTGACGACGGAATTTGTAGGTATCACCTACGACGTTGTTGCGTACAGTTACAGAACTTTTCAGCAAGCCCATGCCCTGATAGGCGTGTTTAACCATGCTGTCAAATTCTGTTACCGCAACAGAAGATAATTGTTTTGACATTAGTCTAATCCTCAAAATTTATAATAATCTACACAAGTGTTTCACATGAAACATTTGCTGGTTATGAGGTTTTGACTGAGTGCCCGACAGATCGGTCAGCCTTCAACCCAAATCTGTCAGATCCGCGATGGGAGTCCCTGACAGACATATAATATCATTTTACTTTATAAAAGCAACTAACCGAATACCTGAACATTCGGCTTGTCACCACCAAAAGCATACATCATTTCTTGAATTTTCTTCTCATGGTTAGAGTCTACTGACCGCAGAAGGTTGCCGTTATCGTCCTTTCGGAACATTTCTTTCTCGATGTCAGGCCAAGTAATTCCACCAGGAACAACATGCCCGTCGATAGGAAGCTTTTGCGGTGCCGTACTCTTAATCAATGCCTCTACCAGCATGATAGATTCAGCGGAGTTAACAGCATAACGAACTTGCTCGTAAACCTCAGCGTCCAGATTGTTCTTCATAAACTGCTCTACGGTCTTGATACGATCCGTTGCGTTGTCGCCTAACTTGGCAATCTCAACTTCAGCAGATACTTCTTCTACGGCCTCTGATTGAGCAGACAACAATTCCCACGCCTTATTAAAGTAGTCTTGGGACATATTAGTCTCAGAAGCAAAGCCCATTAGTTCCTGCATCAGCTCGTCTTCTTGGTCGATACCTTCTGGCATTGAATAGCCGTCTTTAGGAGCGCCCTTGAATGCACCAAACTTCTTCTCTAGCTCAGTATAAGCAGCGGCTTGATCTGCGACTGACTTGTATCTGTCAGACTTGTACCACTCTGGTACCTCACCGGTTCCTTTGATCCCGTCAGTTAGGAAGTACTCACCTTGGGACAATTCTGGCTGGGCAGCATCTACTAAGCTAACTGGTTGTGCTTCTACTGCAACATCGTTTTCTACTGATTGTTCACTCATAGTTATCTCCACGCATATTGAATTACAGCCCGCTTAGGACTGACCGCTTGGTGCTTCAACCGGATTTCGTCAATCCGTCTACCGCCGTTAAGCAAAGATAGATCGTTAATGTCGATCCAATCTAAATGCTTACCTTGTCGGTAACATCTGAACGCTTTAAATTTATGAAGATACTCGAACTTATCAAACCCATACTGTGCCGCAAGCAGATCTAGCCATTCAAATTTAAAGTCTCTGCTCAACAAGTATTGCCGTTCGTCGCAAATTACCTCGACGGATGGGGTTTCTTTCTTGGGTCGTCCTTTCTTTTTAATTTCTACTGGTGCTTCTACTTCCATTACTTCTGTCATAGCTTCTCCGCTTGCTGGATTTGGTGAACAATAAACCTCATGACTCCGGTCTCCCCGTTATGGTAGGCGGCCTCATAGTTTATATTCTGTGCAGCAAGAGAAGTGTCGTTCTCTAGTAGAAAGCGTTTGCTCAGGTCTTCTAGTACCCTGTTACCGTCGTCAGTTGCAAAGCAACGGTTATAAGCCTTGGCTAGTTCGGCTTGTTTTTCCCTGATTGCGCTCTGTGCTTTCTGTGCTTTCCCCGTATCTATCTCTAAGTCTTCCCAACTCATTGAACGGCCTGTAGTTGTGGTGGTTGTTGAGTAGAACCTTGCATCTCCATCTGTTTAGCTTCCGCTCCAGCTTGGATAATCTTCTCTTTCTCTGCGTCATCACGGACTAATTCAGAACTCATACCTGTTTTCTCTGCTACCCAGGTTCCAAAGTCCTCAATCTTAAAGGCCATTTGCACTTGGTCAGGCCCAGCAGTCCCTAGAACAAACTCTACAGCTTGTTGTACCGCTAAAATGTCCTCGGAGTCCTGTGCTCGTGCTAGTGGCGACGTAAATTTGATCTCTACATCACGGCCATTCAACTCAATAGGCGTGATTAACCCACGACGAATCAAGATAGACACGACTCGTTTAAGGATTGGGATCAATATTTCAGTCTGCAACCGTCCAAATGCTGAACCAATACGCTTGGCTAGTTCTCTGGACTCGATAGCTATCTCCGTTGCAGTCCTAACCGGCCCTGCTGGGTCTCTCAGATCGTTGAACATGGCAAGTTTAATAGCATTTTGCAGTTCTGATATTTCAAATTGCGCTAGTGCTAGGCTACTTGACGTGTCTAACCGTTGGATCGATGGGTTGTTGGTGTTGTTAGAGCCTACTGGGATGACAATACCTGGCGCTATAACCATATTGTAGGGATTAGTAACCCCGTCGTCCGTTGCAGTGTACATGCCCGCTAAGTCAATGGCCGCTTTCTGCAATACAAACTCTTTGGCCTTGTTCAATGACCGTACATCGGGCAGCGTTTGCATGGCTGGCCCACGACCTCGCACCTCACCAGAGACTTTAGTGTACCGGCCCGTTACCCAAGGCGATGAAACACCAAAATCTTCTGTCCAAGATAGGCGTTCTTCCTGCTTAACCCATACACAACCGTAGTATCGCTTGGTCTTGGGGTCAAAGATGACACCTTCGGACAGTTCAACCTCTGCATTGGGCTGGTTGTCGATCATTTCTTGAATGGTGGGCGATGGTTCGAACCCTTTCCACATCCGTTCTAGCAATCTGGCCTTGACCTTGAACCGTCTCCAGTGGGTCTCGATGTTTCCATACGGGCCTTCTTCAAATGCGATACCTTTCTGTGGCACACAATGAAAGACAATTGGCATATCTTCGTCGTCGGTCTCATCAATCCGTAAGGTAGCAGTCCCGATCAAAAGATCTAGCGCGGCCTCATAGAATTGAGTCCCGAAGTTAGACCGGTTGATATAATCAAAGACAATAACGGCCTGTTCTTCTAGGTTCTCCCTGATCTGACCCTCGCTGACGTTGAAGTCGCCTGACTCTAGCAGCTTGATTACTTCATTCGACGGGTTAAACGTGGCCCACCTAGCCCAGATCGGTGCAATGTTCTCCTGTAGTTTACTGGCCCCTTGTTGGATAGACGTTAGAGAAGTGGAATCAAAGATACGCTCCATCTTCTTTTGGCCTTTATCCTGATTGTCGAAAAGGTTCCGTTGGGGTAGAAAGTATTCGTACACGTCCGACAGTTGGTCGTGCCATAAATACTCAGCATCAAAGGCCCTAGCCTCACGGGTCTTGAGATCCTGCATAGATCCTAGATTGGGTGGAAGTTTCATGTTATCTGCCCATTGTCGAAGTCATTAAACCAGCACGAGCCGCAGCAGCAGCCCCACGTCTACCAGCACCAGCTAAACCGCCTAGCATTGATCGTCCAGCACCAGCAGCAGCACCCTTGGATGATCTGCCACCCATAGCGGCCTCAGACCTAGAACGTGGAGCGCCACCCAATAAAGATGCAGAGCCTAGTTTGCCTCGTGCTAGAGCCTTAAACCTTTCTTCCTGCTCTCCAATCTCCTCATCGAGTGCCTTTTTCTGCCTGATGTCTATTGCTACTTCTTGAGCCGATGGTTTTGGTGCCTTTGGTTTCTTCATTTTGTTTTCTCCAGATACTTGTACAACTGGAACGGTGTCCAGATGAACGGTCGGTTGATGCCTAGAATCTGTTTAACGTGTCCTACGCATGTATTGAGCATAAATAATGATTGCCTCGCGGTCTTACGATCGATTTTGACAATGATAACCTCATCGATTTTATCCATTTGTCGATCGATAGTAAACAAGTCCACATAATGCATTGACTTACCATAGATCAGCCATCGGCCTCGGTCTGCCATCATCAGATAACAGTGCTTGATGAACGGATGCAGTAACGGCGACCACCAATGGCCTGAGTCGTTAGTGAATACAATGTATGCATCAGAAGACACTAAACTGCACCTTGGCCTGTCTTGGTTGAGGTCTATGCCCTGACACCATTGACTCTTGCCATCCTAGTGCAAGGGTCTGCAGAGCATCGGCCCCGTGTGATGCCCAGTCATGAACAGGTGTATCACGGAACACTTGGCGCTTGTCGTCGTATTCTCGATGATAGGATGCTATGCAGTTGTATCCGTGTTCGGCCTTCTCATCGTCGATCCAGAATCTAGGGAACATCCGTCGCACTGCCTGTATGCCTTCTGCCTTCGTTCTCGGTCGTTGTACGGTTCGGAAGCTGATGCCCATCTCTCTGGCTACTTCCTTCCTGCTACGGCCTGAGGTGAGCTCCCTGACCTCGATGTCGTGCGGTGCAAGGTGTGATCCTAGCATTACGTTGTTGGTCGTCGCGTATTGGTTGAGCCATTGGATATAGTGCTCCATGCCCTTAGACGTGTTCTCATAGTACCCAATCAATCGTATCTCTTTGCCCATTGCTTGAAATAGCCAGATAGACATAGCATCACTAATGCCTAGATCCCATGCCGTGTGTACCTGTAATGATGGTTCAATCGGTAGTCGTCCGACCCGTCCCTGCTCCTTCGCAGCCGTCAGTTGGTCAGCATAGTATGCGCCAGGAATCTGAGCCTCAAACGATCCATAGAACTCTTGCTGGATCAGTGCCTCATCCATGCCTTCGAGTCGTTCGTTGTCTATGATGTCCGATGATATAACCGGTGAGCCGTCAGCCCGTTTGGTGTCGGTGATCGTTAGATTCTGGCAAAACCATTCGTTCGACTTCTTGGCCATCTGATAGAGACTGTGCCCGTGATTCTTTCCCCTGGGCGTAAAGATGAACACCGCCCATCCGCCATTCTCAGCCAGTATCGGCCTGATATATCCCCATGCGTTCGGATCGCATAGTGACCACTCATCAAATATCACTCCGACCGGATTGCTGCCTACTAGGTTGTTATAGTTATCGCTGCCGGTGAGCTGCCACGTTGACCCGTTCACCAGCTCTATCAGCATCTCCTGGGAGCTTGTGCGCTTGCGTATGGCTTCTGGGAATACTTGGCTTAGGATGGGCCTTCCTTCGCTGTCTATACCGCTCCAGATGGCTTTCCTCGCTTGTGTTTGAACTGGGAACAGATGCCAGTACGTCCCGACCCGCTTAAACATCTCTTTAGCTGTAAAGTTTAGAGTAGCAGCGCCCTTGCCAGCTCGCCTGTGCCACACGATGCAGGCACGCTTGGCCCCTGAATCCATAGCCTTAAAGAATGGCAATTGATGTGGCCTAGGCTCCCATTGATAGGGAATGGAGATGTCAGGCATTCTTGAAGTCTGACACCGTTATTTGAAGATCCCCACCACCCTCGCCAGTAATTTCTGTAGCCTTTAACTCTGGCAGATATTTACCGAGCATTTTATGCCGTACATCCACCACCTTAGAGTATTTCGCTAGATCCTGACTAAATGTCTCAGATTCAGGGTCTAATTTCTCAATCTTCTCAATGATATCAAAAAGATATTGAACAGATCCCCTTTCTTGCATGTATTCTCGCAATGCATCCTGTCTAGCTAATCTGTTTCTTGTTTTGGTGTGGAGATTCTTATTACTCATTGTCTTTCACCTTACCAAAGATCTTGTCCCAGTTGGCCGAGTATCGAGCCCTGGAATCGGTTGAACTCTTTCTAGCGTGTGATCCCTTGCCACCATGGGCCCAATTAGGAAAATGCCGATCAGCAGTTTTCTTGTCTAGCTTATGACGCATATCAGGCATGTTTAACCCTATGTTTTACGATATATGCTGTTTTGTTCTATGTATATAACTATTAGATCTAAAAAAAGATTTGACACGTTTTGCGTTATGCCTTATCTTCTCATTCGTTGTATCAAATTATACATTAAATCAGCAAGGAGTAACACACATGACAGACGCCACAATTTACCTAGAAGCACAAGAAAGCCCAGCCCCTCACCCAGTCGCTGAATTATTGTCATGCGATACAGTCGCAGAATGCTATGACGGCGTTTCATCCGATCTTTATGAAAGCCTTTGGAGCGCAATAAATGATATCGATGAGACGGTCGAAGCTGAAATGTGCGGATCTAGGGTTGAATACAGTCAAAGCAACGGATTGACAGTTGCCGACCGTTGGGCATGTTTCACACTCGCAGAAAAATTAGAAATCAATCAAATATTAGCAACCGAGGAAGACGAGTAACCCGCCCCTTTCGGGTCTACCAGTTAGGGACTGGTACTGACGAGGCCACTAGGCCGAAACCCAAAACAGCAAGGAGTAACACATGAACAAACTAGAACTTAACCAGCAACTAGGCCAATTAACGCCGCAGATTATCGCGTTAGAGTTATCAGGCCAAACCCGCTACACATCCAATGAGTGCGCGTCACTCTGGCAAGAAGCGCGCCGCATTCAATACCTGATCAAAAATCTACCATAAACACAATCAGCAAGGGAATATACACATGACAGACTATAACGGATGGACTAACAGAGAGACTTGGATCATTAACCTATATCTTGGCGACTACTTCCACGACGTGGCAAACGATGGCCAGCACTTAATGGCCGACTACATCGAGGAGACAGTGTGGGACATGCTAGACGATGCCGACATTCCTGCAATGTTTAAAGACATGATCGATCTAGGCGCGGTTAACTGGCAGGAACTGGCCGACCATTACGTCACAGCTGAGGAGGTGGCATAGCATGGCAAACTGGCACAGCGAAACAATAGAAAGATTCAAGACCCTAGGCAGTGACTCATTGCTTTACATTCGTCAAGACGCCTACCACGCGGCAAAAGCTGGGGAGACGATTGATAATCCCAAGGTCGGGCAATATTGGGATGAGTTCCATTATGCCGCCCAAGAATTAAGACGGCGCAAGATTACCGCAGTAGAATTTAAGAGGGCATTATAGCATGAACCGATTAACCAAAATCAGCATTGCTGCGGCAGTTGTCGCGGCTTTGCTCTGGGTCTCAAATTGGGACTATGACCACGAGGTCACCATGTCCAAAGAATACCGATACAACGTCTGTTTAGGCTACTGGCCGGACTATGAAAACCTTAAACCAAACTGCGAGGGAATACGATGAACCGAGGACGACCAAGGGCAACCGGCCCATTTGAGACACATGCCGAACTCGTGGCGGCAGTGCTAGAACGACACGCCAAGGGCAAAAGCTCACCAAACATTGGGCGTATTCTGGGAATTAGCCAGCCTACAGCAATGAAAATCATCAAGGAAAACCGATGAAAGTGCTTGATCTGTTCTCAGGCATTGGCGGGTTTAGCTTGGGCCTGGAGGCTGCTGGATTTGAGACCGCAGCCTTTTGCGAATACGATCAAGAGGCTCAAAAGGTTTTACGCAAGAACTGGCCCAACGTGCCAATATTTTCTGACGTTAGAACCCTAACCAAACAGGAGCTCCAAGACAATGGAATACAGAATATCGGACTTATTTGCGGCGGATACCCATGCCAGCCTTTCAGCGTCGCAGGAGAACGGCGTGGCGCAGAAGATGACCGTCACCTCTGGCCAGAAATGTTTAGGCTTGTCCAAGAACTCAGGCCCACTTGGGTCATTGGAGAAAATGTTGCTGGGCACATCAATATGGGCCTCGACGAAGTGCTCGCTGACTTGGAAACAGAGGGCTACACCGCAAGGACGTTTGTTATTCCAGCTTGCGCCGTCGATGCTCACCACAGACGAGACAGAGTCTGGACTGTGGCGCACACCAGCAGCGGATACGGGCGGGACTCCGAAAGCGTTATTGGAAGGCAAGACAACGAGGCCGAGCGGTCACAGGATACAAATACGATTGCAGGATCAAGTGAAGATGTGGCCTACACCAACGGCTCACAATGCCAAAGAAACAGCAGCGCCATCAGAACATCTTCGAAATACTCCGACACTAGCCGCTCAAGCTGGTGGAAGCCTGAACCCAACGTGGGTCGAGTGGCTAATGGGGTTCCCAGAAGGTCACACAGACTTAAACAGCTAGGCAATGCGGTAGTGCCTCAAGTAGTAGAACAAATTGCAAAATCAATATGGAGGATAGAGCATGAAACCAACTAGAACCGAACTGTTAACCGCATGGATGACGCTAGTCAAAGTGCGCGAGACTTACTGCCAGCCCGAGATCGACCAATACGAACAGACCGTGTTGCTAGACGTGCTCAAAATGCTGGACAAACTACAACAAATCGAGGGCAAGAAATGATCAAGAAACAACTAGAAAAACTAATGGTTCCAAGATACACAGGCGGGGCAATGATCGTAGCCTTTTTGCTTGGCTATATAATCGGGGCAATCCTACTGTAATCTACCAAGACGGTTTTTTTGGTTCATCCTTTGAGGCCGTCTTTCCATTCAATTCCCGCTCGATCAAGATCTGAGTGTAATGCACCACCTTTCGCAAGTCATCGACCCCACCCTTAGACCGCCACCGGCTGATGTACTTCACAACATTGGCTTCACACCATCCCAAATTGTTGGCCAATATGTATTCAGTAGGCTGAATCATCATCAGCTTGTAATGGTTGCCCCCTATCTGCTCGTCAAATGCGCTCATTTAATCCGCTCCACGTTTACCTTTAATCGTCCTTCTTCCCCGTAGTCTTTGTGAAGAATCACGCATGTCATACTCCGAGAACTGGAGTAGCCCGCACCTGCGTGCCAAGCATCAGAAGGCGCGAGTATATTCCAGGACTCGAACAATGCGCCGCCATATTCTTCTTGATTTTTATGGTGTATATGGCCTGTCCACACGAAAGTGTGCTCCGCTTCGCCCCATTCTTTTCTCAGGTTAGAGACAATTGACCCGTGAAGATTGGACATTTTGATCCGATCACCATGATGGGTCACGACTAGATTCTTGCCCCACTGCCACCAGATGAATTTGCTGGCGTTATCGAATACGTGAACACGCGGATCATCCTCAAAGTACAGCCGCATGACTTCATTCAACCACAACGCAGCATCTGGATCATGATTACCACGAACATTCACAAGCCAGACCTCGGCATGTTTCTCTAGCATCCGCAAGACCGTACGCTTAATGACATTGCTTGCAGCCCTAATGGTCTTGGAGTACCGACCGTCAGAGTCGAGTAGATTCTTGCTATTAGGCGTTGAGCTGGTGGAGTCGTTGACGTGCATGAAGTCGCCAAGGTTCACAAGCACACCGACCTTACCCGCTGGCGCTACACTGACCAGCCGATCGACTGCATCTTCTAGCAGACGTTGCGAAATCTTGACATCATAGTCCTCGCCCATCGTCTCAGAATGGTGAGCAAGCATCCCAAGGTGATGGTCGCCAATAATATAGCTAACCATATAATCGTCATCAATGCCTTCGGGCGCGTTAATGGGAGTGTGTATTCCCGAGACTTCATCTTTGAATCCTTCCACAAATTGAGCGATCAATTCTTCCAGCTTTTGCCGTTCTGGTTCTTGGATATGCCATTGCAGAACAATATCACCGTCCATATTGTAGGCGGTACTGACCCGTTTGGTGGTAAATCCTGGCGCTGTCTGCCGATTGACATTATAGGCTGGTGCTACACCTTGCATTGCTGCCCGATTGTGAACAGACGCAAGGGCGTTATGAATTCTTTTGGGGTGCTTGCCTAGCTCTTTAGCAATCTCAGTCTGGTTCATCCCGCTCAACGTCATCTGAATTATCTGACGCTGGTAGTCGGTGTTGCAGAAATCTAGGTGCTCGGTCGTGGTGTTATACTTCATCGTCAGATTCCCAGCTCATCTGGTAGAATGAATGCGCGGCCATTTGCAACCGGCCAGTGATTGAAGCTATTGAATCAGGATCTGTTGAGAAGGTTCCAGGCATGTCTAGGCTAAACCCGTCAAGGTGTTCTGTCACTATCACAGCGCCACAGATGTTCCCAGCCTCACACTGTTCCAACAGGCTGCGGAGTACATCCCGCACCTGTTCAGCATTACGGTCTAACGTGGAGACTGTACCCATTTCTTATTCAGTGATTGGTAGTTAGATAACATCTCTTGCAGATCCTCAATGGTATATTTGACAGGATCATGCGGCCCTTCTAGCCACTCGACCCGCTCTAACCCTATCTTTATCAACAAGTTTGCCCGATATTCTGATAAATTACCAGACTTGTAGTTATTGCAAACTGAGCATTGTTTGTGGCAATTGTCCTCGCAGAACCGTAGTGCAGGATGACCGCCCACTGTCTTGTAGTGACCGGCATGGTACTGGCCATCGTGATGACGGTTGCATGATATGCAAGGATCTTTCTTGTCGCGGTTCCTAATGTATTTATTGAACTCGGTTTGGCACCGTCTCATCCAATAAGATCTGTCTCGCTTGGACTCTCTGGTTTCTTTGCGATTGATTCTAGTTCTTTCTGTCTTGCCAAACGCGACAAGGCATTGAGTCGCATTACACGTTTTCTGGAAACTACTGAAAGTTGGCGTGAACTTTTCCCCGCAGACTTTGCATTTCTTGGCCATGTCATTTTCTTGGCTTTATCATAGATAAAGCCTTGATTAAATGACCAATACCTAAACTCAATTCAGATCTAAGTTCGGTCTCTTCTAAGTTAAAATCTTCCTGATAACTTATAAGCTCTAGAACGCACTCTTGAATGCGATGATTTATCCATTGGTAGCGCGGATAATCATCATCATTTTGGAGCATATCCCTTACTTCTTCTTCACTTAATTCCATAATAATTCCCTTATTTGTTTACTTGTGTTAATTCAAACCCTTGTTCCCGTAAGTGACGTTCAACCATGTCCAGGAACTCGCTGTGTTGTTTGACATTCA
>ERZ807291.2118-NODE-2118-length-30704-cov-11.669581_pt1 | contig 30704 bp, 36 predicted proteins | sample MGYA00521257_ERZ807291 | MGnify/ENA primary metagenome ERZ807291 (study PRJEB31413, sample SAMN03169783) | marine metagenome | biome: Marine; feature: Water; material: Subsurface seawater | place: North Sea | collected 2011-04-28 | depth 1 m m ...
GACTTTCTCGACGACTTTCTTATACGGATCTTTAACGGAGATAAACGGGCTTTTCGTGTTAAATCTATTATTTTTTTACGCGAATGAGACTTTACGGGCTTTAATTTATATACTTTTTGTTCGACAACAAAATCTTGTGAAAGTCGATTGTGTAATGATTTGTTTGACATGGGCAACTGAAAAATTTCACTTAAATCGTCATTATCAAATTTGTCGTGAAGATGTGCGATTTTTCCATCCTGTGCGACATCTACATGAACATCCATTACTTTTCCATCGTAGTTAATATCCCATCCTGCTTCTAAAGAATGGCGTTCGTTACCTGTTTGGGTATGTAGTATTCCAGAGCCACTTGAATTCATATAGTTTAAATTATGCATTATATAATAAACACAGATTATATAATGCAAGATAATGAACATTGTTGGAAACAACCCGAAGAGTTAGACACGTCAGACAAAAGAGTTATATGGGCGAAAGTAATAAGAGAGAAAAGAACCAAGCAAATAAAAGAACAGCAGAAGCTATTCAGCGTACAACGCGCAAAATCCAAGAAAATACATTTCCTACGTGAAAAATCGCCGGGATATCAAGAAATTACTCCAAAACAAGTCGAGGCGATTTTTCCTTACATGACTAAATAATATACAACTAAGGATGATTTCCCCGTGCGTTGATGTTTTACGAGATGTCATACACATTCCTCCCAGTGGTTATGACAAAAGGGACGTTTTCCACTAACTGCATCCATTGGGCAATCTACTGCGCGACACTTTCCTTTTTCTATTTTTACGTTATTCTGAGTAGCGACTCTCATATTTCTTACGTTTCTCTCTACGTTTCCATCATACCATTCTTGGCAACTTCTGCAATATTTCTCAAATAGCTGAGAAGAGTTGACACCTTCGCGACTACATTTTTTACACATAATCGGTCCCGTCCCCTTTTCGTGTGAAAGTGCATATTTAATTGGAAAATCAGACGAATACCAAACCCCGTTCAAGTTGTATGCAAACGTGATACCTCTTGTACTTTCTTCAAAAGCAGATGCACTACGAACGTTTTTAAGTAAAAAATCCATTTTAGTCTCCATATAATGATAAGTTTATCATATCTTTATATACTTCTCATACAATATAGTCATTCCACGATAATTTCGACGATGTTTTTTATTTCGTAGTTCACTACATTACAGATACAAGATTTTCCTCGGCTTATTGTATTGTCAATTGTAAAGTTGAGTTCCAAGAGTTTTACCAGGGTTTTGTTGTATTTGATATCAATGTTATCGTTTCCGTCCAGCTCATCTTGATGTTTCCTGCGCCAATCTGTCAAGCCTTGTATTAATTGTTGATGCGTCTTGTTCAACACACCCACCACATCTTGAGAGGTCATATACTTCCACTCTCTTGTGTTGTGGTAGCTGTAGAGCCTACCTTTTATATGCGCGATTGGTGCAGTATCCCGTTTTATACTAGTTTCTAGAACCTTTTGTATAACATCCATCACCTTTTCATCAAACAACAGACCAACGTGTTTTTCTGTGACTATAATGTTATCTCGTATATCTTCTACATATGTCATCGGAAACACATTTTCGGTAAGCCATTTGTGTCCGCTCATTTTTATTTTTTGTAATATAGAATTTTCCTTTTCCAAAAAATCGATACGCGACTCCATTTTGTTCATTTTCGATAACATGTCCTGCATAGCAAATACCATGCTGGAGTGAGATGGGAGGTCTGTAGTTTCTTCGATATATACTTTTTTGGATCGTTCATTGTAAGATGCAAATTCACACAAGAACTGGTGTCTGGTGAAGGCACTTTTGTTTGTATATTGTTTATTGCAATAATTGCATCTAGTAGTCATCGTATGTTTGAGAAAGTAGATGTTACACTATCGCATTCATTTTTTATATGAATAGTATATAAGATGCCCGCAGATTGCGAAATAAAATGCCATAAAACGATAAATTGTAGGTCTGGTCTAGCAACAGAAAATGCAAGATTGAATGGTGCACAGCCCGCACAACAATATCAGAAACTAAGACTCATTCAACAAACAGTTCGTGTTCCTTCTTCTATATATGTGATGAATTTAGGTGCATTAGCCACATATCAAGAACCTGATGCCGAATTTGGTGTCAATTGGAACCAGATGAGCGATCGGAAAGAGCCTCATATTCAGCAAGCAAACGCATCAGGAAGTAATCCTGGTGCAAATAGCACCAAGCGAAGTGTTACACGTTTGCGTCCAGGTGCATTATCCCCAGGAGGTATAGGTGTGGATATTAAACATAACTCGTATGATAGGTATTTGAACAGATTGAAGGGTAAGCGACCAGTGAAACAACAAAAAGTGCCGACAGATTTTGGTAAGCCCATATTGTTCAACCCTGCATATCCCGTTTACGGAGGAAAGACGATGAAAACAGGTATAGTAGCTGGTTGCTCGTGCGGAGATAATGCAAGGGATCCGCTTCTTTACGCAGATTCTATTCGCGCCAATCTGAATGTGCTTTTATTCGACCCAGCTTGTTTTGTGGAAGATCGAAATTGTTTATGTAAAGATTTGATACACCCGCCCAAAAATCAGTATTATGGTTATACCTGCAGCGATAGTTTCCTATTGCAGTGTTCATTGGATGTCAAATGCGGGGATGTTATTCCTATATTGTAGAAACGTGCATAAAATATTGGTTTTCCTGTTTTTTATCAAAAAATATCTTTGGTACTTGTATAATGCCTGAAAAAATGAACATGCAAATAATGAATGTTTCCAGGGTATCACGCGGAAAAAGAGTGGTTCACCCTAATATTTCTTCGATGCCTGTGGTGAACCAAGGCAGGCTAGGCAATATTGGTAGTATGGGTATGGTTAATCGCATTCGCCATGCTCCTGCTGGTTGTAGCTCATGTGGTGGAAGATAGTGTTTTATTTAGTGAGTTTATTTTTATGTAGAGCTTGTATATAATGAATTTTCCCTATTCCGCTTCATCAAATCGCACAAACAAGGCAGGTAATTTCATCACCATGTTTGATACAACAAAATTGAACTACAACAAGACTTACAACAACTGCAACAACACACTATGTTATACTCACAATAAACCGACCAATTATATTTACAAACCACACTCAGATGTTGGTATGGTAGGAACTTCTGCTTCTGGGTATTTAGCCAGACGCAAAAGAATGTAATTTATTGTTTAACTTAACTTTAGATAAGCAATAAAAAAATGAAATGAAATGTGCGCTTTCATATAAGGTAATTATAAGAATTAAAAGTAGAACAACTATCATGAGCTCCCAGTCCGACAGAATCACTCTTCATATCCCCTTCATCATGAACCATCATGACAAAAGAACCATTGCCGAAGTTTTCAACAACCATGGTTTTGGTCAGGTGGATAGAGTGGATTTCAATCTTCATAAAAAATTTCCCGATACAGCATACTCCGCATTTGTACATTTCTTCCCCTACGAAAATGAAAAAATGATTGACCTTGTAGATGAACTTTCTCAGAACCGCAACGTGCGGTTTGACCTCAATCCCGCGTCAGACCCTGTCTTTGGCAAGTCTGAATATTGGGTTTTGATGAAATCTACACACACTATCCCAGACACACCAAAAAACATCCACCAGGTAATGAACCATGTGGTCAATCTAGAAAATACGATTCAAACCCTCACTGAGACAATCACCTCTTTGTCTGCCCGCATCACATATTTGGAGGATCCCGCGTGGCTCGACGACAACGAGTTGGACTCTCCTCTTACCATGGAAGATCTAGCTACAACTCATAACCAGAGCAATACACACATTCGCTTTCCCGACAGCGATGCCGACGATTCAGTCTCCATTGCATCATCTCTTACAACAAATCTTTATACACCACGCAACGAAACGGATTGTGTTGAGCGTTCTCTGCAAATGGAGTTGGAGGACGAAGAAACACTCAGTCTGGGTTCCGTCACCAACGACATAGAAGAAGGAGAAGTTGAGGAAGAGGCCCCCCAATACTACGACATGAACATGGGAGACTTCGGCGCTATTCGCTTCACAAGGGTAAATTCCAATAAAGATTTCGACCATGCCTCATGTGCAACTGATTGTGACGACTCAGTCAATACACCACTCTCCCTACCTGATCTCATTCCTATTGATGCGGAGCATAGCGAAATGGATGATGATGCAATGAGTATCGAAACACATAGTTCATACGAAGATGATGACAATTACAATATGGCTTCCATTTACCCATCATACACACAGCTTCCCTCTCCTCATCCTGAAGAGGAACATATGGAACAAGAACTCAATGACACTTCCCTTTCCATTCCTGCTGTTGGTGCTACGTCGGCGCGCTCGGACTGGTTGGAAGATTTGGATAAGGACACGGATTGGGATAATATTGTGTATGAAACGACAGATGAAACCGGCATCCTCTATCCTGAGTGGGGGGGATCCAAAGAGGACATAGCCAATTATGCTTATTATTAAAAACACAAAAACAAAAACAAAAACAAAAACAAAAAAGAGCACATAGTGTCTTTTTTGTTAGTGGTTTTTCTGTTTACGTTTTTGTCTCTTCTTCCGCATTGTTGTCCGTGGCATCCACAATGTTTGTGTAGAAAGTCTTTACCTTCTTATTGGTATATACCTTTTGATAATTGAAATTCTTGAGATAGAGACCATCAAGCGACTTCACACGTGACAAGGCGACATACGTTTGTCCGCACTCGAAGACACCATCCCCCACATCTATCTCGGCAACATCCAAAGTAGTGCCCTGCGATTTATGAATAGTCATTGCCCATGCCAGCATGAGAGGAATATGTTTTATGCCGATACTAGGTATGGTTTCACTTACCCACGTATGATGACTCATGGTGATAGGAAAGGCAATCCCATTGAATTTCACAATAGGCATTTGTTTTTCGCTAAAACCGACTACTTTTCCTTGGCTCCCGTTGCAAAGGGTGTAGCCAATGGTTGTATCTTCGATGTTTGCGACACACATAACCTGCGCACCCACGCGCAAAAGAACTTCGGGTTCGCCAGGAATACTGCTTCGCAGGTAGTCAAATTCGTATTCCAACTCTTGTGAGCTGTATACACGAGACCTGTTTGTAGGGACCAGATCTCGAACTCGTTCAAATGCGTAAATGTAACTTTCGCCCTCGATTTTACCCATTTCTTCGTTATTCACTCTATCCACATCTACCTTTCTTGGAAACAATTTGGTAGGCTTTACTTCGCAGTCCTCTGATAGCGTCTTAGATACCTGTTTTGTAAGAATATCATGCGCACTCTTTTTCATTTTCCCCTCGCGCACTTGGTTTAAAATCACACCATATTTCTGGTCTCCGTCTTGCCTGAACAATTTTTTGAGAAGGATGTTATTACCTTGAAAAGTTTGTTCCCATAATTCGCTTTCAAAACAGAATTGCGATGTCTCTGGTTCGTCCCTTTCTCCAACTGGAGGGAGTTGGAAGAAGTCACCCGAAAAGATAACTTGTAGTCCGCCAAAAGGAAGCTGGTTTCCGCGTATAGTCTTTGCGATCCCATCGCACACTTCGAATAGTTTTTTCGACATCATGCTTACCTCATCTATTATCAATATATCGGATTGAACCCAATTCTTTTTTTTGAATTTATTTTCCTTGATACGATTGATAATATCTTCGACAGGTCCCGCACATCTACCTAGACCACCCCAAGAATGAATGGTTCTGGCTCGGCATTTTAACAATACAGCAGCACATCCTGTGAGTGCACATACACCAATTTTCTTCTTGTTCCTAATGGCGTCGTAATATATTTCTCGAATTAATACAGACTTACCAGCTCCTCCTGGTCCAGTAAGGAAAACATTCTCTCCGTTCTGGTATTTTTCGAATGCACATTGTTGTTCTGGTGATAATGTTATCTTCATTTTTCTACTATTCAAGAGTATCAATATATAGATATCATTTTTATGATTAATTCACAATGCATGGTATTTTCCGTCCACCTTCACGAGATCACCAGTTTCTGTCATGCTCTTTCTGTAGTTTAATACTTTATTCCTGCAAGTGTGCCGTGTGATATATACTCTATGCTCGCTCCTCCCCCCGTAGAAATATGGTGAAAGTTGTTCTTGTAGTCTTTGACAAATCCTGCAGTATCGCCTCCACCAATAATGACCTTGGCTTGGCAATTATTTAAAATACCAACCAATGTCTCCGATGAATTTTTGTAAAAATCGTGTTCAGTTATACCCAGCGTGCCGTTCCAAAACACTATGTCAGAGGCATATATGCAATTCACCAACATGTTCATGGACTTGGGACCAATATCAAATACCGACACATTCTCTTTCTTATCCATAATATTCTCTACGTACGTAGGTGTATCGTTTGGATCTTCACCACCCATTCCGTCACATGCGTACACAACACGGGCCTTGTTTTTACTTATTTTTTCAAAAAACTCTTTATTCTGCGAAACACTATTTAGATTGTTTCCTGCCACAAATATTACATCTACTATGGTGGATAATTTTTCCAGCATTGGCATCTTGTCGCTCACCTTACTCCCCCCTATAATAGCTGTCACGTTGCTTCCATTGTTCTTTAATATCAAATTGAATGAATTTATCTCGTCTGAAAAGCATTTTCCAAAGCAATGTTGCTTGGCGTTTATCTGCGTGATACTAAAATGATCTCTATGAGATACAGAAAATGCTTCATTGCAGTATACGTCTGGTGTAATAAAAAGTCTATTCATCTGCTCACCTCCCTTGTAATTGGTTTCATAATTGTGAAATCGAAGATTTTCCATCAAATATACAACGTGGTCTGTCTCAAATAATTCTTCTTCTCGTGTTTGCAAACCATACTTTAAAAATGCAACAGGCATGTTGAGATATTCGGTTAGTTTATCAATAAATAATGAGGTGCTGTAGTTTCCATCGATATTTTTCGGTCTTCCAAAGTGCGTCATGAGCACCACTTTTTTAGGACCATCTAAAAGTATTTTATGAATAGTAGGCAATGCCATACGAATTCGGTAGTCGTCTTGAATTTCGTTCGCATCGTTCACAGGACAATTGAAATCACATCGTACAAAGACAATCTTGTCGAAACAATTCACGTTGGTGACCTTGTTGAGAAACATCATGTTATTTTTGTTAAACATGGTTTTTACCATTTTTATCATTTGTGCCGAGTAAGACCACTCGTTATCGTACCATAGTGTAAATTTTATGCTATTAGGATCAATCTGAAAGGTAGAGTGGTAGTCAACAATGGTTGGATGCGTTGTGCCTATAAAGTCCGTGCTCACCAATTTCTTTTTGTTCACAGCGACTACCTCGTTTTCAAGCTTACACAGATCGTCTAATACAACTTCCTTTTGAATTTCCTTCGAAAACGTAACATTTATGTCAACCATAGATACATTGGAAGTAGGTATACGTACAGAAGTACCGACAATTTTGTTTTCCAAATTGGGGAGAATATATTTCAAACTACTTGTTGCACCTGTAGTGTGAGGAATAATGTTATTAAAAATAGATCGATTGGTTCTTTTATTGAAATTTGCAGTATCTACTACTGACTGAGAAGATGTAGCGGAATGAATAGTGATAAAATTGCTTGATATAATATCATACTTTTCCAGTATTTTCAAAAAAGGAGCAATGCAATTGGTTGTGCACGATGCATTTGAGATGAACCTTTCGCCGTTGTATTCATCTTCATTTACTCCGTAACAAAATATGGGCGTGGAACCCAAATCTTTGGGTGGGGCTGACATGCACACATAATCTACGTCATGTTTTCCGGCGCTTTCCTGAGTTAAATAAGCTCCTGTAGTTTCGAATAAATAATCAACATGATGACTTTTCCAGTCAAGTTCTGCAACATCTTTGGTTTTAAAGATAAAAACTGGGTTGTTGTTGATCAGCACATGTTGAGTATCGATAACAACAACACTCACGTATCTTCTCCCATGAATGGTATCACTGTTTAAATATTGTTCCAGATCATCTATTTCGAGATTATTGATATTGACCGCTCTTATAGTGACGTTAACATCGTCTATCATCTGCAAAAGACAACACTTTCCTATCCTACCCAACCCATTAATTCCCACGTTTATAGAGGCCATATACACATGCTTTCTATAATAATTCGCATTTATTTACTTAAATACGCAATTATTGTTCTAAGTGTAAATAGAAGACTGAAATTAAAACAACATAGAAATTGTTTTGTCAATTTATATATATACTCATCATGAGCAATTTCGATTTAAAAGTTGGCAACTATTCGATTAATGAACTTCAAGAGATTTTCAGTCTTTCGGACACATACCAATTGAGCGAACTTGAAGAAAATTGTTCAAGGTTAATTCAAAATATTCAATCTGACAAGGAGATTTCAAGTGAAGTAAAAAGTAAGACATTGGACTTTCTCAATAAGGCCAAGGATTTGCTGGCAACTCAGTCCATGCCTAATTTGAGTGTGGTAGATATCAAAGAACAGCCCCAGAGACTGGTTGAAAATGTCTACCAACCCAGTCATCCAGCTAGTTATTTTCCACCCATGATGAACCCAGTCAAGAAAGAAAAACAAGATGTGATGGTCACCATTGACTCGCGATATAGAGAGAACTACTACGTCACACAATCCAGCAACTTTCATGTTACACTACCAATGAAAATCTCTGGCGTTGAAACAATGAAACTAGAGGCTATTGAATTTCCGCCTACAGCATTTTTTGCAGTGAGCAAATCACTCGGTAACAACTTTTTTTGGGTTCGTGTAGGTAACTCATCTGCAGGAGATTTAGAGGAATTAGCTATTGTGTTACCAGACGGAAATTTTACTCCCACAGAAGCAACATCGTTGATTAATAGCATATTGCAAGCTGAAACCGCGTCTACATATTTACAATATATAGTGTTTTCTGTGAATGCGAATGCGTCGCAGACTAGTGGATCAGGACAACTCCTAGTGGCAGTTAACGAAAATTATCCATATGATACTCCTTTCAATTTTGTCATCGATTTGCAATCTGATATTAATGGTAATGAGGATTTAACAACACCTCTACCTATTAAACTCGGATGGAAGCTTGGATTTCGCAATGGCCAATACGATGGGAACTCTGCATACATTAGCGAAGGTGTCGTGAATTTATCTGGAGCGACGTATATGTTTCTTTCTGTGAATGACTACAATAATTATAGTAACACATTTTTCTCGGCATTTAATGAATCTTTATTGAACAAAGATATTTTAGGTCGATTAGCTGTAGCATCCAGTAGCCGTAATGCAATCACCTACAGCAATATTGGAAGGGTGACGACGCCTCGGCAATATTTTGGTCCAGTAGATATTGAAAAGATGCAGATCCAGCTATTAGACGAATTCGGAAGAATTGTTAATTTGAACAACATGGATTTCAGTATTTGCCTATCCTTGACCAAAAGCAATAAATTCCCGTCAGGCAAAGATGTTCCCACCTGGCCAGAAAATGTATCTGAAGATAAGAAATAAGAAAGCAATTTCACATGTTAGCAGGTCATATACTAACATATGATATTTTAGAAGTCACGATTTCGTTCCAGAACCAAAACATTGTCTACATGTCTCGTAAGGATGCTGACTTAACCCACTCGAGTTGCAAAACATACATTTTATACCATTACATTTATCACAAATGATGATTTGTCTTTTTTCAAGCCCAATTCCGTTGCATGTATCACAGCGCACTTGACACGCGTCCTTTACATGGGTAATCATTTCGCCAGATTTCATTGTTTAATAACACAATATTTTCTATTTATTATCTAATTACTTTATAAGATGTCTCATGCATACACAATTCGTCCTGCCACTCCTGCGTTCGGTAACTTTTCCAAACAAATGGACTATACAGAAATCATCGCAAACAAACGAGCAAATGCTTTGTATTCTAAGTGCAAGGAGAGTAATAATCCGTACATGATACAAACTCAAGGGCAACTGGCAGATATTCGTCGTGTTTCCCGTAATAGTTGTAGCTCTGACTGCAACGTGTTCCCGTTCGACAAAACCAATCTTGAAGTGAACCTGGTAACCACTTTGTATATTCCCAACATTGTCGTGCTTGCGAAGAACGAAACGCCCGACATCCCTTCCAAACTGGACACGTCTCTCAGTCCTATTTATGCATATTACAAACTGGACCCCGAAAACAAACTTGTCGGGGACACGCCTTGTGGTATTCAAAAATACGTGAATTACATGATATTAGACGTCAACGCGTTTTTGAACGTGGAATGCCCTGAACCCACAGAAACCTTTTGCTTTTGTCCTCCCTAATAAGTATCACATACTAAAAATGCTCTGCATATTGTCCACAACAGATACTTTTTTTTCTATTTTGCTTACGTCTATGGGACGACTAAACGCCAGAGGATTTTTCAAAATATCTACTAGCATCTTCATATCAACGCCCAGATTTCCAGTCAGACTTATGATAGTATCAGGAAAGTATGAATGTATGTTTTTTGCACCCAAGTAAATAGGAACCGCATTGGCAAGCATAGGGTTGATCACCTTCTCGCTGAAATAGTCGTCAGTTTCTACATTTTCGATGCAAACATGAAAAAGATATCCTTCATACGGCTCGTACTTTTGAAAAGAACCTTTTATTCTATCGCTAGCGACCACCCGATTAGAGTTGTAATGGACATATTTACCTACTTCTGTTCCATTACCGAATATATCAACAGGTAGGTTGTTGTCTAAAATACATTTGACCATTGCGTGTCTATATTGGTGACCTGGCAGGAAATATTTTCTACTCACAACGATAGACATACACGCATGTTTCAAAAAACAACGCTCTGGTCTAGGTGGAGAATACGTGAGATATGCATTTCCCGAAACAAACGGCAAAGGTAGTCCAGATGCGTCACCAATATAATATTTATGCACGTTTTTTTGGGCATATATGATAAAGTCGTCATGTAGCCCTAGCAAAGCAGGCGGTTCGTGGGCCATTCCGACCACGTTCTTCTTAGGAACGTGATCTGGAATAGATGGCATCGCGGTGTTCCAGATAATGACATGGGTGAAGTTGTCATCTGTGCTCCCTACGATAAACACATTGTCCTCAGATCCTTCTCCATACAACGATATATTGTTGGTTAAAAGTTCTTCTATTGAGCGTTTGGCATGGTCACACGAACAAAAACTGGAATATATTTTGATACGATATTTCATATAATGTTAACATCAGTTGATATTATATTGATTACGAGTAATATTATATTTTGTGCGAACTTACATATTCAAAGTTATAAAAGAGTAGAGGATATGGCCACCGCACATGCACTCCCGTTTCCATTATCGGGAACAGGATATGGCTTTCTCGATGGATCGCACCCATAGGTAACACTTTGTCGCTTTGCATACAGGATATACGTGCTTGAATCCATGGGATTTTTAGTGGTTTTTGTGTAAGGCGCGTTAGCTGCCATAGTGGCATACTTGTATCTTGCGGCTGTTGTGCTACATCCAGTGGCTCCGCATCTCTTTGTGAAATCGATAAATTTATTGCTCTCATTAATATCGGTATTTATAGAGTTTGCTGCAGACACATTGCTGATATACACACCTTGAGATGCATTGTCCGTCATGTCTCCTGTATACACATCTTTCACGAAATAGTTGGGATATTGACCATTATACAAATATCTATATTTCTTTCGCAACATACCACGTTCGCTAAGCACAGAAGGCTTCACATATTGATATTGATCGCCTTGCGTGTTTACTTTGTTGGAGTTAAAAGTGGGTAGAGGAGTGGCATATTGACCACAACACCCCCCGTTTCCAACTGGATAAATGCCACGAAATGGCGTCCCGCTTTTCGACATTGCCATATTTTGTCCCACATATCCAATGTTTCTGTGCGCACCAACCAATGAAAACCCGTTTGACCCATAGTTCACAATAGAGACATTCATCTGACCAGCCTTCCCTGCATTGTATCCAAAAGGACCCTGTGTGATAAATTTACCTCCTGGAGGTTTTCCACTTCTTCCCGAACCATATCTCACCGCAGATTTTTTTTTGAATGCAACTATCGACATATAACATAAGAGGAGATAATCTTATTCAGTTAATTACATTAGCAAACACAATCTGTTCTCGGGCACCTTTTGTAAGCATCGAACCAGAAACCAGTATAAACTAGTATCCACGATTGGAAACAATGATGACACCTCGATATTGTTATCATCTGCATTCTTAAATAAAGAACGAAGTATCAGTTGAGCTAAACTATGATAGACCGCATTCTTATGGAGTGCATGCGGAATAGTTGTGACAGACAATAGCTCAGGTGCTATGCACAAGGTTGCATTTTTTTGCACGGGTGAGAATAGAGAAAACATACCACTATTTTCTAGCTTTACTAAGTCGCACACTCCAATATACAAAAAGTTTCGGTTGTTCAATACAATAACGTTCTCCATATCCAACGATGAAAAGGTGTACCCATGTTTTTCTAAATAAAAAATTTGAAATCCAATTGTTTTTGCCATAAATATCCCATCTTCATATGTGAAACCAGAATAGTGTTTGGATGTCTTAGATACAAACTCTTTTAGCGAAGCAACCGAATGAGCTAGAAAACTCACCTTTTGAAAAGAACGAGAAACAACAAGGTTTACCAAAAAGTCCAACTTCGAAAGACACAAACACACTTCTGGGCGAGGAGTGTCAAATTGTATTGTGCACCGCCTCCCTTTTTTTGCGAACATAACAGATACGCCTCTTTTACGTAGTTCATAACTTTCGGTCATACTAGCTTTTATTGTTAATACCAAGAGAGATAATAAACTCGCACATTATTTGCAAAAATCAAATTTCGTGGAAATGTCTAAACGGGTCGGTAAGGGATTGTACAAACTTATTTAGCTCGTTGGGGTCTTTGATTTTAATTGTAGATTTACATCCACATGCGTCCCTGAACCAGTTTTTTCTCTTCAAATCGTAGTTTTGTATTTCCTGTTGAAACATCTGATCAATCACCGAAAATCCAGATTTAATGGACAAAATGTAACGTATGAGTCCCTTTTTCTTGTTGAAAAGAAGAACCAGGCGCTCTTTGTCCCACTTTGAAATATTGGGTCGCTTGGAATTCAAATACCGGATTTCGTTTTTCACGTTTTTAAGAAGCGTGATTGCCTTTTTATGATGGTCATCGATACGCTTGATAATGGAAAAAATATTGGTGTTGTATGTGACAGGGTACAAAACTCGAATATACCTCGGAATGAGGAATTGGTTAGTTTCTTTGATTTCGGAAATTTTCTTTTCCACTTCCAGCAATGTATTCACGACCTTCTCTTCAATTTCTTTGTTGTGCTGTCGAGCCTCTGTCAGCGCCTGTTGGCGTTCGTTCTCGTCTGTAGGAATAGTATTTCTACACAATACCATGTTCTCTCTGATTACATTCGTGAAAAATAAGACAAACCCACTCGTGAACTCTGCCTTTGTTTGTAACTTATCATATTGATGCGCTGAAATCTTGTATGCCTCTGATGCTGCATCCAGCTTTAAAAAATTTACCACAGATAATAAAAATGCGATCATTGCGTTTATAGCTGATAACAAGTATGACCCCCAGAAATAATCTTTTACCACGGCAGCAACCACTGAAGCTGCTGCCGAGAAAAAAATAGCAGGCATCATCAGTCGATATAATTGTCTCTCCGAATAATGTTTGGACTCCATGTAAATGGTCTTTTGTCCTTTCAAATAACTCGCTAGGATGTCCAGAGATGCCGAAAAGTTACTCCCTTGATCAAAATAATACTTGTCAATGGCTGTTTCTACATCATGATAATTCAATCGTTTGTATGATCTGGCACGCGGTACAACATGATTACTATGATGAGGATTTGTATTTGTATCGGCATTGGAATACTCACTATCACTCAAGTCGCTTCCTGCCTCCACAAAATAATCTTCGTCTTCTAAAGGCGTTGTGTTATCGGTGCTCAGTTCGCCATGGCGGGACGTATGTGCAGAAGAATGACTATCTGTCTCACCTGTCTCGTTTATCTCAATAAACATGGTGTCCCCTTCCAAATCACTTATATGTCTCATACTGCGTCTCGTTTTTTCTGAAGATTTCGCATCGTTCAGTGTTTGGTTTGTAGGTATTTCTTTTGTAATACTCCCTGTCTCCACATCTATATATTGGCCTTTAGTAAAAGTGCCCTCTATTACGTTATTCGCATTGTCTTTCATTTCTTCTTTTATTTGCTTTACCATTACGAAGACTATATGTACGCCAACAAATAAATATCGATAAATAACTTAATCTTAACATATTATATGTCCCAGAACAAAAATACGCGGAAAAATCGTCTTCGTAGTCCTGGAAAAGGATGGTCCAAAGAACAACCTAATACTCGTCAGCGCACTACTATGCTAAAAAAATGTGGCAGAAAGTGCTTTCTGGGAGACAAAAAGTCATATCCAGTTTGCAAGAAAAATACATGTAAGATAAGCAAGAAGGGGGTGTTTGCTGCATATATTCGTGCCAGCCAAATGCACGCACGTAGTATTAAAAAAAGGGCAATATTGCTATACAAAAAACTTTCTCGTTCTAAGAAAAGCAGGAAAAGCAGGAAAAGCAGGAAAAGCAGGAAATAGAATAATGTGTTATTACGTTGTATAACATATTATTATATATGCGTGTTGTCTATGTGGAACGAAAGCGACCAAATTGGATTTAAAGAGGCGTCTGATAAAAATATTGGACAATTTCCAAAAAACACCGACCTATGGAATGTGTTGGCCGAAATAGCAAGAGATACACAAAACAGGACTTTTCTCGAAGTGGGCACCTGGAATGGTCTAGGAAGCACAATGGCAATCGCTGAGGGATTACGAACACGCAACGACAATTTTGTGTTTTACAGCCTGGAATGTAACACAGAAAAATGGGAACATGCACGAAAACATTATACGTCTGATAAACAAATCCATATTCTCAACGAGGTGTTGGTGCGACCCTCTCTGGAAAAAATATCCACAAAATTCCCAGAAATCATGAACAAGAACAACAACACTCAGTATTCTCATTGGGCAACACTAGACCATACAAATTCTTCCCAGTGCAGATTATTTTGGGACAGACATGACCTACCAAAGATATTCGATGTGATTGTGCTTGACGGCGGAGAATATACAACCTGGTTTGAGTTTCTGGAGACAAAACACAGAGCCAACATTTTCATTTTGGATGATATACACAGCCCAAAGTGTCGCGATGCGCACGCAAACTTGGAGAACGACCCGGACTGGATATTTACAGCTCAATTATGGGACAATGGGTGTTCCAGTGTATTCAAAAGAAAAACAAGATTGGTATAGCAGACAATTTTTCTGTTAGACGATAAATAAAAATGAACACATTCGATTATATTGTCTTAGAATAGTATATATATTAAAATCATAATAATCATGAATAAGAGTTTATCCAGTCACAAAAGTTTGTCCGATCTAACTAACTCGGAAAGTAATCATATACCTCCTTCGAAATTTACCTCTTTATTGCCAACAAAAAGCGTAAACACGCCTGTTTATTCGAACAATACCGCGTGTGAAGATTGGGGGTATTTCATTGATCTTGATACAACTGGATTTTGGAACCCTACCATGATAAAAACCGCGCGGCAAATTGTTCGTTCTACGATTGGTAATACCATGTACATAATCAAAGAAGAAGAAGAGAGTGGCGATATTATCCAGATAGAAGAAGACCAAGAAACGTATTCCATTTTCCAGAAAATCCTACTCCGATGCATACCATTTCACATGGGTCCATATCAGTTTAAGAACAACCAAACACACCAATCGACCAAAAAACCCAAGTGGGTGATATGGAAGAAAACCCTGCCCACCAGCTATTCATATATTCAGAAAATCTCAATTAGTGTTGTGTGTGCTGGTTTCATTGTCTGGATGAAACTTTGTTCGCAAATATCATCAGAAAAAAATTCATAAATCATTATATTGACCGGATTTATGAACTCATTTGTATCATTTGTTTTGTTTTTGTAAATCTGTGAGCTGGAAAATGACATCAGACATGTATTTTTCCACATTATCGTGACGATACACGTCGTGAAACAATTGTTTCGCGTTGCGTATTATTTCCTCACACTTTTCCTGGTTTTCCTCGCACCAGTAATATTTCTCTTGTAAATCAGAAAAATCGTCTTTGATAGGCACAAAGTGTTCCCAAGCAATAAACTTGTCGTAGAACCATTGTTTCCAGTAGCTGTCTGTCTTGAAAATAACCGATCCAGAGTTCAGTTTCCAAGCGGTGGCATCCCACGTCGCAGCGTTTCCGTCTATGTCGATAATGTATTTATATGTGACTTGTTTCTCTCTGGATATAGACCCTGTATCTACGTTTGTCTTGTCCACTTTATCTGTTGCAAAGAACGACCGCTGATCTAGATCAATGTCCCGTCGGTTCGTGAAATTGAATTTGCTTCCTCGCGGTCCTGCCGCGTACACCATCTTCGATAACTTTCGCGAAAACCTCATGCCTTTGTGTATGGAGCGATAAAGGTTATACCTGTTGAGTTGCAAATAATATCTATCTACAACGGGAATTGAGAAGGGAACATCTTTGCGCGTAGACATAGCAAGGATATACTTTTGTTTATGGAAAACGGGATATTCGCGTTCGTTGAAGCAACTCATATCCACACCCACTCTACTTCTACAGCATACATCCCCCACACGCGCAGCAATGCTTCGCTGGGGCTCGGTGTAGTAAATCCCTTCAAGATGACCATCCAACGCGCTAATTATGCAATAAAACTCGGATGGTAATTTTGGCATTCGAAATACCATACTCAAAATAAAATCGATGGTATATTTGCTTTCATATGACCACGTCTGTGTCAGATGATGACTATCGTGGTAAATGTAACAACCACCATCTTTTAGACCAAGAGCCCACATTGAACTAGGTAACACTACTATATCGGTAGAGAATTTGGCATTGAATGTTTCTCTGTTGATATATAAGGGATAATGTTCAAATTGTTTGTATGCATTGTAGCTGGAAATCCATTTTGCATCCACTAATTCCTCTGACTTTTCAAAAACACATCCATCCAACGTGATCCCTGTTAAGGTTTTCTGATGGCTTTTCTCCATAGCCCCTACATGTATTTTTTTTACGTTGCCATTATCGTCGTTCATAAATATAAACAGATTTTCGCTCCAGCCCTGAGTTTTCTCTGTGGTATCGATTTTTCTTACGTGTATTTTAGCCTCTTTTTCGGATACAAACTCCAAAACACACTGGAAACATTCCTCGCCTGTATAATCAATTACATCTACCTCCACATTTTTAATTGAATGCATTCTATATTATATAACTCACACCTTAATTTTTAGGTTTATATACGTATTATTTTTTATCTGTATCCATTAATGAACAATCTGAGACCAAATCCTAATGTCAAGGTTCTAGGCGGACTAGGCGCAATGCTTGTGGGATTGTTCACCTACAATTATTTCCAAGATGAAAGTGACAACGAAGGTGATACGGAAAGCGATACAGATAGCGATACGGATAGTGATGACGACACTTCCGATGAGGAAGATGAGCCTTCTTCCAAAAAGACTGGCAACCAATACGTAGACACCAATGATATGGAAGAGGAAATGGAGAGTAAAAAACCTGCCAAAAAACGTATCAAAAACAAATCAGCAAAGGTGTCCAAACCACGTTCAACCAACTCGAAAACCAAACACCGAAGGTAGAGCTACATATTAATTCATCCACGTATTCAAAAAAATAATCTGACTTATTGTTATATGAACGCTTCTTTAGCATTTCTTACCTTGTCCGTCTTTCTCTCCCTTTCTTCCTCTTTTGCGGGACGCATTTGCGTTACCGAGAAACAAGCAAACTGCGTAACGTTTAATGTTTCTCCTGGAACAGGATGTGCCTGGATGTGTAATTATTGCGCAGAGCAACTTGGAACCAACAATTATTACTTCACAGATGGAGTCTGCAAATACGAGACTGGAGGATGTGCAGGAAATCCTGTCGCCGGAGCGGAGTACACATGTTGCTCCGCATAAAGAAGATCGCTATGAATTGCTATTATTTCATAATTATTATGAAATAATATTGTGCTTATTTCTTTCTTTTTAGTGTTCTTTTTTTAGTGCTCTTTTTTACACCACGCTTATTCACTCTTTTTGACTTTCGAGAGACCTTTCCTCGTTTCCTTTTGGTCATGCGACCTCCTTTTTGCGCAACCACACACAGGTTGCCAATAGCCTCTTTGAGACGAGGATCCATATCAACAAGTCTTCCCGAACGTTTAAGTTCCTCTAGTCTCTCTGTTGCTTTGTTCACGCCTTTTATCATCATCTCTTTTCCCATCACAGCTCCTTGTTTTTGTACTTCTTTCTGAATCATCTGCGATGCTTGCTTTCTCGCCATTTCAGAAAATGACATCTATATATTTACCACACATTTATTTAAATTCTAAATAGAGTACAGCACACATATGTATCGAACAAGCACAATCTTGGGTTTAGTCATTGCTGGTCTCCTCGTAGCGAGTGTGATTTCGCATTTTGTATTCGTCAAGGAAAACTTTGTGACTAAAGGTAAAGGAGGAGAGAAAATAGTTTCAAAAGACGAGGAGAACGTTCCAGAAACAACTCCACAATACAATGAGGACGACCAAAAACGTGGTGAATTCTCTTACCAACAAACCAGTATGTTCGATGACACTTATATAGATCCGAACAACGGAGATGTGAAAAGGGGAGCATACGTAAACACATCTGTCAAAATATGGAGCCCACAACTCGTGGACGATTACCTGGCTTTCCAGATGCGTCAAAACCCAGACCTTCTGTTTGACATGGACATTGTGCAACAACAAGCATCCGAAGACGAAGTCAAGGAGTTTCTAAAAACTGGCAAATGGCCATGGAGTGAGCGGACAAAGGAAATATACAAAGACGTCTTGTCTAGAAACCAGTACATCAAACGCGCCGGAATAAAATCTGTAGAGAGTGACCAGACCATCTACAATGAACAAGCTATGTTACGCATTCTCGGATTGAACGAGAAGGAGGGACGCTTTTTGCTTTTTGGTAAGCAGGTTCCAAACCCCAAAGCAGTCAAGGAGAATACAGGACAAGGTAGCTACGGCATAAACAGCGGGCTTGTACACCCCGACATTTACAAAAGCAATATTCGATGCACAAAAGGGAACCTTGAACTATCACGTTTTGCAGGATACAACAAAGGTATCACAGGACAGGCAATGTTTGAAACTATTCCCATCCATCCAGAAAAGTTGCCCGAACTTTACAAAGGATTTCAGTATCTAAGTGAACCATGCAACCCCTGTGTTGGGTCGCAGTTCCCATACAACAACTCGTGTCCGTTCTCTATAAAGGCAGACAAGTCCGTGTCTCCCGCATGGGAAAAAATATGGGGTCTTCCTCCCACATCTATACAAAAACTTCCGATAGATTACACTGGTTGGCTCAATTAATACATACCAACAAGAAGCGCTTCTTCGTGAAGAGTTGAATACTCAGAACTAACATTCGTATTGGCATTTGAAGATGTTTCATTTGCGCATCTACCCTCTTCTTTGTAGATAGCATTGTTTTTTTCACGTTTTAATTTCGGTGGTTTCATATGGGATGCAAATCTGTATAGTGTTCTTGGAGACATGGAATCCACATCCATATGCTCGAACTCCTCGAATTCCTCGTTCATTGTTGCATCTGCATCAGAAGTTATATTCTGATGAATATAATCACTATCATCATGTGTAATCACAGGAATGCCACCTAGCCCAATCATTTGGCTGAAGTTGGTATTACCAATCGAAAATCGATTGGTTGCTTGGTCGCAACTCGTATCCGTTGCCGGTGCCATTGCCATTGCCGTATGCACAACACTTTCTTCTGGGTCTTCTAGTTCTATTGCAAAAGAACGAGTTTCAGCACGATACCCCACATCCTTTGTTTCATGAATGATAACATTCATCTTGTTTCGATTGTTACTCCTGATATACCAAGTACCTTTCATTTGTCCATCTATTACATTCGTGCAAACATCTACGTTTGTTTTCCACACATTGTTACCATCTTGTTTATTTGTATCTAAAATAAACCCTTCTTTCACCTCTATAGATACTCTGTCACATGTATTATCGCACCTTAGCGACAATTCTCCAAATTTATCACGACAATTGTCTCTGGACATATAATTGCGCATGGGAAACATAGGTATACCACGTTGCACAATTCCAGAACACTCTTTCACAAACTTTACTTTCACTTGCGTACTCATTTTCGCTTAAATATATACTATATACTCAGACAAAGACTTCATTCATTTTTTTGTTAAATAAATGAAGTAACTAGTTATTACTTTATGCAGGTTTAGCTCGCTTTTTAGTAGACGTTCCTTGGATAGTGTCTAATTGTCTTTTTTTAGACGTAATGTCATGAGACTTTTTTACTTCGCTATGTGTGAAATCGGGTGGATCTAATAAAAAATTTTCCAGATATTCATACGCTTGCTTTGTGTTCGAAAACGTCAATGTGAAACTTCCTATTTCTAATGGGATAGACACAGAAACATTCTCTGAATTCATTTCTACAATTTCTACATATTTACTAGGATTTTTAAATGAAACTACCTGAATACTGCTCTTGTTTGTTCTTGTCGTTTTCCAATGTGGATGTGTGACGTACCCCAACATTTGCTCTAACACTTCTATAGGCATATAATCAACAATACTTCTTTAACTCCACTCATCACTTTAAACCAGTTTCCGCATTTCTTCTATCCACAACTCTTTTATCTTCCGTGATCGTTAATTGTCTAGCTGTGCATGTAAATTATATTGGTATAGTATATATAATGCGAAGCAAAAAACGTCTCACAAAGAAGACGTGTAATCGTATTCGACACCGCAAACGTGGTCATTGTGGAACTAGAAAAAGAACATATAAAAAAAATAACATACGACGAACACGTCGCGTAAAAAACAAAAGACACACTAGACACAAAAAGCGAGGAGGGAGTCATACCAAGAAAAGCGCGCATCGCCAACTACTGGATAAAGCGAAGATTTTAGAGGATGAAGGGCGAATGCGCGAAGCGCGTGTATTTAAAAATATTGCCGAGGATGCTCCACGCACCCCAGGCACCACACCGACATCTACGCCAGACAGAACAAGCGTAAAGGTGTCAGCCGTGTCACCAGCGACAGAAAGGTTAATGCGGGCAGAAGAAGGAACCGCCACGCCTCCACGTGTCTTCAAACCACATAAGGGTCCTATAATTTCTCATATGTTCCCAGACATAGGCCCTCCCAGATAATCGAATACCCAACATTTAAGTATAAAGACATATAACTAATGTATTGCATATAATGTTTTCATTATGTATTCCCACAATGAATAGGTACGATAAATTTTTGTCAAAATATCTACCCATATATTTAACTATGGATCTCATTGACGAAATTATTATTTGCGATGAAACCGGCGAAGATGTGAAAAAAATTAAAGAAAACTTTAATTCTCCCAAACTAAAGTTGCACGTTAACGAAAAACGCCTTGGTGTTTTTTTTAACAAACGCAAGGTGGCGCTTCTTGCCAAGAACGAGTGGGTGTGTGTATTCGATTCAGACAATTTTCCGGAAAAAAACTACTTCAAGAACATGAAACGATACATCGACAACGATTTAGGGAACCAAAAGAATGTGATACTTTCTCCTTGCTACGCAAAAGACGGATTTCTCTTCCATTACCTAGCAGGATGGGTTATCACGAAAGAAACGTTAAAAGACGCCATAAAAGAAGAGCGTTCTGACCCAAATAGAAACCTCAGACATCGTGTGGAGGTGTTAATGAATATGATGAATGGTGTTTATAACAAACACATATTTGAACAGATGGACGTGGAAACGGAAAAAGAACTCATTTTAACAGCAGCAAGCTCTGATTCCATACTTTTTACTATATTCGCGTTCGAACAACTAGATGCAGAATTTCATGTTGTAAATGGTGTCGAATATGATCACGTTGTTCATGATGATAGTTTCTGGCTTATCGAATACAACTCGGGAAATGCGGAAAAATACGCGAAAATAATAAAGGATCGTTGGTTAGATCTAGTCTATACCCAGAAGTGCGTTATCACCGACACAGAGTACAAAAGATATGGTTTCGGAAATAAAACACACGTTTACCCAAAAACACTCAGCGGACTTACAAACGAGAGTGTTGTCTACTGCGTTGGAGCAGGAGACAATGTATTGCACGATATTGAAGTCGCACACCAGACGGGTGCGCATGTCCATATATTCGACCCTCACCCGAAAGCATTAGAACATATCCACCATGTGAAAAAGCTTTTTGCGAATGGAGGTCTTTCTTCAGACCACGTTCTTTTGTCTGCACCCTATAGTGATTACGTTACACGATTGATGTCAATAAAAATCCCTGACGACAAAATTCATTCTCATTCATGTGGTGTTGCTACAAATAATAGTTCATTTGCTAAATTTTATCAACATGATAACACAGACGACTTTTCGCATAGCCTGGTAAAGAATACAGAACGCGATGTCTCCATGTTCATAGCAACGAAATCACTATCCACTATCATGAAGGAAGAGAAACATAGGAAAATTGACTTCTTGAGCATAAATGCACCTGGTGTTGTGGGTGATATCATCGAAGACATGCTTGCGAAAGATATCCCACTTCCTCCCTATTTGTCCGTCGTTTTCGACGATTGTTGGAATTGCAAATACTCCTGTCCCGGAAAAAAGAAGCTAATGGATGTCATTGCATCGTTGCAAAAGGTCGGATACACGATATGTCATCCATCAGAACTTGCAACCAACACGTCTGGTCGGTTCACTTTCTTGCTAATGTAAGTATCTCCTATACACACTATGAAATTAATTAAATTACAACTTAAATGCAATCCTAGACTAGTTGTATATGGAATTCACATCGTCTTCTTCTGCATCAGCCTCGGTATCCGAACCGCCAACATCCACTTCTTCTCTTGATCCCACAACGCCAGAAGGCGAAGAAGCTACTCCAAGTGCACCGAAACAACGTCTTACTGATGTAATCATCGATAATGAAATTACCGCACTCAACATTATGGTCCAGTTCCTTGGACTAGCCCAGAAACGCGGGGCGTTCACCATTGATGAGGCGGCTAAGATTTGGGAATGCGTGAAGAAGTTCCAGCGCGCCGATGTTACTGGATCTGTTTAAAATATCATGAATAACATATTAACGACAATTATCTGTAAAAAATATCTCTATATTATACATGTTCTGCAAATATAAAAACTTACTCGGAGAAGTTGGTAAGGGTGTTCATGCGTATCGAATATTCAACGTCGCTATTGTGGATGTTCTATTGACCTTCTTAGGGGCTTTTGTGATACATCTTGTTGTTCCACAATATAGTTATTTTACCATCTTGTTGTCGCTCTTTGTCATGGGGATCCTTCTACACCGACTATTTTGTGTCAGAACCACCATAGACAAAATCCTGTTCGACTAACTAACTACATATCAATAACGATTGTTATTGATTTGTCGCTCTAAAAATCAATGCATAGGTGGATGACGCCATCCATCTCGTCGTAAAATTCTCCAAAGCGCATAATATCGTACTTGACGTTATGCAAACCACTCTTCTCAATAGGTTCTGTCATCGCCAGTTGGATGTTTGTGTCATTAGTCTTCTTGTCGCGCACATGATCCCTGTTTTCGATCATCCACTTCGTGTTGAAAACAGAGCTTTGGCAATACGATACATTGCGCTCACGAATTCTGCGCATCATCGCCCAGTCGTCACCACCCCACCCCCAGAGATTATTCGGAAACCCATTCGTCTGTCGGTAGGACGGCGCGTCGAAGCTACAACATCCACCCAGCATCTGAGATCCGATATACTCGTCTAGATGTGGAACACGCCGAATGTCCATAAATCCCACTTCGGGTCTTGCTAGATCCGACGGGAAAGGCTCGCCGTGATTGATCAAATTATCACTATTATTGTGTATAAACACTTTGGGTTCGAGTGCTTCATAGTAGTTCTGTGCCTCTAGAAACGCCGCGTTCCAGAGAACCCCTTTGTTGAACGGCTTATCGTTATCCTGTTCCACTATCACCACTTTGAGGTCTTGGTTGTGTTTCTTGAAATATTCTTGCCAGTTCACAAGCATGTTACGCATCTCTTCGCGCCTAAATTCTTGAGGATGACGTGCACGATAAGCCATAAGTAAAATGTAGGTGGGTTTCACATCCTCTGGATAGACGTCGTCGTTCACGCCCGTATAAGTGTTGGGTGGAGGATCCATCAGACTATCGATCTTCTGGGCAACCGCATCCACGCTGTAAGTTCCTTCATAATCAAAGTCCGGATTGAATACTGGTTGGTTCAGCATCTCGATGTACTTGGTATCGTCTTCGTTCAATTCTTTTATTTGCGCCAGCAGTTTCTGGTAACCCGCCTCCGACTCGTCCTCCAGCATCAGAAAAGCCTTCTTATTGAACACCTGTGTAACATAATTTGTTCCAAAATAGATGGGAATGGTGCGCGCCAAGAACGCATTCACCAATTTTTCAGTGATATACGTTCCCTCTATGGTATTCTCGAAACATATCATAAATTTGTACTTTCCAATGAAGGTGATCAACTCCTCTGAGGTGTAGGCAAAATCCAGTGCCCCCCCAATGTTGTTGCGGTGTTTTCCTGCAGAATCCACGTGTTTGTAACTGCTGACCACATCCAAAATGCGGTCGCGCACAGGATTTCCTCCCCACGAGACAACGTAGCAACAGAATTTGTCTGCTAAGTGGTAATGGTGTTTGTAGAATCGCATATCGGGACGCAACTTTGCCAGTCGGTTTCCATTGTGCACGTAAAAGGCGAAGAATGGCACGTCAATTACGTTGTCGCGCACTTGTCCATGCGCACACATGACTATATCGTAGTTTTCGTAGTAAGACTTGTTCGGAAAATATAGATCTGTGCGTTGCAGACTCTCCCCCGAAAAATGGATCTTGTAGCGCCAGTCGGTGCGGTATTCTACCAAGGAAGGCGCGAAGACCGATTCAAAGAGAACGTTCGCTTGTTCTATGTGTCGCACAAACACGAAATTCTTTATCTTGGTCTTCTCGAAGACCTCTGCAAAGAAGTTCACGTTGGTATCTCCCGATGTGGTGCGATCCAAGAACTGGTCTCCGCCCCAGAAACCATTGCAGAAAATACGAAACTCTACGTCCATGGGATCCACCACACCCTGCAACCCGTCGCCCGCGTACTCCCACTCTTGAGTTTTCTCGTTGAAGACCCATTCGTTGTACTCTTCCTCTGGGTTCTGCTCTCGATTCTCCTCTTTCGTGTTGTCTTTTTTCATCGCCTTCTCTCTATGAACTATGTTCGCATTAAAATATTAGGTTCTTTTTTCAAAAAATAATATCTATATCTTTTACATCGCGACTACAACATGCAGCGCTCTAATCCAACACCCAACGTTCACTTTCTCACCTTTGGTGCTGGGCCAGATTTTCAGCATTCGCTCTCCAAAATAAAGACCGAGGCACAGACAATCCCCCTATTTAACCACGTTCATGCATGGGGCGAACAAAAGCTTACAAAAGACGAGAGCTTCTGGGGAAACCACGGCGAGTTTATTTCTAGAAATAAACGCGGGTGGGGGTACTGGATATGGAAACCCTATGTCGTGCTACAACTGCTGGAAAACATCAATGAGGACGATATTATAGTGTATGCCGATTGTGGATGCCAATTAAACAACACACCCAACGCTCTGAACCGGTTAGCTGAATATATAGAGATTGCACGGACGTCTCCACACGGGATTCTTTCTTTCGTTGGAAAACACCCCGACCTTGTGGAGTCTCGTTTCACCAAAATGGACACCGCTTTAGCTATGCACTCCGCCAGCGACAACTTCCTCGATACAAAACAACTTATAGCCACAACTTTCGTGGTTAGAAAATGCGTTGCTAGCATGAATTTGTTTAGGTCTTACTACGATACATGTTGCGCAAACAAGTATCACCTTATTAATGATGCTCCCAGCGTAGTAGAAAATCGCCCCAACTTCATAGAGCACCGCCACGATCAAAGCATATTCTCCCTTTTACGAAAAAAAACAGGAACGGATACGATCATCGACGAAACCTACTGGGCGCCTGACTGGGAAAAAAGAGGATCCGATTTTCCTATCTGGGCGAGGCGACGAAAACTTGCCTAGTCTAGCATCACCTATACCATGTCGCAAATATCATCAGTCGCAGGAGCGTCCTTTTTAACAGATGACGAAGGTTTCAGAGGCATATCTTTCACTTCAGTGGCATATTTAGCGAACATTCTAGTCTTCAAACCAGCCACAGAGACCTCTAACCGCCGCAGATGCTGTTCGTTCAACACATACGGCTCTATGCGCTCCAGTTTTTTACCAAGCTTTTGCTTGTCGATAAGGGTCTTTTGGCTAATCATGTCGTCAACCAATCCAATTGTTTTTCTTGTCACAGAACCACCCGATAACTATTTCATTTTTATTCTCTTGGTATCGCGTCAAGGTCCAGAATAACGCTTGTTCAGATATATCATACACTATCGCACGACACCAACCATGAAACTACTCGACTTTTGCTTAAAAAAAGACGATTTCATTACCAGCGACAGAATACACACCTTTGTGCGGACGCTCTTATGCGACGATATCGAATACATAAAAACAGACATGATCAAAGACAGACAGAATAACTGGGTCAAAATGGAAGGATGGCGCAACCGAAACGAAACTATCAACCTAGACAACGTCCGGGTCTTGGTATCTGGTCACAGCGACCACTGCATCGATGACACATACACCGATATACTGAACTCGCATCTTCTCTCTACTTGGTTCTGCCAGAACAAAAATATCAACCATCCAAAGCTTCGGGCTCTCCCGCTTGGCATCACTAACCAACATGAACCGGCCACGCGAGGACGACACAAGATCATCGGAAACACCGATCGCATATTCTCTATCGCCCAAGAACCCAAACTCGACAGACACGCGCGTCTCGCTTACCTCAATATCACTCCATCCAACTTCCCCCACGAGAGAAACGACATAGTGGGGACATTCGCCGAACAACCATGGGTAACTTATCGTAACCCAGAAATAACCGAAGAAGGACATGAGGACTTCTTGCGGAACATTCACCAACACAAATTCGTATTTGCTCCGCGCGGGAATGGTCTCGACACACATCGTCTATGGGAGTGTCTCTATCTACGCACTATCCCCATCGTTAAGCGCCACATGTCCATGTGTGACTTTGAGGACCTGCCTATTCTCTTTGTTGACGACTGGAAAGACGTTACAGAGGAATATTTGCATCATGTATATGACAAAATGATGCAGATTGAATACAACATGGAGAAAATCACGATGGATTACTGGGTTAACAATATAGCGACTGCGCTACAGAACACAGAGGAGCTCCAATGAAGGAAATATACAACAAGAAACAGAACTTGATAATAGCTACCAACAAGATAACCAGATTGAGGTGCATGGCGAGCTGGAGGTTTTTGCCTTTGTAGGAGTTGTAAATTATCACCACCACCAACAAGATGATGACAAACTCGATGAGGGCCAAGAGCGCGGGGTGCATATACATAATCAGAAGAAGTTATCTACCTGCGTCGCGTTTTCCTAGACCTAGACCTAGACCTAGACTTCGATCTCAATCTCGGTCTGCGGTTGATCTTCCGCGTTTTCCGAGTCCTTTTTCCGCCAATATAGTTCGCTATATTAGCCATCACGTTACCATCTATGTTCTCCTTGTTACTAGTCCGACGCGAATACTTTACCGCGTAATAAGCTGTCAGTAGGTTATGGATCTTCACGAAGACTTTGTGGTTATCTTTTGTGCTCGTGTTCATCAAGTTTAACACATTGTCAGGCTCCCGACGTTTCTTAGACGCATTGATAGCTTCCTTCAGTTCTTTTTTAGACACGTTTGTTGTATCCAATATTTTTCGCACCTTCTTCAGATCACCCTCTTTCACACTAGACAACAGAGTCATATATAAAATATAATAAAGGCACATATTTTATTTTATTTGACTATCTCTCTTGTATTATTCCTCACACTCCACAGCGAAAGGCAAATGCGAAAAAACCCATCGCCACTAACCCTAACGCCAACCCGCCATGATAAGCCACCTGATGCTTACGATAGACATACAACCATGCCTTGGCCTGTCCGCCGTCCTCAATATGATTCAGCATCCAGTCAGACTTGGGTGAGAGCATGTAGTAAAAATAATTGGTGAGAAAGCTCACGGAGAGGATGGTACATACCAGGGAAAGAGTTCCAAGTCTACGCCCCAAATAATATTTGTTGAGAAAAAGCACCAAGAGAGACAGCACAAAGCCAAGGGCGTAGCCTTGGTAAAACAGATTGCGACGCTCCGTCACAATTTTCTCGTATCTGTCACGTAATTCTGGCGCCATGCCGTCTCTGTACTTCCTCATAAACGATGTGTTACTCAATGCATATGTATAATAGATCATCCCCACAACAAAAACAAGCGCAACCATACAGCTATATCTGCATGCCATACTATATACAATACATACACATTACTTTCGTACATTACTTCCGTGACACAGATATCTAAACAACCAACTGCTTGCAGTTGGAGGGGACCACTTGTCCTAGGACATTTGTTTTCTCCACATGTTTGCGCAACGTGTAGATAATCTGGCACTTGTTCGACGCTTTAATCGTGGACTTGCAGATGCAAGCGCAACGGGTCACTACTTGCTTCGGTAGTTTCTTGAGGGGAACATTTTCTGTGTTCTTCAGAAATACATGACCAGACGGCGAGCCTGCCACATGGAACCAAACATCGTCAGGATTTGTTTCGTCCAACAATGCGTCGTTGCTTTTTGCGTTTTTTCCACACAAAATTGTGTAGGATAATCCGTCGTGCTCAATCGTGTGCGTTTCCATATTTGTCTTCCAAAACGACCTCAACGGAGACAATTTCATTTTTGTTTGTTATTATCACCATCTCTACATGGAACGCGACGTTTTCAGGTTGGTGATGGGAACGTCACTACAATAAAGCCAGCTTTCTATACATTTGACGATGACTAATGTCGGGTCGTCGTCAAAAGAGTAATATAAAAATGTATCTTAAAACGCAATCACCGCGTTACGGGGGGAACGAAGGGCGTGCAAAAGCTGGACCACGGCATCGGGATCTGAACCACCCTCGCTGTACCACCCCATCACCAACTGCCATAGTTGGTTGTCTACACCACGAGGATGTACTCCGAACGGATCCTGGTAATTAGGATGATGCACGTAGTTTGTCATCGCGTCTTCTATTTCTTGTCGCCGAGGACTTACGCGCAACACTCTGTACTCAGGAAAGTTCATAATCATTTCGACGGAACTGCGTTTGGGACGCTTGTTCAACTTGGTAGCTGGGGGTATAGTGGTAGCTGTGGGTATCGCGTCATTTGTCGTTGCATGCGCGTCCGCACTCACCATTTCACCAGTTAGAGGGGGAGCCGGTGCAGCGATGGCAGAGGGTAGGTCGGCGTTTAAATTTGTCGCTGGGACGCGCATTGCTCCCGGTGGAAGCGGGAGGTCTTCGGGCATAAGTTGGGCCTCGGTGGTCTCTGGCGTGGCGTCGATGTCTACACGCGGGCGACTGCACGCCGCCCCCCTTCCCCTGCGAACGCGAGTTCTTCTTCTTTTTCTTCCTCTCGTCCGGGTCTTTTGTCTCTTTCGACCAGCCATTTTCTTTGTTACCCGTCTGGGTCCTTTTCGGGTGCTCTTTTTTCTGCGCGTTACACGCATCCTTCGATCTGATTGTGTAGACATGTAGATATATATATATAACAACCTAAATTAAAATAAATTAAAAATCAGCATAGTCAAAACCAAATTTAAATCTATGCATATACTAGCAATTACATGGGCATATCCAATCGGAAAACGAAAAAGTTGCGACGTCGAACTCGCGTTGGCGGCACAGAAACCAAGGGCAAACGAAAGCGTGGTGAAGAAGAGACAAATATGTTTTTCACTTTTGTCAGGGGGGACAACCAACAAATGGCGGAGGAGATGCTTAGATTGGGAGAGGTTCCGAACGTGGACGTGTACGATAAAAGCGAACACACAGCGTTGTTCTGGAGCGCAGCTTACGGCTACAAAGAGATGACCAGACTTCTTCTTTCGTATGGCGCAAACCCAGACAAATCGGGAAGCGAACACTTACAGGACATTATCCCCCCCATTAGTATCGCTGTACAAAACAACTATCCGGAAGTGATCAAACTCCTCATCGACGCAGGTGCCGATCTGAATATCACCAGTCGAAAACTGAGAGGCGCTACTCCGCTCATTGTCGCCATATACACCGGACACATCGATAACATGAAGATGCTCATCACCGCTGGTGCATCTGTAACGTTGTCAGATGCTACAGACGTAACCCCACTTCACTGGGCTGCGTGGATGGGTATAACAAACGCAAT
>ERZ807291.2119-NODE-2119-length-30699-cov-8.510443_pt1 | contig 30699 bp, 28 predicted proteins | sample MGYA00521257_ERZ807291 | MGnify/ENA primary metagenome ERZ807291 (study PRJEB31413, sample SAMN03169783) | marine metagenome | biome: Marine; feature: Water; material: Subsurface seawater | place: North Sea | collected 2011-04-28 | depth 1 m m ...
TGCGCGATCCGCTGAAGGTCGCCGAGGATTATGCGCTGGTCGATCAGTTGTCCGGTGGGCGCGTGGATATGGGCGTTGCCAAGGGGTTCGTGCCGCATGAATTCGATGCGTTTCACATCGACCAGTCCGAGGTGCCCGACCGCATCGCCGAGGGGCTCGATATCTGCCAGAAATTCTGGGCCGGCGCGCCATTTGCCCATGAGGGGAAGTTTTTCAAGTTCGAGAAGCTCGATCCGTGGCCGCCGGCGGTAAACGGCGCGCTGCCGATCTGGAATGCAGCATCGAATTCGAAGGACAGCTTTATCAATGCCGCCGATCAGGGCTTTCACCTGATGATGAACCATTATCCGATGAGCGCCGAGGCAGTGAAGGAAAAATTCGGCTGGTATTGCGAGCGCTGGGAAAGTGCCGGGCGTAAAACCGCGGATCGAAAGGGTATGATCGCTTTCATGGCCCATATCGCCGATACCGAGGAACAGGCGATAGAGGAGGCGAAGGCGGCGCTCCAGGAACATGCCGGCGCCTTCGGCAAGGTCATGCGCGGTCAACAGTGGGACCGCGATTATGAAGGCGATATCTCGGTGCTGCTTCATATGTGCGAAGACGATGACTGGCGCGATGTGTTCCGCCGCCGCACGTTGATCTGTTCGCCCGAACAGGCGGCAGAGCGCATTCAGCATTATCTCGATATGGGGTTGACGGAAATATCCTTCATCACCCGCTATGCCGGGCTGACGAACGAACAGAACATGACGACCATCCGGCGTATATCCGAAGAAGTCCTGCCGATGCTGGGCCTCAGCGCGAACGCCGCCGCATAACACCAGAGAGGAAACGACTATGACCCGTATGAGAATTCTCGGCCGCGACGATATGAATGACGAGCAGGGCGCGCTCTATGACAAGATCGGCGAGGAAGGTGGCCCACGGGCCGGGCCTTACTGGGCCTATATCCGTCAGCCGTCACTGATGCGCCTGTGCCAGGATGTCGGCAACTGGTTCCGTGGAGCGGCCCTCAGCGGGCGTGAACGCCAGATCGCCGTGCTGACGGTCGTCCGGTTCTGGGACGCGGAATATCCATGGGCGGTGCAGGTGCGGGCATCGCTTGCCGCCGGCGTCGAGGAGAGCGAGGTCGATGCCATCAACGAACGCCGCGATCCTGGTTTGTCGGACCCGCGTGAAGCGATGGCACGGGAGGTTGCTATCCAGCTCCTGAATAACCATTCCCTGACGGATGAGACCTATGCCGCGGCGGAAGCGCTGTTCGGAGAAGAAGACCTGGTGTCACTGATCAGCGTGATTGGCTATTTCGGCATGGTCGCGACCACGGCAAATGCGATTGATGCAACACCGCCGGACGATGCCCCTGCGCGCCTCGTCTAGGCCCTCGGACCCTCAGCCGCAGAACGGGCAGCCATAGGCGAATTCGACGCTGGCCCGTTCCTGCGGCGGCGGGGTCTGTTCGCTGCGGCCTTTGACGACCAGCTCGCCGTCGACAAATCCCGCATGACATCCCGGCCCGAATAAGACACTTTGATGGCCATGAACAGCGAGCCTCTTATACCCGTTACCGTGCTGACAGGTTTCCTCGGAAGCGGAAAAACGACCATTCTGTCCCGTATTCTGCGCGATCCGGCGTTTGAGGATACGGCCGTGATCGTCAACGAATTCGGCGAGGTCGGGCTCGATCATCTGCTGGTCGAATCGAGCGATGAGAGTATCGTCGATCTGTCCTGCGGCTGTATCTGCTGCACCATCCGCGGTGACCTGATGGCAACCCTGATCGATCTGTACGAGCGGCGGGAAGCAGGTGAAATAAGACGTTTCAAGCGCGTGGTGGTCGAAACGACAGGCCTCGCCGACCCGGCACCGATCATTCACACGCTGATGCAGGAACCGCTGGTGTTCAATCACTACCGGCTGGCCCGTGTCGTGACGGCAATTGACGCGGTGAACGCGATGTCGACCTTTGATCGCCAGCCCGAAGCGATCAAGCAGGCAGCGGTTGCGGATGCATTGCTGATCACCAAGACGGATATGGCTAATGACGCAGAGGCGCTGTCGGCGCTCGATTCACGGCTGGGACAGCTAAACCCCAGCGCCGTCCACGGACGGTGCATTGACGGTGCGGTTGATCCGGCAATGCTGTTTTCCGGCGGTATCTATGATCCGGCGGGTAAATCGGCAGATGTTGAAGGGTGGCTGGAAGCGGAAAGCACGGCAGGCACCCATAACCATGCCACGGACGTCAGCCGACACGGCGATGGCATTTTTACCTACGCCCTGACGCGTGATGCCCCGGTCAGTCGAGCAGCGCTCAGCGCCTTTATGCAGATGCTCGCCGATCAGCGGGGCGATGATCTGCTGCGTCTTAAAGGGTTTGTGCGCCTGACCGACGACCCCTCCCGGCCAGCGGTTGTTCACGGCGTTCAGCATGTTATCCACCCGATCCGCCGGCTCGACGCGTGGCCCGAGGGTGCAGAGAGCACGTCTGTCGTATTTATCGTCCGCGGAATTGACCAGGGCTGGGTCGAAAACCTGTTCGACCGGGTGGCTGAAAGCGCCTATGCGGATTTGGATGTGTGAACGTTTCACTACGAGCACAAACACGTTAGATTTCGTTCAGGGAAAACAGGAGCCAGACCATGAGCACGATTGCCAATCACACCGGGATTGAGAAAGTCACCTACGGGGTAACAGACCTCGATCAGGCGAAAGCCTTCTGGACTGATTTCGGTCTGGCCCCCGTGGAAAACGCGAATGGACATGCTGAGTTTGCGGCGCAGAATGGCGCGTCTGTCGAAATCCGCCGGGCCGATGACCCGGAGCTTGCGCCACCGGTTGGTGCGGATGTCGATGCGACGGCGCGTGAAGTGGTGTTCGGCGTAGAATCTCAGGCGGATATCGATGCGCTGGAGGCAAACCTGTCTGCTGATCGCGACGTGCGTAAAGATGCTGATGGATCGATCCATACGGTTGATCCGGTCGGCTTCGGGCTCGGGTTCAGGGTGAAACAGGCCAAGGCCGTACAGGCTCCCGAACTGGAAGTTAACATTCCGGGCAGGCCGATGCGGGTTAACCGCCGCGCCGAGCAGGTGGCGAAAGCCTCACCCTTCGAGATTTCCCATATCGTCTACACGACGGATGATCTGGAAAACCATAAGGAATTCTATGCTGACCGCCTCGGTTTCAAACTGACCGATGCCTATCCGGGACGGGGTTATTTCCTTCGGGGTTCCGCGGCCCACAATCATCACAACCTGTTCCTGCTTGATCCAGGCGTCGGCAAGCGCGGTTTTCATCACCTTGCCTTCGAAGTCGGTACGATCCATGAGCTGTTCGGCGGCGGTAACAACATGACCCGCCAGGGCTGGGATACGATGATCGGCCCGGGGCGGCATCCGATTTCATCCTGCTATTTCTGGTATTTCAAAAACCCGTGCGGCGGCGCGGCGGAATACGACTTCGATTCAGATGTTGTCGACGACGGCTGGGAAGCCCATGACTGGGAATCGACGCCAGAGAATTTCGCCGAATGGTGCCTCGGCGAAGGCATGGGCGAGGCCTTGCTGCACCAAACCATTCAGCGCGGCTGATTTGCAAAGTACTGTCCTGTGAAACCTGCTCCTTTTGACTATGTCCGCGCGTCGAGCGTGGAAGAGGCCGTGGCGGCGCTTGCCGCATCGAACGGCGATGCCAAGGTGCTGGCCGGCGGCCAGAGCCTTGTCCCAATGCTCAATTTCCGGGTCGTCGATGCGCCGCTATTCGTCGATATCAACGGCATCGAAGGGCTCGACCTGATAGAAGAAAAAGAAGACGGCGGCCTTCGTATCGGCGCGCTCACCCGGCATTTTGCGCTCGAGACGTCGGTGTCGGTCAGGGACCGGTTTCCGGTACTGCACGAAGCGATGAAACATGTAGCGCATCTTGCAATCCGTAATCGTGGAACCATCGGCGGCAGCCTGTCCCATGCCGACCCGGCGGCTGAATTGCCGATGATGGCGGTGTTGCTGGATGCAAAGATTGTTGCCGCCGGTCCGGATGGCGAGCGGGAGATCCCGGCGGGGGATTTCTTTACCGCACCGCTGACCACCGTGCTGGCGCCGGATGAAATCGTTGTTGCGGTGGATTTGCCGGGACTGCCGGCTGCAACCGGATGGGGCTTCGAGGAGTTTGCGCAGCGACGTGGTGATTTTGCCGTCGCGGGCGTTGCAGCCCTTGTGACGCGTGAAGGAGGCACTGTGACGAATACCCGGATTGCCCTGATGGGGCTTCATGATACGCCGGTGCGCGCGCGGAGTGCTGAGGCCGCATTCGGGGAGAGTGGCATAGAGGCCGCGGCGGTCGCTGCGCGCCAGGATGCCGACCCCATGAACGACCTGCATGGTTCCGCCGATTATCGCCGCCACTTGGCAGAAGCGCTGACCCGGCGGGTTTTGACCGCGGCGCTGGAAAGGGCTGCGCAATGACCGCCAAGATTTCAATCACCGTGACGGTGAATGGCACAGCCCAGGCCGCAGACGTGGAGCCGCGTCTGCTGCTGGCGGATTTCCTGCGGGAAAACCTCGACCTGACCGGCACGCATGTCGGCTGTGAACACGGTATCTGCGGTGCCTGTACGGTGCTGATGAACGGCGATAGCGTGCGGTCCTGCCTCACATTCGCGGTGCAGGCGGACGGCGCAGAGGTGGAGACCGTCGAAAGTCTTGGCAGTATCGACGAACTTGGCCCGCTGCAGCAGGCTTTCCGGGAAAAACACGCACTGCAATGCGGTTTCTGCACGCCGGGTATGCTGATGACGGCAACCGATATGCTACGCAAATACCCGCTGGAAACGGATGATGATATCCGCGATGGCCTGTCCGGCAATATTTGCCGGTGCACCGGCTATCAGAATATTGTTGCCGCCGTGCGCAGTGCCGCAGACAAAAGGGACGGCAAATGAGCCCGCCGGATGATATCGACCTCACCCGCCCGCAATTTATCGGGGCGAAGGTCATGCGCCGGGAAGACCCCCGATTGCTGGCCGGGGAAGGGAACTATGTCGCTGACATAAAGCGCCATGGAATGCTGCATATCGCATTCCGCCGGAGCGATCATGCACATGCGCTGATCACGAATGTGGATGTCAGCGCCGCGCAGGCGATGGAGGGTGTTGTTGCCGTCTATACCGGCGCTGATATCACGCGGCTCGCCAATCCGTATCAGGCGACGTCGCGCATGAAGAACTATCAGGCGACGTTTATCCCGCCATTGGCCGTGGATAAAGTGCGTTACGTCGGCGAAGCAGTCGTCGCTGTTGTCGCCATCAGCCGCTACGTCGCCGAGGATGCCCTGGCGTTGGTGGAGCTCGAGTATGAATCCCTGGCGGTCCTGGTTGATCCGGAAGAGGCGCTGAAACCCGACGCGCCGAAACTGCACGATGACCTGGAATCAAACATTCTTGCCGCACGGGAGTTCGCGCGCGGTGAGGTTGACGAAGCATTTGCAGACGCCGCGGCAACAGCCGGCGGGCGGTTCCATTTTACCCGCACCACGCCGGTCACCATCGAGGCCCGGGCATCGGTCGCTGAATACGACAAGGGTACGCGGACGCTGACCCTTCATTGCACGACGCAGATACCGGGCATCGTCCGCGACAAGCTGTCGGAAATATTTGACCTGCCGGGCCCGCGTATACGGGTGATCGCACCTGATGTCGGGGGCGGCTTTGGCGGCAAGACGTCGCTCTATTCCGAAGAAATCGTTGCCTGCGCCATTGCGCGCGATCTGGGCAAGCCGGTCAAATGGGTCAGCGACCGGATGGAAGACCTGATGACGACGGGCAATGCGTTCGACGAGATCGTTGATGCGGAAATTGCGGTCGCCGAGGACGGCAGAATTCTGGGCGTCAAAGCCGATGTGATCGGCGATGTCGGCGCCTATTCGATCTACCCGTGGACGGCAACGATAGAGCCCGTTCAGGTGGTTAGTTTCCTGCCGGGGCCCTACCGGATAGCCAATTATGCGGCGCGGGTTCGCGCGGTCGCGACCAACAAGACGCTGACCGGCGCTTATCGCGGTGTCGGGCGGCCCATTTCGGTCTTCGTGATGGACCGCCTGCTGGATATGGCGGCCCGCAAGATCGGCATGGACCCGGCGGAAATCCGTCGCCGGAACCTCGTGAATGACGACGAATTTCCCTACAAGGCGGCATCGGGGCTGGTCTGGGACAAGTCTGCTTTTCAGGCGTGCCTGCGAGAGGCCGCCGACGGCATCGGCTATGATGAGCTGCGCCGCGAACAGGCGGCGGCCCGGGCCGATGGCCGGTGGGTCGGGATCGGCGTCGCGTGTTATGCCGAACTGACCGGCGTCGGGTCGCGTATCGCGGTCGCACCGGGCATGCCGATCAATACCGGTACGGAAACCTGTAATGTTGCGATCGATTCCACCGGTGCGGTCACCGCAAGTTTTGGTCTCGCCAGCCAGGGGCAGGGGATGGAAACAACCCTGGCGCAGGTCGTGGCAGAAGAACTTGGCGTAAAGGTCGAAGACGTGGATATCGTGCTGGGTGATACGGCATCGGTTAGCCATGGCACCGGCACCTATGCGAGCCGGGGCGCTGTATTCGGTGGCGGGGCAGGGATTTTAGCGGCAAAGGCCGTGCACGAGAAAATCGTCCGGGTCGCCGGGCATCTGCTGGAAGCCGCGGTTGAGGATATTGAAACCGGGAACGGCGATGTCCGCGTCAAGGGGACGGACAAGTCAATGACCATCCGCGACCTTGCCCGGGCGCTGTATTCCGATATGGGCCGTGTGCCGAAGGACATGCGTGACGAGATCGATAATCTCGAAGCGACCAAGGTTTATGACCCGTTTTTCGGGACAACCACATCCGCCAGTCACATGTGCCTGATCGAGGTCGATCCGGAAACCTACAAGGTAGAAATCAAGCGCTATATTGTCGTCGAGGATTGCGGCCGGGTTATCAATCCGCTGATCGCCGACGGACAGGCGCATGGCGGTGTCGCACAGGGTATCGGCGTTGCTCTGATGGAAGAGGTGATTCACGACAAAACCGGCCAGGTCCTGACGGCCAGTCTTGTTGATTATGTTGTGCCTTCGGCGGTGGAAATACCGTCTATTGACGTCGTGCATGTCGAAGCGGAGCTTCCCGGCACGGTCGGCGGGTTCCGGGGGCTGGGCGAGGGCGGCACCATTGGTGCACCGGCCTGTATCGCGAATGCGATATCGGATGCGCTCAGCCCGCTCGGGATCGAAATCATGGAGATCCCCGCGACCCCGGAACGCCTTTTTCGGCTTGTCGAGGCCGCCAAAGCGGATTGATGACGGCGGCGGAGGCCGTGTAATTCTTGATAGTGACGGGGCAGGGCTGGATTAACTTGATTGGAGTGCCTGCACACACGTCATGTGCCCCAAACGAAAGAGACCCGCCAAAGGCGGGTCTCGAAAGTCGTCTAGGTGAGACGAATTTTTAGTCGATGACCGACAGGTTTTCCGCTGACGCTTTTCCGTCGCGGCCTTCCTGAAGTTCGTATTCGACGCGCTGGCCTTCGTTCAGGCCGGAGAGGCCTGCACGTTCCACAGCGGAAATGTGAACGAAGGCATCCTTGGAGCCTCCATCAGGTTCAATAAAGCCAAAACCCTTTGTAGGGTTGAACCATTTCACGGTTCCTTGAGTCATAGATATATCCAATCAATATGTATCGCCCGCCATGCACACTGCTCAGCGGTTTCTCATCTGCCGAATTCATGTGAATTCGGAGACAGGCTATGCACGAAAACGAAGCTAATTCCACGGTTTCACACGTAGCCTTGAGCAAGATATGGGGCCATTAGCAGATAAATGCAATTTATATCTGCAATTATCTTTGCCTCTATTTACAGGGAATATCCCATTTTTCCCGCGAATGGACCGTTATGACAGCATTTGGTGTCACTTAATGGGCCGGAAATTCGCGTTATTTATGACTGGGCGCCCAAACCTTGCAATCAACAGTGTATACGGCCTGACGACGGGCCGGACCGCGCTTAATCGGCAAACTCGAAATCGAATGCGTCGCCGTGACGGCAGATATGGCCGATGGATGGTGAGGGGAAGTGCCCGGTCATGACGAGGGTGTCGGTCTCGCAATACCGGTCCAGGAAGCTGCGGCGGGTCTCTGCAGATTGCACCCGGTCCGAGCAGCCGACGGCGCTCCAGCCCGGTTCGCGGCACTGCACGGGCGTATGGACCACGTCGCCGGAAACAATCGCGTTCGCCCCGGCTGATCTAAGCCCGATGCTGACATGACCCGGCGTGTGGCCCGGTGTCTGTTCGAACCATATTTCATCCGAGAACGCGTAATCGTCGGCAACGATATCCGCCTGGCCGGCCTCGACCACCGGCAGCACGCTGTCATTGATGCAGCCGTCGGAATACTTGGCGCCCTTTTTGTTCAGGTCTGACCAGAAGCCGAATTCGGTTTCGGCAAACACATAACGTGCATTCGGGAATGTGGGCACCCAGCGACCGTCGATCAGTTTCGTGTTCCAGCCGACATGGTCGGCATGCAGGTGGGTGCACATAACGAAATCGATATCGTCGACCGACAGCCCGATAGCAGCGAGTCCGTCGAGATATTTTGTCCCCGACAGCCCGGACCATGGCGGATAGAAGCGTCGCTCCTTGTCGTTGCCGACACAGGAATCCACGAGGATCGTATGGTGGCGGTCACGCAGGACATATGATTGTGTCGTCATGACCAGTTTATTGGTGCCGGGTTCGAGAAACCGGGGCTCCATCCACGGGCGGTGAGCGTCGATAGCTTCGGGTGTGGCATCCGGCAGCAGAAAGCTGATGTCGAACTCGGGGCCTTCCGCCTCGACGACGCGATGCCAGGTAATGTCGCCGATCTGTCCGCCGTGGGTCATCATTTTTTCCGTGATAGTCGTTTCCTGCGGGAATTTAGCGCTAAATCGCCCAATGCTCCACAATGCACGCTTTTGCCCTGCACAATGATCTGCCTTATCCTGTGCGCAGCTGAACAAACCCGAGCGGAGACAGACTATGCCCATGGATGGCGACGGCAGCCTTGCACCGACTGAGACCGGAAGGCCTGGAACACCGGGGAATCCCATTACGTCGGGCGCTGAATATATCGAAAGCCTGCGTGGCCGGAATCTGAAGGTCTATCTGTTCGGTGAATTGGTCGACGAACCGGTCGATCATCCGATGATCCGCCCGTCGGTCAATGCGGTGGCCCGGTCATATGACCTTGCCAACGAAAATCCCGATCTGGCGAGCGCGGAGTCCTCAATTTGCGGCAAGCGGGTCAACCGCTTCCTGCATGTGACCGAAAGCGTCGAGGACGTGGTGATGCAGAACCGCATGCAGCGCAAGATGGGTCAGCTGACCGGTACGTGCTTCCAGCGCTGTGTCGGCATGGATGCGACGAACTCTCTCCATTCGGTGACATTCGAGATCGATGAGAAAAACGACACCGAGTATCACCAGCGGTTCAAACGTTTCATTGGCGAGATGCAGGAATCCAATCTGGTTATCGGTGGCGCCATGACCGACGTGAAAGGCGATCGCAGCAAGGGGCCTTCCGAACAGGAAGACCCCGACATGTTCGTTCACGTGGTTGAACGGCGCGCAGACGGCGTTGTCATTCGCGGTGCCAAGGCGCACCAGACCGGGTGTGTTAATTCGCACTGGGTCGTCGTGATGCCGACGATGCGGCTGACCGAGAACGACAAGGACTATGCAATTGTCTGTGCCGTGCCGGTGGACGATCCGGGCCTGACCTTCATCTATGGTCGGCAATCCTGCGATACGCGCTCGATGGAGGGCGGCGAGATCGATCAGGGCAATGCCCAGTTCGGCGGTCAGGAAGCGATGATCATCATCGAAGATGTCTTCGTGCCCTATGACCGGATATTCATGGACGGGGAATATGAATTCGCGTCCGATCTGGTTGAACGCTTCACGTCCTATCACCGGCGCTCATACGTCTGTAAAACCGGGCTCGGCGATGTGATCATCGGGGCCGCGGCGACAATCGCTGATTATAACGGCGTGCCGAATGCATCGCACATCAAGGACAAACTGGTGGAGATGACCCACCTGAACGAAACCATTTATTCGTCCGGCATTGCCGCATCGCATGAATCGTTCGAGACCAAGTCCGGTAATTATCAGTGTAACGATATGCTCGCCAATGTGTGCAAGCATAACGTCACACGTTTTCCGTATGAATTGTCCCGCCTGGCACAGGATCTGGCCGGCGGGCTTATGGTGACGGCGCCGTCGGAGCAGGACCTGAACGGCGAGGTAACGGGGCCGCTGCTCAAGAAGTTCCTGAAGGGCCGTGCCGGGGTTTCGGCGGAAGACCGCCTGCGTATACTGCGCCTGATAGAAAACATGACGCTCGGGCGGAATGCGGTCGGTTACCTTACCGAGTCCATGCATGGGGCCGGCTCTCCGCAGGCCCAGCGTATCCAGATCGCGCGTCAGTCCGATCTTGAATACAAAAAGAAGCTCGCGAAGAACCTGGCCGGGATCCGGGAAGAAGGATCCGCGAAAGACCTGCCGCTGTCGCCGCATCAGGGAACGATGTTCCCGGAGGGTGAGAACGACTGAACCGGTCACCGAAAAGGTTTCCTGCAAATAAAAAACGACAAAGGGGAGAGACTGCCATGCGTGCCGTCGTGATAACCGATACATCCAACCGAAGCGTGTCCATCGAGGAGGTCGCGGACCCTGTGCCGGGTGACGACGAGATCGTCGTCGATGTGAAGGCCTGTGGTATTAATTTTACCGATCTGCTGTCGCTGGACGGCAAGTATCAGAACAATCCGCCGCCGCCGTTCACGCCGGGCAAGGATGCCGCCGGCATCGTTGCCGCAGTGGGCGCGAACGTGACCGGTCACAAGGTTGGCGACAGAGTGATTGCCCATGTCATTCATGGCGCCATGGCGGAAAAGGCTGTTTGCCCTGCCGCACTCGCGTTTCCGCTGCCCGATGGTGTTGAGTTCGATTCCGCCGCCGCGATGGGCCTCGCCTATCTGACGGGGTATATCGCGCTGACACGTCGCGGCGCGATGCAGCCGGGCGAGGTTGTGATGATCAATGGCGCTTCCGGTGGGGTGGGGCTGGCGTCCGTCAGTCTTGCCAAGGCGCTGGGCGCCAGTGTGGTACTGGCAGGTTTGACGACACCGTCAAAGGGTGATGCGGTCAAAGCCGCAGGTGCGGATGCGATCATCGATCTTACGGTTGATGACCTGAAGGACAATCTGCGCGCGCAGGTGACGGAAGCAAGCGGCGGGCGCGGGATAGACCTCGCTTTCGACCTCGTCGGCGGTGATGTATTCGATGCGACGCTGCGGGCAATCGCCAATGAGGGGCGCGTTGTTGTTTCCGGCTTCACGTCGGGGACAATCCCGTCCGTGCGCACGAACTACCTGCTGCTCAAGAATATCTCGGTGGTCGGCTCCACGATCAATTACTACATCAAGGATGCGTCGCCCCTGATCGGTGAGGCTCAGGCGGCGCTTTACGACCTTCTGCTCGCGGGAAAGATCACGCCCAACATCATGAACCGTCTGACCTTCGATCAGTATATGGACGGTATCAAAATGCTCGAAGAACGTAAAATCGTCGGAAAATCCGTTCTGGTTATGTAAGGCAGGGGCTCTTATTTAGCGCCGGATCTGGAACCTGATTTCGTGCTTGGCGGCAGTGTGAATCCTGCCGTCAGGAACGGGATCATATATTTCAGTGCATCGTCCATTTTCGTGGAATCGAAGGAATCGCCCGCCAGGGTCCGGATGCGGCCGTTATCGGCCTGCGCGTACATCATCGAGCCATAGACGCAGGTCAGGCGCCAGAACAGTTCTTCCTTGGGGAGATCTGGACAGGCGCGGGCCATCATGTCGACAAAACGAGCCGCCACGGTGTCGAATGTGCTGAACAGGATGCGGCGGACATCGGGATTGGCGCTGGAACTCATACGTCCGAGCATGCGGCGGAAGTAGCGCCCTTCGTCACCGCTGGCCGGCGCATGAAACGCCGGAGATAGAAGCGCCCAGAGAATGTCTTCGACGGCGGGTGGGTTGTCTCCCCGTCTGCGATCACATTCATCGAGTAGTTCCATTCGGGCAGCGTTTACCGGCGTTGCGTAGTGCTCGAATACAACGTTCAGAAGTCCGACCTTGCTGCCGAAATGATAATTCACCGCAGCAATATTCACGTCGGCGTCGGTTGTAATGTCGCGCAGGGAAATATTGTCAAAACCGCCTTCGGAGAACAGGCGTGCTGCCGTGTGCAGGATTCGTTCTCTTGTCGATCCGCTGGCGGCCGCATCTGCCTGGGTCATTAAAGGTTCCATCGATCTGAAGGTCTGCGGAAGAGATGATTTTTCCCCTTCAGCAAAGGGTTCAAGATAATTAAACAACTGTTTGAAACAATCAATTAGAATGTTTTCGCCTTGGTGCATGGCTGGATGTTTCACTTTCAGGAATGGCGCTCCGATCCCGCAGACGGATTGGAGGTTTCTGTGCCACCAGGGATATTTTTCTTCTGCGGTTTTCCGGCTAGACTAGCAGACATGAAATTCCTCATACCGATACGGCTCTTCGCTGCGGCAGTTGGATCAGTGCTGATGTTTGGTGCGCCACCGGCGGTGGCCGATGCTATCGACGGCAATTGGTGTAGCGGGGTCAAAAGGATGGAGATCAGTGGTCCGAAGATCGTGACACCGGGCGGAAACAGCATTGAAGGTGTTTGCGGCCGTCACGACTTTACATACACCGTGCCGGCGGGAGAGCCCGGTGCGCGCGTCGACATGGACCTGATCGGTAATGAGGACATGCGTCTCTGGGCCAACGGGCGATCACCCATTCCCCAAATCGTCGGCGCGCAGATGTGGAAACGCTGTGCTGCGCCCGTAAGCTGATACACATTTTACCGAAAGATCACCGTGACGAATAAAACACCCAGTATCGCTATCCTCGGCGCCGGTATTGGCGGGCTTGCCGTGTCGGCCTGCCTGCGGAAAGCCGGGATAGAGACCACGATCTACGAACAGGCTCCGGCATTTGCGCGCATCGGTTCCGGCATCCAGATGAGTCCCAACGCGATGCGGGTGTTGTACGGCATCGGCATTGGCGACCAGATACGCGCCACCGCGTTCGAGCCGCCGCACTGGCGCAATCGGGATCATGATACAGGTGCGCTGACCAATGATCATCCGCTCGGTCCGGCTGCTTATGACCGCTACGGCGTACCTTACCTGCTGATGCACCGGGGTGACCTGCATGCCAAACTGCACGGGGCTGTACCGGATGAAACGATCCGCTACGGCCACAAGGTGGCCGGGGTCGAGCAGACCGACAGCAGCGTGACCCTGCGGTTTGAGAACGGTGAGACGGTGACGGCAGATGCATTGATCGCGTCCGACGGTGTTCATTCTATTGCCCGGGAATCGCTGCTTGGCGTCGAAGACGCGCGGTTCACCGGTCGGCTGGCCTATCGGACGGCGTTTCCGGCGTCGCTCCTGAACGGCTACGAACTGATGGATGACAGCGCCAAGTGGTGGGGACCGGACCGGCATATCGTTATCTACTACGTGACCGCGGCGCGCGACGAGATCTACTTCACCACCAGCCAGCCGGAACCGGATTTCCAGGTGGAATCCTGGTCGGCGACCGGTGATGTGAACGAGCTTCGCGCAGCCTTCGCCGATTTTCATCCCGATGTTCGCGCCGTTTTGGGGGCCTGCCCGTCGGTCAACAAATGGGCGATCTTCGAACGCGACCCGCTGCCGACATGGAACAGCGGCAACGTCACCCTGATGGGCGATGCCTGCCACCCCATGACCCCCTATATGGCACAGGGGGCGGCGAATGCGCTGGAGGATTCGGTGGTTCTGTCACGCTGTCTTGCGGATGGCGGTACGGATGATTTCCCGGCGGCTTTCAAACGGTTCGAAGCGGCACGGAAACCGAGGACATCGAAAGTACAGGCGACCTCCCACCGCAACGAGTTCATGCGCGAAAAAACCGACCCGGACTGGGTATATAGTTACGACGCATGGACTGTCGAACTTCCCTGAAGGAACATCGGACATCATGGCGAAACCGCATGACGATTATGCACCTCTATCGCAGTTCTTGGATGCGTTTCCCGATGTGTCTGGCAATGAGGTAAACGGCCTGGGCGAGACGACGCCCCGACCGGCGACGCCGTTCTTCTGGCATCCGCCTTCAAAACAGTCCTTTGGTGACCTGCAGGACGCTGTTTTGCAGCATCATCGCCTCTCGGCCGGTGTCAGGGCGACCTATTCGCCGAAAGCCCCGCGCGGTCCCAGGGCCGTCGAGCAGGTGCAGCTGCAGGTCGACAGGGACGCGGCCGCATGGACCGCTGATATCAAGACATTCGCGCTGGAGAACGAGGCCGATCTTGTCGGTATCGTGCCGATGAAGCCGGAATACGTGTACGAGGGCTATGAGATCAGCGAACCCTGGCTCATCATGATCGGTGTCGCGATGGATCATGAGCGGCTCAATGCGGCACCGGATACGCTGGATGAGCCGACCTCCGCGGTCGAAGTTGGCGAGCAGTACAATCGCGCCGCCCGGGTTTCCCGGAATCTGACGAACTACATCATGGGGCAGGGGCATTACGCGAAAGCCTATGCCGGGCCCTATGCATCAGCACTGCTGATGATACCGCCGGCGATTGCCGCCGGGTTCGGCGAGCTCGGCAAGCACGGGTCCCTGATCAACCGGACCTATGGTTCGTCCTTTCGCTTGTCTGCCGTTGTCACCAAAATGCCGCTGCTGGCCGACGCGCCCGACGTTTTCGGCGCAGATGATTTCTGTGCCAGTTGCCAAGTGTGCACGAAGGCCTGCCCGCCGGGCGCTATCTCCGAGACCAAGCAGACCGTGCGCGGGGTCGAGAAATGGTATGTCGATTTCGATAAATGCATTCCCTATTTCGGCGAAGCGCTGGGCTGTGGCATCTGTATTGGTCGTTGCCCGTGGTCGAAACCCGGAACGGCGCCCCGGCTGGCGGAAAAAATGCTGGCCCGCCGTGCGCGGCTGGCCGACGAAGACTAGCCGGCAAGCGTATCTTCGTTGGCGCCGGCCGAGGCCGCGTGACGTCCGGCTATCCGTCCCGACGTAAAGCCCCAGCCGAGATGATGGCCATGTCCTTCGAGCAACAGGCCGCCCTGTCCGGTCGACCCGGCGGCATATAGACCAGTGATCGGTATATCGTTTTCGTCGAGGACCTGCAGGTTCTCGTTCACTGCCAGGCCGCCATCCGTTGTCATAATAAAGGAACAGACCGGCCCCAGTGCCACGAAGGGCGGTGCCAGGCAGGGGCGGCGGGTGTCATCTGCGTCCCGGGCATTGTATTCTGCGACCGATTTTTCCAGCGTCGCGGGGTCCATGCCCGTCTTTCCGGCCAGTTCCGCCAAGGTGTTCGCCTGGAAAAAAATATCCGGCCGGTTGCGCCGGTAATCGTCGAGATAGGCATAGGCAATGCCGGGCGCGGTGGAGATAAAGTTCGGCCACGCACGGAACGCCGATGCCAGTTCGCCGTCCATAACAACGAATGCCTCGCCGTCGGGCTGGGCCGGCATGTGATCGGATGGAGACTCTGTCTCGTCCGAAAACCGCTCGCCATTGCGGTTGATCAGCAAAGCGCCCTGCCGATAGAGGTCGAGTGACGGCATAAGTGCGGTCGTCAGGAAGCCCATGACGAAGGGACGCAGCAGCCTTGGCGGCATATGGTCGATCGACCAGCGCACGACGCGGGCAAGCCAGAGCCATGGCGGAAGTTTGCGAACAAGGGTCGATTTTGTCGGCGGTCTGAAGCGGATCTCCGGTCCAAGTGCGACATCTCCATTGAGCACCCGTCCGCCTAGTGCGGTCACGGGGTCATGCCAGTCACCGGTGCTCTCGTCGTTGAATGGCCCGATACGAGCGACCTCGGGCGGCATGTAGCGCTGTTTTAGTGCGGGATTGGCGGAAAAATCGCCGGCGGCGAGGATGACGGCCTTTTCTGCCATCAGCGGTTCGCCGTTTACGACAACGCCGGTGACCCGTTTTTGCTCGACGATAAGGTTTTCCATCGGCGCGGAAGTGCGGATGTCGACCCCAAGTTTGCGTGCACGCTTCGTCAGGTGGTGGATGAGCATCCGGGAATTGGGCAGGATGTTGTGCATGCGTGGCCGGGTATGTGGCGGCTCCGGCATAGGGCCGTAGAAAACCAGACCGAGACTCAGCAGCCAGTCGAAGGTTGAGGGCGTATGATCGACAAGCAGGCGGCGCAGTTTCAGGTTGTCCCGGCCTTTCAGCCGTTCACCGTGAAACAGTTCCATGTCGTCAAAGTGGTCGTCCGGAGTATCGTAGATATCGATGGCGCGCTGATGGCGCGATGAACTGGTGGTGATAGAGCCGACGGACCAGGCAGTCGTGCCGCCGAGTGTCGGGTTTTTCTCGATCATAAGTGTGCGGGCGCCGTTCTCGGCGGCAGCGATTGCCGCGGCAAGTCCGGCACTGCCGCTGCCAACAACAATCACGTCAAAGGAAGTCATTGGCATTCCGGATACCTTCTACGTCAGCCGCGCCGGCAGTTTGACCCGGTCCGGCACTTTATGACCCTTGTTTTGCGCGCGAGCGCGCTTCAGCACCTCGATCGCGAGCGCGAGATCGGACAGCCCCATGCCCATTGCCTTGAACAGGGTGACGTCCGCGCCCTCGGGCCGGATCTCATTCGCGGCAATAACCGATGCGATGGTCCGGACGTCCTGCCAGGCCGCATCATCCTCACCGTAATGACTGCGGAATTCGGTCGACAGGTCGCGGACGCTGCGCAGGCTGTCGACCGCAATCAGGTCCGCGCGGGCGAACACATCATCGGTGAACTCTACCCGTGACGGTACGATGGCGCCCATGGCGTTGAGGTGGCTGCCTTTGGCCAGCATGTCGGCCGTCAGAAATGCCTCGGTCGAATTGGTGATCAGCGTGACGATAGGCGTATCGGTGACTGCTTCTTCGAGTGTATCAACGGCACGTGTCCGAATGCCGAGCCGGGCAGTAACGTTTTCTGCAAATACATGACGGGTATCCGGGTTGCGGCTGGACACGCGTACTTCCCTGAGTGGCCGCACGGCGTGGACTGCTGCGATCTGGGGCAGGGACTGCTTGCCGGTGCCGACGATACCCATGTCATCTGCGCCGTTAGCTGCAAGTCGCTTGGTCCCGACACCGGTGACCGCCGCTGTGCGCATCTGGCCGAGCGCGGTCGCCTCTATTACCGCGAGGCAGGCCCCGTCCTCTGTCGAAAACAAAGTCATCGTGGTCTCGGATTTTCCCTGGACGTTGATCCAGGTTTTGAACCCGCAAATACCTTCGCCCGCGACGGAGGCACCGATCGCATGCATTGCGTCATTTGCGGCGATCATCAGATGCGTTTTCGGCATGCTGGCTGCCTGGTCCTCTGCTTCGAGGGCGAGCGTTGTTTCAAGCGCGTCGATTGCTTCCGGCAGGCTGATCAGCCCCACAACGTCGGCTTCGGTCAGCCAGATAGGTTTGTCGGTCATAGAGGTGTTCAGTGTCTGGTTGATATGAACAGCATTGTAGCGCAGCGCGGTCGTGTTGAGAAATGCGCAGCCTTGTTATGCTAGGATTGCGATACAAAGAAAAAACGTGACGACGGGGAGATCAAACATGGATACGCAACCTGAACTCGATCCACAGACGGCACGTGTTCTCGACGACCTGACGGGACCCGGTGCTGTCCGTATTCCGGACCTGAGCCCGCCGGAGGCGCGGGCGGCGATCGAGCGTTTCGTCGCGAAGTGGGATCTGGATCCGCAGCCGGAAGTCGGCGCAACGGAGGATTTCGATATTCCGGGAGGCGCGCCCGACGTCGCTTTGCGGTCGCGGCTATACCGGCCGGCGGGAAAGACGGGCCCGTTACCCATTCTCGTGTTTGTTCATGCCGGGGGATTTGTCTTCGGCAGTATCGAGACCCATGACAGTTTCTGCCGGCTGATCTGCGCGGGGGCTGAATGCCTTGTCCTGTCTTTCGAATATCGTCTGGCACCGGAGCATAAGTTTCCGGCGGCGCATGAAGATTCCTACGCCGCGTTGCGCTGGGTATCCGAAAACGCGGAAAGAATCGGGGTAGACCCCTATAGGATCGCCGTCGGGGGGGATTCCTCTGGCGGCACGATGGCCATTGCCGCTTGTGCCATGGCAGCGGAACGCGGTGGGCCTGAGGTCGTAAAACTGATGTTGTGGTATCCAGGCACTGCAGGCGGTCCGCCGACGGAATCGATGAAAAACCTGTCGGAGGGGTATTTCCTCGATAGCGGGCTGATGAAATGGTCTATGGGGCACTACCTGAATGGCCCTGAAGATATGGCGAATCCGTGGGTAGCGCCGCTTAAAATGCAGGATTTCTCGGTTTTGCCGCCCACCTACCTGCTGACGGCGGGGTTTGATCCGCGCCACGATGACAATGAACTGTTCATCGACGCGCTTGCGCAGGCAGGCGTGGAGGCGGAATTTCATTCCATTCCGAATACGATCCACGGCTTCATGTTCATGCTCGGCGGGATCGACCAGGCCGTCAGGGCCGCGAAAGACGGCGCCGCCAGTCTTAAACGTGTGTTTTATGGGACGATTTGACCCAATTTCTTCGTTTGTACGGAACGCGCAGGGTCGATACAGTCAATTCTATAAGACCGAAAATATTCGGTGGCGAAAAATTCTAAATACTTATGGGAGAAAACAAGATGACCAAGAAAATATATTCGACCGTTCTGGCTGCTACGGCAGTTGCCGCGGTTGCCGCGGTCGCCGTTCCTGCGCAGTCCCAGGCAGCAACGTTGCGGATGCACACCTTCATCCCGCCGGTCGCAAACCCGGCAAAGACTTTCCTGATTCCGTGGGCCAAGAAGATCGAGAAAGACTCTGCCGGCGCGCTCAAAATTCAGCCTTTCTGGGCGATGCAGCTCGGTGGCAGAGCGCCACAGCTTCTTGACCAGGTTCGTGACGGCGTTGTCGACATTGTCTGGACCCTGCCGGGCTTTACGCCGGGCCGCATGCCGCGTGTGGAACCGTTCGAACTGCCCTTCGTTCACAAGGACGCCTTATCGACGACGCTCGCATTGCAGGATTACGGGACCAAGCATCTTGGCCCTGACCTGAAGGGTTACAAGCCGCTTCTGATTCACGCCCATGCCGGTTTCCTGTTTCAGACCAAAAAGCCCATCACGAAGATGTCTGACATCAAGGGGATGAAACTGCGTGCGGCTTCACGTGGCGGCGTCTGGCTTTTGAATGCACTTGGCGCAACGGGTATTGGCCTGCCGCTGCCGCAGATTCCGTCTGCTCTTTCCAAGGGTGTGATCGACGGCGTGACGTTGCCGTATGAGATCGCACCGGCGGTCAAGACGCCTGATCTCGTGAGCCATTTCTCGGATCTGGCCGGCGAACAGCCGCGCCTCGGCACGAACGTCTTTACGTTCCTGATGAACGAGAACAGCTACAACAAGCTGCCGAAAAATCTGCAGGCGGTCATCGACAAGAACGCCGGTGGAAACATCGCGGAGATGGCTGGTAAAAACTGGGACGCAATCGAGGCCCCTGGTCTCGCAGTCGTCAAGTCGAAGAAGAAGAACCAGTTCCATACCATTCCGGCCGACGAGGTCGCCAAGATGAAAGCAGCGGCACAGCCGGTGTTCGAGCGTTGGTTTGCTGAAATGAAAAAGATCAATGTCGATGGCCCGGCCCTGTTGTCGGATGCCCGTGACATGATCGCCAAGCACTCGAAATAAGGAATCTCCGGGCCGGCCTGATGGCCGGTCCGGAGTCTTTTCAAAGATATGGCCGAAGGCCCGAGCAATACCGCCAAGCCTACCGATCCGGTGGGGCGTAGGCTCTATGAGATCTCACGGATTCTCGCGATCGTCGGGGGTGTGCTGCTCTGTGCCATGGCGCTGCTGACCACAATCAGCGTGACGGGACGTTCGGCATTTCTGACGCCGATACCGGGTGATTTTGAACTGGTTGCCATCGGGACGGGGCTTGCGGTGTTTGCTTTCCTGCCATGGTGCCAGATGAACCGTGGGAATGTGCTGGTCGATTTTTTTATGGTCCTGGCGCCGGTCCGGGCGAAGACAACGTGCGATGTGATCGGTGGCGTTTTCTATCTGATCATTGCGATGCTGCTGACCTGGCGAATGATTTTCGGCGGGTTGGACATGTACAATTATGCTGAAAAGTCGATGACCATCAATTTTCCGCGCTGGACCACGTTTCCGCCGTCGATCCTGATGATGGGGTTTCTGGTGATCGTCATCGCCTACACCGTTTGGCGCAGCGTTCAGGAAACACGTGAAGGCCGGTATTTCGACGAAACAGACGTCGCCGATAACGAGCCGGGGAACTGATTCAATGGATGGGCTGACAATCGGTATAATCGGCTTCGGCGTGATGCTGGTGCTTCTTGCCGTGCGCGTTCCTATCGGGATTGCAATGCTCACCGTCGGGGTCGTGGGCTACGTTACCATTGCGGGTGAGGTCGCCCTGTTCAGTTATCTGAAGACGGAAACCTACTGGCGGTTCACCGCGGAAACCCTGTCTGTCGTGCCGCTCTTCATCCTGATGGGACAGTTCGCGGCGAAGGCGGGCTTGAGCTCAGCGCTTTTCAAGGCGGCGAATTCCTGGCTCGGACAGTTCCGTGGCGGCATTGCGATGGCGGCTGTCGGCGGTTGCGCGGGTTTTGGTGCGATTACCGGCTCGTCCCTGGCGACCGCTGCAACAATGGGACAGGTCGCACTACCCGAGTTGCGAAAATACAATTATTCCGGCGCCCTCGCGACCGGATCGCTTGCAGCCGGGGGGACGCTGGGCATTCTTATCCCGCCATCGGTTGTCCTGATCATTTATGCTGTGATGGTCGAAGCAAATGTGGCGACCCTGTTTCAGGCAGCTTTTATTCCCGGGGTTCTGGCAGCACTGGGCTACATTCTGGCGATCGCTATTGTCGTCCGGATATTCCCGGATGCGGGGCCAGCCGGACCCAGAACGACATTCGCCGCGAAATGGCAGGCAATTCTGGATATCTGGCCTGTGCTGGTGATTTTTCTGCTCGTAATGGGTGGAATATATATCGGTATATTTACGCCGACCGAGGGTGCCGGTGTCGGTGCGACTGGCACGTTCCTGATTGCCGTTATGCGCGGCGGGATGAAATGGAAAGACTTCGTGGATGCCATTCTGGGCACTGCATCGACGACAGCAATGATTTTCCTGATTCTGCTTGGTGCATCTATCTTCAATGCGTTTCTCGGTTTCTCACAGTTGCCGATTTTCGCCGCAGATTTCTTCCAAAACTCTGGGCTGAGCCCGATGGTTATCCTGGTCGGGATGATCGTGCTCTACGTGCTGCTCGGTCTGGTAATGGATTCGCTGTCGATGATCCTGCTGACGGTGCCGATTTTCTGGCCGATCATCGCCGGGCTCGATTTTCCGGTACAGGGAGAAGACCTGAAGCTGTGGTTCGGGATTATCACGCTGATTGTGGTCGAGGTCGGGCTGATAACGCCGCCTGTCGGGCTCAATGTCTTCGTCATCAATTCGATGGCGAAGGACGTTCCTATGATCGAGACGTTCAAGGGGGTGCTGCCCTTTTTCCTGTCCGACGCGGTCCGTGTGGTATTTATTATTATGTTTCCGACGATCACGCTTGTATTGCCGCATCTGCTGGAGAACTAATGACCACAAATGATATTCATCCGCCGCGTGCGTATCGCGACCCGGATTTTATGAATTCACCGGCCGGTCGGCCACTTCGGATACTATCGGAATACCTGGAACCGCAGGAAAGGTTCGAGGAACAGAATATCGAGGACACGATCCTGTTTTTCGGTTCGGCTCGGTTATTGCCCCGGGCGGAGGCAGAAAAACGTCTGGAAGCGGCGGAGGCGGGCGGGGGAGACCTGGCGAAGGCCAAGGCTGATCTGAAGATGTCACGCTACTACGAAGATACCCGCCAGCTTGCTTTCCGGCTGACCGAATGGTCGAAGGAACTGGCGGATAAGGGACGGCGTTTCGTTGTCTGTTCAGGTGGTGGTCCCGGCATTATGGAAGCGGCCAACCGGGGCGCATCGGAGGCCAAGGGAGAGAATATCGGCCTCGGTATTTCCCTGCCGATGGAGCAGGGGGTGAACCCCTACGTGACGCGAAAGCTCGCCTTTGAATTTCACTACTTTTTTACCCGGAAATTCTGGTTTCTCTACCTTGCAAAGGCGCTGATCATCATGCCGGGCGGTTTCGGCACGATGGATGAGTTTTTCGAAGGCCTGACCCTGATCCAGACCGGCAAGATGAAGAAAAAGATGCCGATCATTCTTTATGGCAGTGAATTCTGGGATAAGGTAATGAACCTTGAGGCACTGGTTGAATTCGGCACCATCAGTCGGGAAGATCTCGACCTGTTCCAGGTTGTGGACAGTGTCGACGAGGCATATGAAATTATCATCGCCGGGTTGGAAGAATTCGTAGTCGATAATCCGGGGCCGCTTTTATAGGCCCGCTTTCATTTTGAAGTGACCGCCGGCGAATAACGGCTCTGAACAGCTCAGGACAGCTCAGGGCAGAAAATCTTCAAGGTCGACGCTGTCATAATTGCGTGGCATGGCGCGGGCGAAACGTGCCCGTTCATCGGCCTGCGTAACCGCCGGCTTGGTCGCGTCGATCATCCATTTCGTGCCAATGCGATGGAAGCTGTTCTGGCCCGGAACGACGGGTGAGATGTTATCCAGTGCGAAGACACGGGTGTTGGGGATCATGATGACATCTCGCTCTGCGTGAACACGGGTGGTCATGGACCACATGATCTGGCGCAGGTCGTTGGCATCGATATCGTCATCAACGGCGATTGCGAGCTTCGGATGCAGGTATGCGCCGGACAGTGCGGCCATCAGGGCCGTCTTGGCCTGACCTTCGACCCGTGGGCGCATTTTAAGAACCACCATCATCATGCCGGCAGACGCGTGACAGCGGACGTCCAGCAGGTCGAGCCCGCCTTCGACGTTTCTGAGTTGCTCTTTGGTCGCAATTTCAATCCCGAGCGCCATGGTGCCTTGGGTGTCGGTCGTCGGGTAACCGCAATGAACGGCGTAGAAGATCGGGTCTTTCCGGCGGGTCATGCAATTCACCCGGAAGACGTGAGACTCGGTTGCTTCCGCATAGGTGCCGGGGATTTCGCCGAACGGCCCTTCAGGAACCTGTCTATCGAAAAGGATTTCGCCTTCGAGCACCATTTCGGCTTCGGCAGGGACTTCGATGTCGACGGTCTTGCATTTAACCATACGTACGCCTTCGCCGAGCAGGGAACCGGCGATTTCCAGTTCGTCCTTGCCATAGGTCGTGGTGAAGCCGGACCCGTAGAAGATTGCCGGGTGCGCGCCGTATACCATAGCAACTGGCATGCTTTTGCCCTGGGCGGCATACATATCGTAGATGCGTTTGGCTTGACGCGGGACCATGATAAAGCCGGTTTCGCGCTCGTTGAGGATCATCTGGCGGTGAACCGACATGTTGCGGATGCCGGTTTCCGGATCCTTCACAATTGCCATGCCGGAGGCGAAGTAACGGCCGCCGTCTTCTTCGGAGGTCATCATTGCCGGAACGTCGAGAATATTGACGTCGTCGCCTTCGAACACGACCTCCTGCACAGGGGCTGCGTCTGAATCGACCTCGACCGTCTTGATCGATTGTCGCAGGCGTTCGCTCATCTCATCGAGGATTGTGTCTTCGCTGACGCCGAGCCCGATGGCCCATTTTTTGCGGTCGGCGAGAATCTGGCTTGTCGCCTGCCAGCCTTCATGGCCTTTTAGATTGCTAAAAAGGCTCGCTTTACCCAACTCGTTATAGGCCTTCCATTCTATCGCCGACATGTTCTCTGCCGGGTCCACTTCCTTGGTGAAGTTGATAAGTTCCCCCTGTTGCTCAAGGTTTTTCAGGAACGTGCGATAGGATTGGTCAGGCATGATCGTTTTCCTTTGATGATCCGTTCATTGTTACGGATTGCAGGTCGTCAGTGCAACGACTGGTCAGTCATGTAGCTCTGCGCATTCCGCATAGCGTTTGCGGTGAAGGCCGGCATTACCGTAACGGGCAGCAAGGATAATGGCGCGTTTGAGGTACAATCCGATATCGTGCTCGTCGGTGAAGCCGATGCCACCATGCATCTGGACAGCCGATTTACAGACGTCGAGCGCGCTGGCGGCGGCTTTTGAGAGCGCTGCAGATGCAAGGCCGGGTGAGCCGCCTCCCCCATCAAGTGCCCGTGCCGCCTGGTAAATCAGCGAGCGGCACATCTCTATGGCGGCAAGATTGTCGACCGCGCGGTGTTGAAGTGCCTGGAAAGACCCGATGGGTTTATCAAACTGTTCGCGGGTTTTCAGGTACTCGACTGTAATACCTTGTGCTGTTTCCATCACGCCGAGCAGCTCGGCGGCATTACTGAGGTGCAGGGCATCAAGCAGTGCCGAGATGGTCGCCGGGGTCTCATTGGCGCCTGTAACGGCGCTACCGGGGGTTCCGTTCAGAGTGATCGTGCCGATTGATGCCCCATCGAGGGTTGGTTCGGCCTGGATTTCTGTCGCGTCACGGTCGACGATGACCAGAACCGGGCCATCTGGTCCCGACGCGGATACAAGAAAACCGTCAGCGTCGGCCGGGCAGGCTATGCCGGTCTTTACGCCGTCGAGCGAGACTGCATCGCCATTCGCGGAGCCCGTGACGGCAGGGGCTTCATCGCCGATGGAGCGCGTGCCTTCCATCAATGCGGGCAGGATTATTCTGTCGCCGGAGACAAGCACTTCCATGGTGTGCGAAGCACCGAGGGCCCGGGCGACGGCCGCAACTGCCGCGACGGGCTCGGGTACGAGGCCTTTGCCGAGTTCTTCGGAGACGAGGCAAAGTTCTGTCATGCCGAGGCCAAGTCCGCCCGCGCTTTCCGGCGCCAGGATGGCGAGCCAGCCTGCTTCGGCTGCCTGTGCCCATATTTCTCGGTCGATTTTCGCGTCCGTGGCTCTCTGTCTGCGCAGCCGGTCCGCGCCGCCGCGCCGTTCGGTAAACGTGGCGGCGCTATCGCGCAGCATGGTTTGTTCGTCGTTGAGAAGCAGTTCCATCAGGTGTCCGTCAGTTCCTTGGCCGCGCGTTCACGCAGCGCGACCTTAACGACTTTACCTGTACTGTTGCGCGGCAGAATATCAATTTCGCGCACAAATTTCGGTTTCTTGTAACTTGCGATCAGGTCGCGGCAATGTGCGATCAGTTCACTTTCCGTCGCCGATGCATTCGGCTGGAAGGTGACATAGGCAAAAACGGATTCGCCGAATTCCGCATCCGCGACCGGAAGCACGGCGGCTTCGTCAATGGCCGGGTGGGATTCAAGGGCGTCTTCGACTTCCCGCGAATAGATATTCAGCCCGCCCGAGACAATCATGTCCTTGGCGCGGTCGACGAAATATACGTAGCCGTCTTCGTCCATCCGGCCGAGATCGCCGGTGCGTAGCCAGCCTTCGTGAAAGGCGGCCTCAGTTGCTTCCGGATTGCGCCAGTAGGCAGGCATCGAGAGGACGCCGGGGGTACCGCAGCGGCAGATGATCTCGCCTACATCCCCACGGGGAACGTCATTCAAGTTTTCATCGATAATGCGGACATCGACCGAAGGCACCGGCCGGCCGCAGGAGTCCGGATGTGTCGCCTGTTCTTCCGGCCGGAGCCCGGTGATGAATCCGGCCTCGGTCTGCGCAAAGAACGTATAAAGCCCGATATTGGGTGCTGCGGCAGCCAGCCGTTTTTTGATGTCGACGGGGAAGGCTTCGCCGGTTGCGACCATCAGGCGAGCGGAAGACACGTCCTGTGGCCGCTTCTCGATCTCCGGCAAGAGCATCCGCGCAATTGTCGGGACCAGCCCGATGACCGTGATTTTTTCTTTCTTGATCAGGTCGACCGCGGCCACCGGATCGAATTTCTCCATGATGACGACCGCACAACCGCAGCAGACAGCGTTCGCGACCCGACCCAATCCCGTCCGATGCGCCATCGGCGTCGTCGCGAGGATGCGGTCTTCCGCGGTCAGGTGCCATTCCGACAGGTTCATGTATCCGCCGGTGAGCACCAGCGCCATATGTGTGGCAAGGGCGCCCTTGGGACGGCCCGTGGTGCCGGATGTGTATCCGAGCGCCAGCATGTCGAAATCCGTCGGCAGGGGCGGGGGCGGTGTGTCGGCACCTTCTGCGATCAGGGCATCGAACGTGATTTCACCCTCTTCCGCATCCCCCCCAAACACCACCAGGAGCGGGTTGTCGAGATGCTTTGCCGCTTCACGAACGAGATCGCGATGCTGGGGCGTGAAACACACCATCCAGGGCTCGCAATCGCCCAGGATATATTCGACTTCGCGCGGGGCAAGCCGCGTGGCAATCGGGACGATAATGCCGCCGGCCTTGGCCGCACCGCACATAGCCTCGATCAGCTCGGCACTGTTGGGCAGGAACATCGCCAGCCGGTCGCCGGTTTTCATGCCGCGCGCGGTATAGGCATTGGCGAGCCGGTTGGCGGTTATGTCCAGTTCGCCGAACGTAATCCGGCGGTCATTACAGATGATGACCTCGCGCTCCGGATAGCGGAGCGCGCAATCGGCGATCAGATTGCCCAGCTTCACCGCAGCCTACTTCTTCGCTTTTGATTTTGCCCGTTTGTCGGGCTCGAACGCGAAATAGGTGATGTCGTCGCTGAGTTTTTCCCAGGCAACTTTCATCCGCATGCCGATTTCGACGTCGTCGATCTCGATATTGATCAGGTTGGCGATTATCCGGACACCTTCGTCCAGCTCGATCATCCCGATCACGTATGGCGCGCGGGCTTCGAAACCCGGTGTCGGCACATGGGTGACGGTGAAGGAATACAGCTCACCTTTGCCGGATGTCGGTTTCCACTGAAGGTTCCGCTTGCCGGTGCGCACGCTGTTGGCGCGCGGCCAGAACTGGTATTTCTTCGCCGTCGGGTCCCACTGAAGCATCAGCTTGCCCTTCTTGGCACCGTCCCAGAAAGCCTGGGTGGCGGGCGTCGGTTTTGGCAGCGGGCGGGGTTTTACGTTTGTATCAACCATATTTTTCTCCCCTTTCTAATTTACCAGGACCATGGCATTCGCCGATCCCCAGTTCCGGCCATAGGGGATGACCCCGATGCCGGTGACCATTGCATTGCGCGCATTCGGTACCTGACGGCCTTTGCCCTCGCCCATAAGCTGGCGTACGGCTTCGACGAGGTTGATGCCGCCGCCGGCAAGGCCGGGCTGGCCGCAGCTGATCTGCCCGCCGCCGGTATTGATCGGCAGGGTTCCTTTCGGGCCGAGGTCGGTATCACGCAGGAACTGCGAACCTTGGCCTTTTTTGGCAAAGCCGCATTGCTCGGCCTTCAGCATGACGGCAAACAGGAAGTCGTCATACGGGTGGAACATGTCCACATCCTTTGCCTTCATCTTTGCGTCGCGCAGTACCTTCGGCCCGACGATTGAATGACCTGTCGACGTGATGTCAGGCGTCTGATTGGCGCAGTCGTAATTGGATATCTCGGCATAGGACAGCGGGTAGACGCGGTTGGTCAGGCCGAGTTTCTTCGCCCGGCTGGTTTTCATCATCACGAGGCCGTTGCCGCCATCTGCCCACATCACTGAATCCAGCAGCCGGAGCGGCGACGAGACCTGACGGGAATTGATGTAGTCGTCGATGGTGATCTTGTGGCGAAGTTTCTCATACGCGTTCGGATTTTTGACCGCGCCATTGCGTTGCGCAACGGCAAGTGCGCCGAGGCCGCGGAAATCGATGCCGTATTGATGTTCATAGCGGTTCATCAGCAGGCCGAACGCGCCGGGCGGGCCCTGAACGCCGACCGGATCCCAGAATTCGTTGCGGTAACTGCCGTAATAGGCCCGCCATTGGGTCGATGGCGCATCGACTCCAAGGATCATGGCGGTTTCGCACAGGCCTGATTTGATCGCCATGGCCGCACGGGCGACATTACCGATGGCCGATGCGCCGCCGATATCACTGGTTTGCAGCCACTTGGCCGAAATGCCGAGATATTCCGTCGCGTATCCGGACCAGAACGGGTTCGAACATTCGCTGATCGGCACGGTGAAGGTAACGCCGTCGATATCTGCCGGGCTGAGTTTGGTTTTCTTATATAGCTGCTCGGCGACTTCTGCGGCGATCTCATAGGCGGATCGTCCGCCGCGGCGTTCAATCTTGGTCTCGCCATATGCGACGATGCAGATATCCTTGTCCTCAAGGAAACTTTTAGCCATGACGGCGCTCCTCTTTTATGTCGTTGGTGTTCTTACTGACCCTTGAACTCGGGCTTGCGGCGTTCCGAAAACGCTTTGAGTCCTTCGGCACGGTCGTCCGACCAGGAAAGCATATAGGCGAGATCGGCCTCCTGCATGAAGCCCTGCTGCAGCGTCATGTCGACACCGCGGTTGATTGTCTGCTTGGTCATCATTTGCGATAGTGGGCCGACGGCTTTCATCTCCTCGATAATTGACCGCACCTTGGTGAGTGCTTTGCCTTTCTCGACGACATGATTGACGATCCGGTATTCCTTGGCTTCAGCACCGGAAAGGCGGCGGCCTGTCCAGATCAGCTCCTTGGCCAGCGGGGCGCCGATGAGGCGGGGCAGGTTCTGTGTGCCACCCGCGCCGGGAATCAGGCTGTGGCGGCCTTCGGGCAGGCCGAAGCTCGCGGTTTTGCTGGCGACGATGAAGTCACCCATCATTGCCATCTCGAACCCGCCGCCGAGGCAGTAACCTTCGACTGCCGATATCACCGGCTTGGTGTAGTTCATCAGGAAACGGTAGAGCAGGCGGTTTTTGCGTTGGTTATAACGTGCGCGGTAATTGTCATAGCGATCGTCGGGCAAATCCTTGAAGCCGCCAAGGTCAGCACCGGCACAAAATGCCCGTGCGTCGCCCGACAGCACGACGGCAATGATGTTGCGGTCGAGTTCGACCGCATCCATCGCGTGCATGATGTCTTCGGCCATTTCTTCGTTGATCGTGTTCATGCGGTCGGGGCGGTTGAACTGGATCTCCAGTGCGCCTTTCCGCCGCTTCGCGATGATCATGTCGTATGATTTTTTCAGAGTACCGCCCTTTGGACGGCTGAACGATTTCAGCTTGCGCGCCATTGATTTCCCTTTTGACTTTAGCCTGTCGGAATGCCGACTGGTTTCTTCCCTTGATCACCGGGTTCCCGGTTGTTGGTCCAAGTAAATTACGAACGCGGAGGGATGTCCATGCCCTGACTGCTCATTTTGGGCGATTATTGTTGAGCCTGCCGACGAACTCGATGGTTTCGGCGATAGCGTCGTTTACGAATGCCTCGTTCCGGCGTCGTGCTTTTTCCGTTGTGTGGACAATTGTGCGATTGCCTTCGCGCCGGGTCGTCAGCATTCCGACTTTGGTCAGCCGATGGATTCGCCTGCTGACGGTCTGGCGGGGAAGGCTGACATAGGTTGCCAGAGACGAGACGCTCACGGGGCGGTCTTCAAGCCGCCCGATCGCGGCAGCCCGCAGTATGATGGCGTCTATCATGGTGCCGCCCAGTTCCCGTTCCATCTGGAAGATGCGGGTCATGCAGCGAAAGAAGTGGCGGCGTTCGTCATCGGTGTAATCGGGATCGGGCATGGTGTGGCTTTGATTGTGGCGATAAAGTCTCAGGCTATCATGGCAGAGCAGAATGTTGCCGGGCTATGATAACCGACCTCAAACGACTGCGTACGCTCGAAGGATTTCCGAATGCCAGATACTTCCTCAACGCCGCCCGAAGCGCCGCGCGCTGCCCGTCCGGCACCCAGTGCGGAACAGCTTGCGCTGAAACGCCGGTTTCCGACCGCCTTCGATCTGCGCGAACGCGCACGCAAGCGTCTTCCGAACTTTGCTTTTGAATATGCCGATGGCGGGGCAGGGGCGGATACGGGGATTGCCCGGAACTGGGGTGCGCTCGATGCGGTGGAGATGGTGCCGCGCTATGGCCGGGTTATTGCCCCGCCACCGGCCGATACTACGTTGTTCGGCAAAGCGTATTCCGCGCCGATCGGAATCGCTCCTATCGGCGGGCCGGGCACCGCGTTTCCGGGCGCTGAAACCTATCTCGCAAAAGCGGCCCAGGCGGCCAACGTGCCGTATACGCTGGGCTTGTTGTCGGGGCTCGATATAGAAGATGCGGCGAAACTGGCCCCGGATGTCCTTTGGCTGCAGCTTTACCGCTTTGCGAACAACGATCACAAGATCGGCTTTGACCTGGTGCGCCGGGCAGCAGAGGCGAACGTCAACGTTCTGGTCCTGACGATCGATACCCCGACGCGGACAACGCGCCCGCGCGAGGTCAAAAGCGGCATCATGAATCCGTTCAAACTGACGATGCGCCTGCGGCTGGATGCGATGCGCTCGCCGCACTGGATGCGCTCGCTGATGCAGAACGGCATACCGAAATTCACCTCGCTCGCGCCCTATGTGGCGCCGGGTATCAGCCTTGCGGAGGGTGCCGCGTTTATCCGCCGCGAATCCGGTGGCGCGTTCACCTGGGACGAAATCGCGCGCTATCGCGACAAGTGGAA
>ERZ807291.2124-NODE-2124-length-30661-cov-6.135464_pt1 | contig 30661 bp, 25 predicted proteins | sample MGYA00521257_ERZ807291 | MGnify/ENA primary metagenome ERZ807291 (study PRJEB31413, sample SAMN03169783) | marine metagenome | biome: Marine; feature: Water; material: Subsurface seawater | place: North Sea | collected 2011-04-28 | depth 1 m m ...
TAATTAAATCTTTGGAAAAAATAATGGAATTTTTCCTTGTAAGGGCTGCGCTGTTTGACGGCAAGCAAAAGAAATATCTAAACGAATGCATTGATACAGGGTCGATACATTCAAAATATCCGTTTATCAAGTCCGGTAAGGTGCAACTTCATACTAGTGGCGATTGGCAATGGTTTTAAAGTTTTGGTTGTTATTAATTTATGTTTGTTCGGCCTGTGTTGGGCTGGTCTTCGTCAAAAAATTCTTTAATGGTAATTCCTTTGGAATGCTGATCGATGGGGCTGCGACGGATAAATATCAATTTTATCTTGGGGTAGGGCTTTATGCATCGAGTTTTTTATGCTGGATTTATTTGGTCTCAGAGTTTAGGTTGTCAATCATTTTGCCCATTGCTATTGGCTGTGTTTATCTTTTTTCGTTACTGCTCGCTGTTTTGTTCTTGGGTGAAATATTGAGCACAAAACATTTGATTGGAAGTCTTCTTATACTCGTAGGTTTGTTGCTTTTGTCTACAGCAGTCTGAAGAAGTATAGATGAACATATAATGCAAGGATTGAAATGAATTTTCTCTTTTTTTTGGTAAATTTGGCGATAGTTTGTTTTGCCTCTTGGGGAATTAGTAAAAGGCTCACAGTGTCCATGCTGGAGCGCATATTGATGTTGTTTGTCTTTTGGTGGGCAAACGCCATCATAACAGCAATTATTCTCTCTGGGTTTGGACTGTTGGGAGCGCCCGAAGCTTATTTTTTAGTATCCACCCTTTTTCAATTTGGGTTGTATATGGCGGCTAGCATGAGCTTGCCGATGCCTTTATTGAATTCGAAGCTGGACCTACAGGCCTTTATTGGGTCATGGCGGCAGGATTTATTGCGCCATGAAAAAATCTTCATCATTTTTGTTTGCTCTGTTGCGATATCAATGCTGATAATTAGCTTAGTTCACTATCCTGACCTCATAGATTCAACTCGAATTAAGCTAGCCAGAATCTATTTTTACCTTCAAAGTGGATCGTTACTGCCCTCGCTGGCTGTCAGTTCGCATTCCACAATGTTCATATTTCCATTTAATGCGATTCTTGCACAATTATCCTTCATCATTTACGAGCAAAACGCACATTCAATACTGCTTTTTGGATTCATAAATTGGATTGTCTTGGGGTTATCTCTATATCTTCTATGCAGAGAATTCAACATATCCACCAAGGGGATTGTGCTGGCGGTAGGTCTATTCCTGACAACACATAGTCTTATGTATGGGGGGTCATCTTCTAGTGATGATATTTTGTCCACAACACCTTTTATAATCGGTGCGTATTTTTTCATACGCTGGCTACGGACAGTAAATAAGTGGGATGCGGGATTAGCAGGGCTTGCTCTAGGCCTTAGTTTAGGCGTTAAATATTTTCCGTTGTTTTTCTTGCCGGGTTTGGTAATACTTTTGATAACCCAGGCTGCTCGGATCGGTTTTCAGGCCTCACTATCCTGGTTTAGGGTTAGGCTGTCTGGGTTTGTAGTAATGTCAATTACTTTAATCGTAATGCTTTCCCCAGAATTTGCGACAAATTACTTGCAGACAGGAAGCCCACTCGAAAAACCGAAAAGCGTCGCTAGCTATCATTTGAATACGGATCTCTACTGTGGTTTTCGTCATTTGGGGTTGAATTTGACCGAGCTGACGTTGGATCCGATTGCCCAGATGATCGCAATGGGGCCAAGGGCGGTTAGAAGTCTAGCCAGCAACGCCGCGCTCCAGGCTGACGAGGCATTATCTGGAATTGAAAAGCAGTGCTACGGGGAGCCTTTCTCGTTCACTGCCTTGGTCAATTCTGGCAGAACCAGTGGACATATTGTCTGGTATGGGGCGTATTTTTATTTATTGGTCATTTCTGGAATCATGGTAGTCAGGTCTCGAATGGCTAGGAGACGAGTAGGGCCAGTTGCTATTATGGCATTATCCTGGTTTGTCATTCTATCTGGGATAAGCGTTTATTGGGCGGGCGTGGGTCGCTACTATATGATGGGCTTTGCTTTGACAGTGCCAATCGTCGGGATGGCTGTTGATCTTGCGTTTAATGGAGGGCATGATCGTCACCAAAATTGGTTTAAAAGAATAATTGTTACTCTAGTGGCCCTATCCATGGTGCTAACTTTGTTTGGACTTGCCAAGAATATTTACCGAATGGATTTTGTAAATGATATGGTAAAGACAGTGTTTGGTGCCCAAACGGTCGGGGCTAGAAAGAGAGGGGACAATTATAGCGGTGAATTTTACCGAGTTATTCGCTCAGCACATGATATCAATTTCTTTTTTAATGATCTTTTCCCCATATATGATGTGATGAGGCGTCATCCTGACGCACAGTATTCTACATTGCTGGATCTAAGTCTGGAGAAAACGAACTTTGTCATCCTTCCCAAGATGTATGACCAAAACACAAATTGGCATGCAGACTATATTCTGGCACCAGTAAAGTCCCATAAAAGATTGAGTTCGGGGTTTTTATTCGTAGAGCAGGTTTACAGGGGTTATGCGTTTGCAAATAATCTACCTGAGGATATGACGCTGCCCTCTGTGCAAAAATGGTATTTGCTTCTGGGAATAAAGAAGGGTAAAACAGAAAAGAAAGAGCAGACTATAAGTATATTCCAGTTTGGTGCCAAGTCAGAGATTCAGGAGGGATCCGAATTCCGAGATGTCCATGAGACGAAGGACGGGCATGTAATATCTTCTGAATGGTCCAGTGATCCTCAAAGAACGCTTGTCGTAACAGAAGATATAAAAAAATGGTGGATCGAAGTCAGAATTGATCAGCGGTGGCTGGAAACCATAGCGCTGCCAATCAACCCAAGCCAGCCATTCGATGTCGAGAATCTATTATCTGACCTGTCTCAATAGAAGAGTCGAAGTTTTACGAGAATTCCAGTTAGAATAAATAGTTGGAGGCTTTGCTGAGCACTATTGTACAAATTAATTGATAAAAGATTAAAATTCATATGACTAATTGGACCACCCTAGACAAATTACATTGTCAAAAAAACAATAACTTACTGTTTTTTAAAATACCACTATTTTGAATTTATGGGGATAACAAAGTTGGATTCGTCCCATTTCGCACTTTCAATTTGTTGACTGAGATACAAAATGACCATAAAAAATACTGTTGTTCTTGTCATTGAAGATGACATACTTTTCTATCCAAAGTTCGTCTCCTACTTAACAAACCAGTCAGGAATTGATATCGTAGGAATTGTCATTGCAAGAGCCTCATTAAAAAATAACCGAAGCTTTCATTTGTTAAAAAAATTGCGTCATTTTAAAATTAATGAACTTTTTGCTCTCTTGTTTAAATATTCGAAAATTTTTATAACAAATATAGGATTAAAAATAAGAAACTTACCACCTTGCAACAGCATTATAAGTATTGCCAAGAATAGACATATTCCATACTTATTCGTGTCAGGTAACATAAATACGCCCGAGGCAATTGCCTGGACAAGGGGGAAGAAACCATCCATTATTTTTTCAGCTAGCCCACTAATATTAGGTAGTGAATTACTGCAAATACCAACTATATGTATAAATATGCATTTTTCTTTACTGCCTGCCTATAAGGGAATTATGCCAATATTTCATGCGATGGCGTATGGTGAGGCTGTTTCTGGGATCTCTCTTCATGAAATGACTCAAAAAATTGACGAAGGAAGAATTATTTTCCAACGTGAGGTCGAACTCAATTACAATATTTCTATGTTTGAGAATTATCAAAATTTTTTCGATTTGGCGGCGCCGTGCGCTGTTGAGTGTATTGATGAGATTAAAAACGGTATTAACAATCAAAAAAATGACCTCCATAAACAGCAATCATATTTTGGGCACCCTGATAAAAATGCATGGGAAAGATTTCGTGCCAGAAATATAAAGTTCATCTAAATCAAAATTACTTCTAATATAAAATGCAAATTAAACTAAAATGATGCCCAATATGCTAACCCCAAGACTCCGACTTTATTCCAAAAAAATATCTTATCTCCGAATGGCCCAAGGTGCCTTAAACCTGTGTGACTCTCAAGCCATTTCACACACGGAAAAGCTTATCGCCTCCTACACAAAATCTCGTCATGCGATACTGATTTCAATGGGGCGCATGGCCATCTTTGAGGGTTTGAGAGCTCTCAAAGATTCCGGTGAAATTATCTTATCCCCAGTCACAGTTCCTGAAGTAATTAGCCTGGTGCACCTGGCGGGTTTCACTCCCGTATTTTGTGATCTTAAGCTAGGAACCTGGAATATGGATGTTGAGTTAGCTGAAAGTCTTATTACAGATAAAACCGTGGCGGTCATGACCACGCATTTCTATGGCAATACGAATACCACCATTGCTGTGCGCAAGCTTTGTGATAAGCATCAACTGTCGATGGTTGAGGATGCGGCACAGGCTCTTGGGGCCTGGCAGGGAGACAACCATGCTGGCACGATTGGAGATTTTGGCATGGTAAGCTTTAGTTATCCAAAAAATGTAACGTCTTTTTATGGTGGGTGCTTGATAACCAATAATGACGAACTCGCTTCACGCGTGCGCAATGCTGTTCAGGATTATCCAGAGGTGGGGGGGGGCTGGTTATATAAAAAAGTATTTGACTGCGCGATAAAGGATATTGGAACCTTTGGACCCATATTTCAACTCTCGTCCTTGATTATTCGTTACGGATATAAAAAAAATATTCGCAGGATAATTGAACTTGTTTCACAAAATCTCAACCCCGCCTTCTTTGAAGGTATACCGAAAGAATATCGTACCAAAATCTCACCACAACAAGCACTGGCGATTGCCGATAAATGGGCAGAGGTTGATGAGGATGCACAGCATCGTATCCGTTGCGCGGATATATACTTTAGCAGTCTAAAAGATATTGAGGGCTTGATCTGTCCTGAATTTTTAGGAGATAGATCCAATACATTTCTATACTTTCCCATTCAGGTAGAGGATAAATATGCCTTGCAGCGCTACATGATCGAACATTATTGTGATGTCGCCGTCCAACATGCGCCAAACTGTGCCGATTTGCCTGCTTACAAACTTTACTATCGCGACTGTCCATTAGCGCGGGCAGCATACGAAGGAACATTAATGTTGCCAACTTATCGTGGATTTCCTCTTGATAAAGCTAGACATTATGCGCAAACCATAAAGAACTTTTTTAACGGATGACTATTGTCATAGTTGGTTCTGGACCGGCAGGTGCCTTCGCTGCTTTGGGGGCTCTTCAAGCGGGGGCCAAGGTTTTAATGATTGATGCGGGACTGCAGCCGGAAGGAGTTGTTCAAGAATTAAAAGAAAAATTGGGCACCATAGATTGGAAAGACCTATCCCCCATTAAACGTGCTGCGATTAAAGCATCCCACGCGTCTTCGATTTCAAACTTATCTCATAAGCGTGTATTTGCTTCTGATTTCTCTACAAGATCAATAAAGCCTGATGCAATTCAGGAAAGTGGCTGTCGTATTACACAATCATTTGCCCTTGGTGGCTTATCCAATATTTGGGGAAGAGGTGTAGAGCCTCCTTATATTGGGGAATTTGACCATTGGAGCTTTAAAGGGGGCTTCATTGAGTCTTTGCAGGTTGTTCTTTCACATATCCCCTTTAGTGCAGTTGAAGATAATCTAGCCGAGGTAATGCCGCTGTATACAAACAATCACACACCACTCCACACCTCACAAGAATGCAAAGAACTGTTTGAGAAATGGAACGATAATAAAGCAACCCTCAATTCGAATGGCATCCATTTTGGCCAAGCGAGGCTTGCTATGCGGCAAGGGAAGAGTGAGTCCCATGGTTGTCAGTTATGCAATATGTGCTTTTATGGCTGTCCATATGGAGCATTGTTTGACAGTTCGGAGATAATCTCTAGTTTATCTGCGCACTACCCGAATTTTGAATATCGGCCTAGTCTGCTTGTCAAAAGTTTTAGCGCCCACTCATGTGGAGACGTAGTGATGAAAGTTGAAACCATAGAGGGTAAAGAGATCGAAAATATAAGGGCCCAAAAACTTATCCTTGCCGCTGGTCCGCCGCAGACAACGTTAATAGTGATGCGCAGTCTAGGTATAAGGAATGCAGTGCTCAAAAATAGTGACTTAATAAAAATCCCATTTATTAAGATCTTTGGTCGGACGTCAAAAGAAGAGGAATATCACTCCCTAAGCCAGTTAACGCTTACCATCGATGATCGAAAAATCACTAAAAAGGCTGCCGTTATGCATTTGTTTGGGAAAAATCCAATGATTACTGATGCAGTTTTGTCCTTTTTCCCCTCGCGATGGCGGACGACGTTGGAAAAAATATTTCATCCATTTTTTTCTCGGTTTTTTATAGGCATGTGTTTCCTTCATTCTGATGACTCAGGAGAAATACATGTACGAGATGATGGCAAAAAAACTAAGTTCACCAGTAATCGGAAAAGAAGTGTTTTTCGTATTTACATCCAGCTTTTATGGTTATTATTAATCCACATTAAAAAAACAGGGCTGCTTCCCATCCCAGTGATAGGCGGGGTTGACCTCCCGGGCAGTTCTGTACATATAGGCTCATCCACTCCAATTAATGGATCAACCCACTTAAGTACCAATAGTGATGGGGAGCTCACCTCGTTCGAGTCTGTCCATGTGGCTGATGCAGCATCTCTCCCTGACATACCAGCAGGGTCATTTACATTATCCATAATGGCAAACGCACACAGAATAGGACGTATCGTAGGAACTGGAGACGCTTGATCTACTTGTTAACAGTAACGCTACAGAAAATTTTTCACGGAGCAATATCAGCTGATGTCTGTCTTGATGGATGCATGTCTTTAGTATATCATCTTGGCTTTGTTGATTGGGCATATGGGAAATCCTTGAGTTTTTTTAAATTTGCTTCATTAAGGTTCCTTTAATGCATCCGAAAAAAACACATTATGAATATTTATCGCGACCTAGCCATAAATAGCCATTTTTATTCGACCAACGTCTGTCGCCATTGCTGAGCGATGCCCATCGGTCCAGTGGGCTGCCATTTAAGCCGTCGATAGCACTCCATCCCTTAATATTAATATAGGTTACTTTGAAAACACTCGCGTCCATGCCAATAGCGGTTATCATCCCTTGTTATCGAGTCAGAAATCATATCAGCGACGTAGTTAACGGCCTAGTTGATCTGGTTGATGCGATATATATTGTTGATGATTGTTGCCCAGAGAATACGGGGGAGTTTGTGGAAGGCACCTTTAAACATGACAAAATTATTGTATTACGCCACAAGGAAAATCTAGGTGTTGGTGGGGCATTGGTCACGGGTTATCGAGCTGCGGCCAGAGACGGACACAAAATTTTGGTTAAAATGGATGGTGATGATCAAATGGACCCAGCCTATCTCAAGGCTCTTGTGGCCCCTATTTTTGCCGGACAGGCGGATTATACCAAAGGTAACCGGTTTTATAGTCTGCGGCATTTAGATCAGATGCCAAAGACAAGATTGCTAGGCAACGCGGTTTTGTCTCTGGTGAACAAAATTTCTAGCGGTTATTGGAATTTAATGGACCCTACGAATGGCTATACGGCGATCCATAGTAGTATTTTGGGCCTTCTTCCGCTTGAAAAACTTAGTCAACGGTATTTTTTTGAATCTGACATGCTTTTCAGGTTGGGGACGATCCGAGCGGTAGTAAAAGATGTCCCCATTCCTTCAAGGTATGGAGATGAGAAAAGCAGCTTAAATATCTTCAAGGTTTCCATGACCTTCCCAATGATGTACGGAAGCCGGTTTATAAAGCGGATTTTGTACACTTATTTTATTCGGGATCTCAGTGTGGGTTCAATGGAGTTGGTTCTTGGCTTGGCTTTATTTTTAGCTGGAACTTTGCTGGGCGTGTACGAATGGACTTCTTCTGCCACGGCGCATATGCCGGCAACAAGTGGAACGGTCATGCTTGCTGCCTTGCCGATCATGCTCGGGTTTCAATTGTTACTTTCCGCTGTCATTTTTGATGTAAATAATGTTCCAACTTCCCCCTTACATCCGCAATTGCCCGATAATTATGGAGCTGACTTTGGGTAAAAGAAACTGTCGATTGAGACAAGTTAAGTTGCCTGGTGTTAGGTTAGGTTTGACATTATGAGTGAATTTATCCCAGTTAATGAGCCATTATTGGACGGCAATGAAAAGAAGTACTTGTGTGAATGTATTGAAAGTGGTTGGATTTCTTCTGAAGGTCCGTTTATAAAACGGTTTGAAGAGGCATTTGCGGCTCAAGTCAGACGAAAGCATGGGATTGCTGTAAGCAATGGTACAACGGCATTAGACGCCGCCATTGATGCTCTTGGTATTGAATCTGGTGATGAAGTGATTATGCCCACCTTCACTATCATCTCCTGCATCGGTCAAATTATTCGTCTGGGTGCTACACCTGTTCTGGTGGATAGTGATCCAATTACTTGGAACATGGATGTAACTCAGATTGAAGCCAAAATTACTACTCGTACCAAAGCTATTATGGCGGTTCATATTTATGGGTTGCCTGTGGATATGGATCCTATTCTCGATATTGCAAAGCGGCATGGTTTGAAAGTGCTTGAAGATGCAGCGGAGATGCACGGTCAAACTTACAAAGGTAAGCCCTGCGGAAGCTTTGGTGACATTAGCACGTTTAGCTTTTATCCAAATAAACACATTACAACCGGTGAAGGTGGAATGATTGTCATAAATGACGATCACATTGCAGAGGAATGCCGTAGCTTACGCAACCTGTGTTTTCAGCCGCAGCATCGTTTTGTGCATGAGCGCTTGGGTTGGAATATGCGCATGACCAATATGCAAGCTGCATTAGGTGTGGCGCAGTTGGAGAGGCTTGACGATTTTGTTGCGAGAAAAAAGGCTATGGGTCAGCTTTATATGGAACTTCTGGCCGAGACACCAGGAATACAATTGCCTCTCCCTGTTGCTGACTACGCCGAAAATATTTACTGGGTTTTTGGTATGGTACTGACTGATGAAATTGACTTTGACGCTGCAGAGGCTATGCGCCGTCTGTCAGCTAAAAATATTGGGTCACGGCCTTTCTTTTGGCCTATGCACGAGCAGCCAGTGCTGAAGAAAATGGGGTTGTTTGCGGGTGAAAAATATCCTGTGGCGGAACGTATGGCACGCCGTGGATTTTATCTGCCGTCTGGTATGGCGCTTACTAAAGAGCAAATTCAGCAATCTGCCCAAGCTTTGAAGGAAATCCTAGAATGACCAAAGTATTTGATGCCTATGCGGCATATTATGATCTACTTTATTGCGATAAGGACTATAGCGCTGAGACTCAGTTCGTTCATGACTTGCTCGTTAAATATGGTGTGCCTGCAAGTGGTATTTTGCTGGAGTTGGGGTGCGGTACTGGAAAACATGCTGAGGGGTTGGCAAAGCTAGGATATAGTCTGCATGGGGTAGATATGAGCCCAGCGATGGTAGATATTGCTAACGAAAGAAAACATTTTGATGTATCTAAACGTTTGGGGTTTGCAGTGGGTGATGTGCGTGACGTGCGGGTGGGTAGGTCATTTGATGCAGTTATCTCATTGTTCCATGTGGCAAGCTATCAAACAACTAATGCCGATCTCTTTGCAATGTTTCAGACTGCAATGGCGCACCTAAACCCAGGAGGTATTTTTCTGTTTGATTGCTGGTATGGTCCCGCTGTATTAAGCGACCGGCCTGTGATGAGAGTTAAACGCATGCACAACGACGCGGTTGAAGTATTGCGTATAGCCGAGCCAGTCATGCACCCCAATAAAAATATTGTAGATGTAAATTATACTGTGCAGATCAAACAAAAAGGTGAAGAGTGTGTAACCGAGCTTCGTGAAAAGCATTCTATGCGCTACCTCTTTGCTTTAGAAGTAGAATTATTTTTGGAGCAGGCTGGGATGAGAAAAGTGGAGTCGGTGGAATGGTTGACGGGAAAAACCACTGGCTTTGAGAGTTGGTCTGCAACTTTTGTTGCCATAAAAGAAGGTTGATAGCTATCTTGCGACCAATAAAACTAGCCGTATTTTTTGACCAGACTTTACATTCTGGTGGGGCATACCAACAGGCGCTGAATGCAGCGTTATTAGTGAATAAATTGCCTTTGGAACTTGCTGAACCAATATTTTTTACCAATCACAAAAAGAACATAGAAACGCTCCGGATGTTTGGTATTGATGCTATTTTTTTGTCTTTACCAGTTTATCGTCGTTTTGGACTCAAAATACGCCAATACATTACTCACAATCGGAAACTTGGTCTTTTGAAAAAGTTGCTGGGTGTGAATGCATTTGAGTATTGTTTTTTAAAGTATGATGTGGACTTAGTCTATTTTCTTTCTCCGACGCCGTTGTCTAATAATTTGGAAGAGTTGAATTATATTGCTACAGTTTGGGATTTGTGTCACCGAGATAACCCAGAGTTTCCTGAAGTCAGAACAAACCGAGTTTTTGAGTGGCGTGAACAAATGTACCACAGCATTTTACCAAAGGCTGTTGGAATACTTGTGGACTCGCCTCTTGGAAAACTAAATCTGGTAAGGCGTTATGGTATTGATGATGAGCGTATTCATGTGATGCCATTTACGCCCGCTAAAGGAACGCAAGTTTCGGATTTGGAATATCAAGCTGGTTATATCGATATTTGTCAAAAATACAAATTGGATGTTCCCTATGTGTTTTATCCTGCACAGTTTTGGGCACACAAGAACCATGTGTATCTGCTCGAAGGTCTAAAGTGTCTTGAGAGTCAGTATGAGCAGAAAGTGGGAGCAATTTTTTCTGGTGGAGATCAAGGGAACCTTGCGCATATTAAACGAATAACAGCTAAATTGGGCCTTGGGGATCGGGTTCGTTTTACAGGATTTGTATCAAATGAAGAAATGCCATATTTATATAAACAATCGTTGGCTTTGGTAATGCCAACCTATTTTGGGCCAACAAATTTACCCCCACTTGAAGCATTTAGTCTCGCTGTGCCAGTACTTTACTCTGACATGACTGGTTTAGGCGATCAGGTTGAAAAGGCTGCACTACTGATGGATCTTCAAGAGCCAATGACAATGGCGATTCATCTCGCCGCGCTCATTGAAACCCCTGCATTGCGTGAAAAACTAATAGAGAACGGATATTCTCTATTACTGGAAAACTCTGATGAAAATTGTATACAAATACTATCGCATATTTTAAGTGACTTTCGACGTCGTAGAGCATGTTGGGGATGAAACATTGTTCGTTGGAATTGGTTAAAGGTAAGATGATTTCTGCAGAAAATTTGGTGTTTCTATAAATGAAGTGTAAGACACGATTACTTGCTCTTGATCTAGAGCCTACGCATTATAAAACAGATTTATGGAATGCCTTTGAGAAAAGCAAGCTTTTCGATAGTTTCGTAATATACACTCAATCTAAAAATTGGGCACCAGATGGTGGGCACAATTATACACGGCTTCCAGAAGCTGTGTACAAATACAAAGTAGTTAAAGGTAAGGGCATTAAAGGTGTATTTTTATCATGTATCACTGTAATTCAAGCTTTTAAGAAAGATAAATTTGATATTGTTTTTATCAGCGGATATGTAAATGCGCCGACGCTGTTAGGGATTGTAATATGCGCTACTTTTAAAATTAATTACATTGTTCATGCAGATGTTTTTAATCGTTTAACTCCATCTGGTAATTTTAAATATTTAAAAGAATTACTCAGGGATGCAATTCGCCAATTAATCTTTAAAACGGCAAAAGGTGTTTTAACGTGCGGAAAATTGGGAAAAGAATCTGCTATTGCAGCGGGTTGTGATGTAAGCCAAGTTTTTGATTTCCCCTATGTTGTAGATGTTAATAGAATTTTGAATGATGCTCCAGTAGATGTTCCAGTTCAATGTGCAAGTGACTTAAAAAACAATAACACGGTTATATTTTTTAGTGGACGCATGATTAAAAGAAAAGGATTGGATACGTTAATTGAAGCCGTGGATACAATTACGGATATGGGTGAATGGGTGTTATGGATTGAAGGGGATGGCCCAGATTTTGAGAAATATCAACAATTAGTAGGGTTACATAAACTAGATGATAGATGCCGTTTTCTTGGGTTTTGTCAGCCAGATGTTCATAGTTGGTTGCTAAGGAATTCAAATATTGTAGTTGTTCCATCTCACAGTGATTCATGGGGAATGTTAGTCGATGAAGGAATGCAATTGGGTAAAATCGTAATATCAAGTGATCAGACAGGTTCAGGAGCTGATCGAATTATTGACGGAAAAAATGGATATATTTTTCCTGCGGGAGATTCGATTAGCCTATCGCGTCTAATTAAAAATATACTTAGTGATGAAGAAAATAATTTGCAGTTGGGTATTAATGCCAAGAAATATGCCAAACTATTTTCCCCTAAAAAAAATGTCATAGCTATAACGTCTATAGTCGGGAAAATCTAACATGCAACGGTTGGAAAAGATTGTTTGGTTGGAAGGTATTTTCAATGAGGAGACTGTAGTTAGTGCCAGGGCTGTTAGCCCTGCAGCAAACTATTGGCAACTTCAATTTATTCGCGCTTTATTAAACAAAAATATATCAGTAGACGTATTGGGTTATATGCCAGAGCCATTATGGCCTCGCGGCAAATTATGTATCGGTTCGAAAGATGCAGGTTTACCGAAAAACATACATGGGAAACTCATAAACTATATCAACTTTCCGATCTTAAGGAATTATAATATTTCCGAGGCTTATTTGAAGAGTGTTAAAACTTTAGTAGGGCTTGGTGAAAAGATTAGTAGCGTCGTTACATTTAATGATTCTCCTGCAAATAAAGCAGCGTTATACTTACAAAAAAAATTCAATATTCCTTGGATTTGTATTGTTGCTGACGGTGAGGCACCTCATGGTGCAGATGGTTACTTATATCTTACTTGGGGGTATTATAAATCCACAGATAATTTAGGGCATAAAATACATATCGACGGTGGAGTGCCATGTGTAAATCTGGCAGATACTATTAGGGGCAACAAGACTGATGAATATGCTAAGATTATAATGTACATGGGTTCGATGAGTGCGCATGGTGGCGTTGAATTTCTTGCGCGATCTTTTTCACTACTCAAGGATTCAAACGTGGAGTTGTGGCTTTGTGGGAAAGGGGTTAATCATAATCTTAGGCTTCTTGCAAAAAAAGATAAAAGAATTAAGCTCAAAGGTTATGTAGATGAAATTGAACTTAATCATTTAGCGAATAAAGCTACAGTGTTTGTTAATCCTCGCCCAACGCAGTTTGCTGCAAATCAATTAAATTTCCCATCGAAAATTTTAAAGTATTTGTCTTATGGGAAACCAGTTATAACAACAATGTCAAATGGAATGAGTCCAGAGTATGCTAACGTTTGCGTTGTGCTGGAGGATGAAACGGAGAAGTGTCTTGCGGCAACCATAAGTAGAGTGATTTTTTTGGAAAAAAATAAACTTATAGAAATTTCTGCGAAAGTAGAAGGGTTTGCAAAGACACACAGGTGGACAGATCAGGCTGAAAAGTTTATTGCATGGATAAATCAAGACCTGATCGATGTATAAATTAATATGCAATTGGTTGTCGTGAATGTAATGTCTGTCTACTTAGATAAGGTTAAAAATGTTTCATATTAAAAGAGTTTTGTGGGCGTTGCGAAAAGCACGAATTCCAGTGTCTAATAAAGGACTTGTGCTTGACGTGGGAAGTGGTGGAACTCCATATTCTCGGTCGGATGTTTTGTTGGATAGGTTAACGGGAGCGGAGCATAGGTGTGGCGCTCCTATGATGCTAGATAGGCCAGCAGTGTTCGGCGATGCAGCAAAAATGCCATTTAAAGATAAAGCGTTTGATTTTGTGATTGCATCCCATATTTTGGAGCATATGAGCGATCCTGTCGAGTTCTTGAAGGAGCTTGCGCGCGTAGGTAAGGCAGGTTATATAGAAACGCCTAATGCGGTTTTTGAACGATTATGCCCCTATGATATACATTGTCTTGAAATTGCTGTTGTTAACAATGTTCTCCACATCCACAAGAAAAAAAAGCCCGTTGAAGATGATTTTCTTGGCAAACTTGGAATGTTGAAAGATGATCAAAAATGGAAATCATTTATGCATGAAATGCCAGATATGTTTCATGTTCGCTATTTTTGGAGCAATACAATAAATTACAAAATTTATAACGCTGAAACTGATTGTAGCTGGATTGAAGGAATTAATGACGAGAGTGAGCATGGAGATGTCAAACAAAACTATATGGATGATAGGCCTGGGTGGCGCGGCATAGGATTAAAGGTATTGGCTGCGTACCATACGTATTTGCGACGAGGTAGGTTAAAGAAGTTTGATATTAAGTCAATACTGGCATGCCCTGAATGCAAGGGATATTTAGAAGAAAACAAAGGGCTGCTGTATTGCGTATACTGTAACTATAGTTATACATCTATGCCTAATCCAGACTTTACATGTGCAGTCCATGCTGATGGTGATAGCGTTGCAGATTGACCACTGAACACTTCGCTTGGAAGAAAATTAATCTAATGTGTTGAACAGAGTGTATACCGTAAATTACCCCCCAAACTTTAGTTACCATTCTTGGAGGCTTCCAAACGTTTAAACGACGTATTACGTCAAGCCAATATCTACGAGATATATGGACTTCGCTGAAGCAGTGTGCGGTGGTTTGGCTTAATGTTGTGACCCATTTAATTCTTCATAAATATTGGGTAGCTATTTTAAATAGCATGAATTGAATGATCCTGAGTCAAAAAAATTCTAGGTAGAAATTTGTATACTTGCATTTAGTAATATGCCAAATGTGGATATAAATTCAAAGCGTTACCAAAAGTTGTTTGAAAAGATTTTTAAAGGGTAAGTTATGAATTCTGGTTATAAAGTCCGCACCAATGGTCCTACGGGCACCACTGACTCAATAGTAGTGTTTGATACTTTATATCGAATTGCTTGCGATTACGAAATATCGTTACACGGCTGGGCAAATGAAGACACGATGTTTATTTCAGGCTGTGTCATTGTTGACATGACGTAATGCGAGATTTTTTAATCCCTGCATTAATGGTTGCATTGGTATTACCAGATAATCTGGCGAAGCCTCTCGTCGTGTTTCTTGTTGCAGTATTCGCTCTACACCAAAGAAAACAGTTGCTTGCACGAGAATGGGCTACTACAAAGTGGTGCTTGCTCATTCTATTAACTCCAGGCTTGATTTTGACTATCTACCACACCCCTGTCGAATTTTTAAGATTTATGCCGATAACACTTCTAATAGTTTTGTTCCCTTACACAAGAATATCCCTAAATTTGCCTAGAGTGTATTACACCAGCCTATGTATAGTTATATATTTAATAACTAGCCAAATCCTTATTGCGATCGGCAATGAATATTTTCTTATCTTAAGAGATGTTTGGTATCCATTCAAAAAAGATTTGAATCCATTTGATATGGGAGTAATGACGAATATTTTTTTTGATTACGGAAGGTATAGGGCGGGTGGAATCTTTCATAATCCGAATGTGATGGCATCAAATCTTTTCCTTTGCTTTTTAATGTTTAGTGTGAGTAGGAATGGAATTGAAAAAAATAGACTAAGTACGCCACTCTTCCTGATTCTTATTGCCGCAGTAGGAGCCAGTATGTACTTAACGGGTTCAAGAACATATATGTTCGTGTATATTTTATACATTATGGCACAGACTTATTCCCTGTGTTCTATAAGCGCGTTTTTGCATAAAAACCCTGTGAAATTTTTAATCGTGGGTATTCTTGCCGTATTGGGCTTCGTGTATGTCTTGCTTGGGATTTGGGAGAGAATGGTTCAAGGTTTTACTTCAGAGGGCAGTTTAGGAATCAAAGTTGCTATTGTGAGAGACTACATAGACAGTAGGCTTGCTGATGGCGACTACGTGTCATTGCTTTTTGGTGGCGTCCATTCCAATTTCGATGCCGAATGGGGGCAATGGTTTGCTGCACTGGGTTTTGTCGGTTTATTTTCCATACTTATTTATTATTTTATGATTTGGCGAGTGATTCCGGCCTCGTTCGCTTTGGTCCTTTGTTTTTTGTTGGTTGGCTTGGGTAACACTCTTATTTATGGGATGGCCTCAGCATTTCAGGTTCTGATTGTGGTTATTACATTGGCTCATGCTCATGCTCATGCTTATGTTGTGACCAAGTATTCTCATCATGCACGACGATAATATGGTGAACAATTGCTCCCGCGTGTACCATGATCAATATACTTTAGAAGGGGCTCGTCGTTGATGCTGGGGATGTTAGCAAATATCACACTTTAATACCTGCTGCTAACTATCCTTCTGACAGGATTTGTTGCGCTAAGGCATAGCTTTGATGTTATCACTTGTACTCCTGAGAGATTATGATTAACGGGATGGTTTGGACCACAGTGGTGTGAGTAAATCTTACAGCGCTAATTTGACATAAAGGTTAAGAAATCTTTAAAATGTTTAGACTTGTATTTTGTGCTGGTTACTAAGGGATGAAGGGGTATGTCTGGGGTTGTAATCGGTATAGATGCTTCTCGTAATCGTTCTGGTGGGGCGAAAGCGCATTTGATAGGGATTCTTGCCGAAGTGGACCCACTCAGGCACGGAATCCAAGAGATTCATGTTTGGGCTTCCAAATCCCTTCTGGACGCCTTGCCAGACAGGCTGTGGTTGATTAAGCATGCCCCTAAAGCGTTGGAAAAGGGGTTAATCCATCAACTGTTTTGGCAAATAATATCTATGACACCTGAGGCTGTAGCTGCTGGATGTGACATTGTTTTCACGACTGATGCCAGTACGTTTTGCCGCTTCAGTCCGATGGTAGTGCTGAGTCAGGACTTACTGTCCTATGATCCAGGGGTTATGCGTTACTTTGGATATGGAAAGGCGCGTTTGCGACTGCTGGTTATCCTTGCTTTGCAAAACTGGGCATTTCGCCGAGCAGACGGTGTTATTTTCCTAACACACTACGCCGCCAAGGTTGTCCAACAGTCATGCGGCTTATTACCCCGAATTGCATACATTGGGCATGGTGTCGGAGAGGCTTTCAGGCAGGCAGGCCCGTTGCAGCATTGGCCAGTTAGTGGAAATCGGCCCATTCGTTGTCTGTATGTGTCGAATGCGGCAATGTACAAGCATCAATGGTTTGTGGTTCGAGCCATAGAGGCACTGCGCAAAAGTGGGCACAACATTACGCTTACACTTGTAGGAGGAGGTAAAGGCCGGGCTCAAAAGTTGTTGAATGAGCAGATTGCTGCTTCGGATCCGGATGGTGTGTTTGTTGAGCAACTCGATTTTGTTCCTCAGCAGGAATTGCCGGGATACTTGGTAAACGCAGATCTGTTCGTGTTTGCATCCAGCTGCGAAACCTTTGGGATTACTCTCTTAGAAGCAATGGCTGTTGGTTTGCCCATTGGCTGTTCAAAGCTGAGTAGCCTGCCTGAAACATTGCAAGATGGCGGCGTTTATTTTGACCCTAAGGACTACATTTCTATAGCTGCTTCCATCGAGCAAATTATTAGTAACCCAGAGCTTCGACGTTCCTTGGGCCGCCGTGGCAAAGATATATCACAGCAATACTCTTGGGCTAGGTGTGCAGACGAAACCTGGGAATTTATTACTGACACTTACAAAAGGATAAAATAATGAATGGCCTGTCGTATCAAATATGTACCAATTGCGTAATGGATACCACGGATTCCATGATTGAGTTTGACAAGAAGGGCGTATGTGATCATTGCAACACCTTCTATCGACATATATTGCCGAATTGGCACACCGATGCACTTGGGCAGCAGAAAATCGAAGCCCTTGTTGAAAAGATTAAGCAGGCTGGGAAAGAGAAGGATTTCGACTGCATCATCGGTATGAGCGGTGGGTTCGATAGCTCCTACCTTACTTACGTTGCTAAGGAGCATTTTGGATTGCGGCCCTTGGTCTTCCACGTGGATGCAGGATGGAACTCGCAAGAGGCTGTTAACAATATCGAGAAGTTGGTGGATGGCCTGGGGCTTGATCTCTACACCGAAGTGATTGACTGGGAAGAGATGCGCGACCTTCAGCTCGCGTTCTTCAAGTCTGGCGTGCCACACATTGATACACCGCAAGATCACGCCATTTTTGCGACAATGTACAAGTTTGCCGAGCAGTACAAGATTAAGTACATCTTGACGGGTGCTAATTTTTCGACTGAATGTATTCGCAACCCACTGGAGTGGATGTACTATCAATCAGATTCCACTCAGTTGAGGGACATCCATCGCCGCTTTGGCACGCGACCGCTTGCCACCTTTCCGGTGACATCGATTCTCTGGCACAAGATCATTCTACCTTATGTGAAACGGATCAATGTGGTGCGGCCACTCAACTGCGTTCCCTATATTAAGCAGGATGTGACCAAACTGTTGGTGGAAAAAATTGGTTGGCAGCCTTACCCACAGAAACATTTCGAGTCCCGATTTACCCGTTTCTACGAGGGTTTCTGGTTGCCGAAGAAGTTTGGCTATGACACTCGACGGGTGCAGTTCTCCAGCCTGATCTTGACCGGGCAGATGACGCGGGAAGAGGCGCTCGAAAAACTGCTGTCTCTTTCCTATGATGAGGCAACTAGCGCACAGGACTTTGAATACGTGGCGACCAAGTTGGGTATTCTAGGGTCAGAGTTGCAGAGCTATATGGATGCCCCCAACAAAAGTTATAAGGATTATCAGTCTCAGGAGTGGGTTTATACCCTGGGGGCAAAGGCTATGAAGGTGTTGGGCTTGGAAGTGGGTGGCAAGCGTTGATTACGCTGGTCAATTACGGTCTGGGCAACGTTAATGCGTTTGTCAATATCTACAAGCAGCTGAACGTTCCAGTCACGGTGGCGGAGACGGCCGACGAACTGGCTATGGCAGAAAAGATCATCCTGCCTGGGGTAGGAGCGTTTGACTGGGCTATGACAAGGCTTAACGAATCTGAGATGCGGGACTGTCTTGATGAGCTGGTGATGGTTAAAAAAAGGCCAGTGTTGGGGGTTTGTGTGGGCATGCAGATGATGGCTCATCGTAGTGATGAAGGAAGATTGTTGGGGCTGGGGTGGATCGATGCGGAGGTGAAGCGTTTTGACGAATCTGGTTTCAGCCAAAAGACTCAACTGCCGCACATGGGGTGGAACGATGTGCGCTTTGGTGATTCGGATAGTCTATTTAAGGGAATGACGGCACCGCAGTTCTATTTCTTGCATTCATATTACTTTGCGTTGAAATATCCAAAGTCAGCACTGGCGGTAACTAATTACAACGGCTTCTTCACCTCAGCCGTTCGATCAGGCAACGTCTTCGGGACACAGTTCCATCCAGAAAAGAGCCACAAATGGGGCATACAACTCCTGAAAAATTTTGCTGAGTTATAAAAATGCTGCGTCCTAGAATAGTTCCCTGCCTGCTCCTGAAGAATGGTGGCTTGGTTAAAACAGTTCGTTTTAGCAACCCAAAATATGTGGGTGATCCTATCAACGCAGTGCGCATCTTTAATGAGAAAGAAGTTGATGAACTGATCGTTGTCGATATTGATGCGACCGCGCAGGGCCGGGAACCTAATTACACACTTATTGCCAACCTAGCGGCTGAATGTCGTATGCCCTTGTGTTATGGCGGCGGTGTCAAAACAGTCGAGCAAGTGGAGAGGATCATTAGCCTCGGGGTTGAGAAGGTCGCTCTGAGCGCTGCTGTGATAATGTCACCAGATCTCATATCTGAGGCGGCGGCGCGAGTGGGTAGCCAGAGCATTGTGGTGGTGATGGATGTGAAAAAATCAGGGCTATTGCGACATTATGAGATTTTTACGCATAACGGCAATGAGGGGACGGGATTCGACCCAGTGGCGTTTGCGCGGCGGGTTGAGGCCCTTGGTGCGGGGGAGGTGGTATTGAATACGATCGACCTAGACGGTGAAATGAAGGGCTATGATCTGGAGCTGATCTCGCTGGTCCGCGAGGCCATTAGCCTACCCATGACGGTGTTGGGTGGTGCGGGTAATCTAAAGGATATCGAGGATTTGATCTGCACTTTTGGCATCATTGGGGCGGCGGCCGGCAGTCTATTCGTATTCAAAGGTAAATACCGGGCGGTATTGATCAATTATCCGAGCCGCGTTGAGCGTGACGCCCTTTTTTTATCGCAAATGAGTAATTCATGAAACAGATTCTTCAATCTCTAAAAACGGGCGCTACCGAAGTCGCCGAAGTACCCTGTCCAGCAGTCAAGCGCGGACAGTTGTTGATTCGCTCTTCCCAAACCCTGGTCTCGCCTGGAACTGAGCGCATGCTGGTGGAATTCGGTAAGGCGGGCTTGATCGATAAGGCCCGGCAGCAGCCTGATAAAGTTCACATAGTGCTAGACAAGATCAAGGCTGATGGATTGATGCCAACACTAGAGGCAGTGTTCAATAAACTGGAACAACCGTTGCCCTTAGGCTATTGCAATGTTGGCTTGGTTATGGAGGTGGGGGCCAGTGTGGCAGGGTTCACGGTGGGCGACCGGGTGGCTTCCAACGGCAAACATGCTGAGGTGGTTAGCATGCCAATGAATCTTTGCGCCAAGGTGCCAGAGAATGTCTCGGATGAAGAAGCTGCCTTCACAGTCATCGGCGCAATTGGATTGCAGGGCATTCGATTGGTTCAGCCAAGTTTGGGTGAAACGGTGGTGGTGATTGGTCTTGGCCTGATAGGGCTGGTGACGGTGCAACTGCTTCGTGCCCACGGTTGCCGAGTTTTGGGTATTGATTTCGATGTGGAGAAACTGGCCTTGGCGCGGAAGTTTGGTGCCGAGGTGATAAATCTTTCGGCAGGGGAAGACCCGGTGGCGACTGCGAACGCATTTTCTCGCGGTCGCGGGATGGATGCGGTTATCATCACGGCTTCGACCAAGAGCAACGAGCCAGTCCACCAAGCGGCATTGATGTGCCGTAAGCGCGGCCGTATTGTGCTGGTGGGGGTGACTGGACTGGAGTTGTCTCGCGCAGATTTTTTTGAGAAAGAATTAAGTTTTCAGGTGTCGTGTTCCTATGGGCCTGGTCGCTATGATCCAAACTACGAAGAAAAAGGGTTCGACTATCCAGTAGGTTTTGTGCGCTGGACCGAGCAGCGCAATTTTGAGGCGGTGCTTGATATGATGGCCGATGGGCACTTGGATGTGAAGCCACTAATCTCACATCGCTTTGCCATTGCCGAGGCGGAAAAGGCCTATAAACTGGTGGGGGCGGTGGCGCCCTCTATGGGGATTTTGTTGCAGTACCCGACGGCTGCGGAAAAACCGGAGGCTGATTTACGGAAGCAGACGGTGACTTTTCCTCTTCCCCAGTTGGGCCCCTTGCAAACTTTCATCTCTGGGGGGAAGGGAGATAAAGCGGTGGTGGCTTTTGTTGGTTCGGGCAACTACGCCAAAGCAGTATTAATTCCGGCCTTCAAAAAGGCGGGAGCGCGTTTGAATACGGTCGTTTCGAACGGGGGAGTCAGTGGTGTTCATGCCGGACATAAGTTTGGTTTTGAGCTGACCACCACAGATACGGATAGTGTTTTTTCAAATTCGCAGATTGATACGATCATCATAACCACCCGCCACGACAGCCATGCGCAGCTGGTGTGTCAGGCGTTAGGTGCGGGTAAGCAGGTGTTTGTCGAAAAACCACTGGCGCTGACATTGGCTGAACTGGTGGAGATCGAACGGAGCCATGTTGTGGCCCTTGAATCTGGACACCATCCAATTGTGATGGTGGGCTTCAACCGTCGCTTTGCTCCCCAGGTTCAGAAAATGAAGGCGCTGCTGACGGGGGTGAAAGAACCTAAAGCCTTCGTGATGACGGTGAATGCGGGTGCCATTCCAGCAGAGCACTGGACCCAGGACCCGGCCGTGGGTGGTGGGCGCATCGTCGGAGAGGCGTGCCACTTTATCGATCTGTTGCGCTTTCTCGCGGGTTCGCCGATCAGCGGATTTCAGGTGGTCTCACTTGGCAAGTTGCCTGGCGTCACTGTCTCGGAAGACAAAGCTAGCATTACGCTGTCCTTTGCCGACGGTTCCATCGGCACCATCCACTATTTGGCAAACGGTCACAAGGCCTTCCCGAAAGAGCGGTTAGAGGTTTTCGTCAGTGGGCGCATTCTTCAATTGGATAATTTCCGAGAGCTTGTGGGCTTTGGCTGGCCAGGTTTCAGCAAGATGAATCTGTGGCGGCAGAACAAGGGACAAAAGGCTTGTGCAGCCGCCTTTGTGCAGGCAGTGGAGCAAATTGGACAGGCACCAATTCCATTTGACGAATTAATGGAAGTGAGTCGGGTGTCTATTGAAGTGGCGGAGGATTTGCGATGACGGTTGTGATGAAGAGCCCTTTAATAGACATTATCGCCGGCGCCCGGCCCAATTTTATGAAAATTGCCCCAATAATTCAGGCGTTGCAATTTCGTCTGGCCTCGGGTGGTAGTCTACGATATCGCCTCATCCACACTGGGCAGCACTACGATGCTCTGATGTCGGGCAATTTCTTTTCCCAACTCGGCATTCCTGAACCAGACGTAAATTTGGAAGTCGGCTCAGGAACTCAGGCTGAGCAAACCTCGGCCATCATGGTGCGTTATGAAAAACTACTGCTGGAGCATCGCAGTGACCTGTGCCTAGTGGTGGGCGATGTCACCTCCACCATGGCCTGCTCTATTGCGGCGCAGAAGCTTTGTGTGCCAGTAGCGCATGTAGAAGGTGGCATTCGCTCCGGTGACTGGACCATGCCCGAAGAAATCAATCGCATGGTGACGGACGCCATCACGAATTATTTTTTTACGACCAGCGAAGTTGCCAGTCAGAACCTACGACGATCAGGTGTTGCTGACGAATGGATATTTTTCGTCGGCAACACCATGATCGATACGCTGCTCGCAAACATGGATCGGCTGCGTCCACCCTCCTTTTGGCCTAAATTGGGGCTGCAAGCGGGGCAATATTTTGTGGTGACACTGCACCGCCCATCCAATGTGGATGGCATCGGTCAGTTGCAGGAGATGCTGTCAGCCATTGGCGAAGGCTGCCAGGGTCTGCCAGTATTGTTTCCTGTTCATCCACGCACGGCGAAGAGCCTGCCAGGATTATCTGACCTCCCGGATAATCTACGGCTGGTCGAACCGCAGCCATATCTGGAATTTAACTTTTTGGTGAAGCATGCCAAAGCGGTGATCACGGACTCCGGCGGTATTACTGAGGAAACCACGATGATGGGTGTGCCCTGCCTAACCCTGCGGGATAGTACTGAACGACCGGAGACTGTGACGATAGGCAGCAATGAGCTGATTGGAACTGATCTGAAAAAGTTAAGGCCTGCTCTCGATAGGCTCTTTGCAGGGCAATCGAAGGAGTATGGCATTCCGGAAAAATGGGATGGTAAGACGGGAGAGCGAATTGTGGCAGTACTGGAGCAATTGTTTGGTCAGCCTGGCTCCTAATGCCCAGCCCTCTAACCTATTGGTACACACTTAGGCATTTGAGGCCAATCCAATTCTATGGGCGGATATGGTTTCGCATGGCCAGGCCACGTGTCGATTTGCGGCCAGCCCCACCGTTGAGGTTGTTGTGTGGCCGAGACTGGGTAAAACCTGCTAGTCGCAGGGCAAGCTTGCTTGGGTCTGAGCGTTTTTGCTTTTTGAACGAAACATACGATCTAGCAGACCACGGCTGGGATGACCCAATGCTGGGAAAGCTCTGGCGTTACAATTTGCATTATTTTGACGACCTGAGCGCGAAGGATGCTATTGCGCGGGTAGAGTGGCAGCGGGCCTTGCTTTCGCGGTGGGTGCACGAAAATCCGCCGGCCGTGGGGACGGGGTGGGAATCTTACCCCACGTCCTTGCGGATTGTGAACTGGATCAAGTGGTCGCTGAGTGGCAATGTGTTGCCGCCCGAGTGTCTGCAGAGTTTGGCGGTCCAGGCCCGTTGGCTTTCCCGACGGATGGAGATTCATCTGCGGGGAAATCACCTGTTTGCCAATGCCAAGGCGCTGGTGTTTGCTAGCTTGTTCTTTGACGGTCTGGAAGCATCAGCGTGGCTAGAGAAGGGTATGCGTATTCTGGCGCGGGAGGTCCCGGAGCAGATACTTGCTGATGGTGGGCAGTTTGAGCGCAGCACAATGTATCACGCGTTAGCGCTGGAAGACATGCTGGATTTGTGCAATATGACTGATGCTTTTTCTGGTTTGGTACCTTCGCGTTGGCAGTCGACTATTGCAAACTGGCGGGAGCGAATCGGCCCGATGCGAGACTGGCTGGCAGCGATGTGCCACCCGGATGGAGAAATTGGCCTTTTCAATGACGCGGCTTTCGGTATTGCTCCGGTGTCAGCTGAACTTGAACGTTATGCGGATGACCTAGGGCTAGCGCCGTCCAACTGTGCGCAAATGCGGGTGACCTGCCTGGAGCAGAGTGGCTATGTGCGTGTGGCGCAAGGCGAAATGCTCGCGCTGCTGGATGTGGGACTGATTGGACCAGATTACCTGCCAGGGCATGCCCATGCTGATACTTTATCGTTTGAGCTTTCAGTATTCGGGCAACGGTTGCTTGTGAATTCGGGAACGTCGTGTTATGGCCTGAGTCCGGAGCGCTCGCGTCAGCGGGAGACGGCGGCCCACAACACGGTTGTGGTAGATAGGCAGAGTTCTTCGGAGGTTTGGGCAGGCTTTAGGGTGGCTCGGCGGGCTCGACCGCTGGGGCTGGAGGTAGTGCGTGAGGGCGGTGTGAAGGTGGTTTGCAGCCATGATGGATATCTCCGCTTGCCTGGCCAACCGATGCACACGAGGCAGTGGTTTTTTGAGGCTGCTTCGCTGGTGATAGAGGACCGTGTCAGCGGCCGTTTTGGTCATGCTGAGGCGCGGTTTCATTTGCATCCGAGTGTAACACTTGAAACACTCGATAATAGCGTGACTGGCCGCATTGGTTTGAGGAATGGCCGTTGGCTAAGGTGGCGTGTCGAGATGGGCGAGTTGGTAATCGAGAAATCTACATATCATCCGCGTTTTGGGATCAGTGAGATGTCCCACTGCCTGGTGCTGCACCTACGCAATAGTGGCAGCCGGATTCGATTTGATTGGGTGTGAAATGCCTAAAACAATGATGCAATGGGGGCGTTTGGTTTGAAAATACTGGTATTGAGCTTTTATTACACACCTGATTTGTGCGCAGGATCTTTTAGGGCTGCTGCCTTGGTGGAGGCCCTGCTTAATTGTCTTTCGCCAAACTCAAAAATTGACGTAGTGACAACCTTCCCTAACCGTTATGGTAGTTTTTCAGTAGATGCACCTGCAATCGAAAATCACCCTGGATTGCGTGTGCGCCGAATCGCGTTGCCAATTCATCAAGGTGGTATGATTGATCAATCAAAGGCTTTTTTGACTTTTTATCGTCAGGGCATGAAGCACGTGGAGGGGCAAGATTACGACTTGGTCTTTGGCACCTCTTCACGATTGATGACAGCTGTCATGGCCGCATGGGTGGCCAAAAAGAAAAAAGCTTTTCTTTATCTGGATATTCGCGATATTTTTGTGGATACGATAAAAGACGTTTTACCAAGACACCTAGTGTTAGCCATAAAGCCGGTTTTTTCCTGGCTTGAGAATTGGGCTGTGAAGAGGGCGGATAAAGTAAATTTGGTTTCTCGAGGGTTCGAGAGATATTTCAAGACACGTTATCCGCGACAGCAGTTTTCCTTTTTTACAAATGGCATTGACGCTGAGTTTCTGAATACCGCTAGGGAAACAACTCAATATACACCTCAGAATGTGGGCTTGGTGACGGTGTTGTACGCTGGCAACTTGGGGCAAGGACAAGGATTGCACGTTATTTTGCCGGCACTGGCTAAAAAGTTACATGGTCGGGTAGTGTTCAGAGTTATTGGTGACGGCGGGCGCAAGGCAGCATTGTGCAGGGCACTTACTAAGTCTGGCGTAGAAAACGTCGTTTTGCTTCCACCAATCACGCGTGATACATTGATTGCAGAGTATTTAAAAGCTGATGTTTTATTTTTACATTTAAATGAACACGATTCATTTAAAAAGGTGTTGCCTTCCAAGATTTTTGAATATGCCGCTATGGGTAAGCCTGTTTGGGCTGGGGTTTCGGGTTATCCGGCAGAGTTTATTGAGGCAGAGGTCGAAAATGCTGCTGTGTTCAAGCCTTGTGATGTGGACGGCGCAGTCACTGCCTTTGAGCGATTTGAGTTAAAAGATACTGATCGGCTTGATTTCATACGCAAATTTTCTCGCGCTAACATCATGCAAGCCATGGCTGCAGACATTTCCACAATAATTCAAAAGGACAGTGAATGAAGGTCTTCATCACGGGATCAAATGGTTTTGTAGGGGCTGCACTGGTACAACGACTTTTAGCAGATGAACCGACTACTAAAATAGTGGCAACTGTTAGAAGTCCTGTCTGCGATTTCCTAACAGGGGTTGAGTTCATTGTAGTCGGTGGTATTGATGAAGCTAACGATTGGTGCAATACACTCACGGGTTGTGAAGTCGTCGTCCACCTAGCGGCGCGCGTGCATGTCATGCAAGAGGCTGCTTCAGATCCTTTGGAGGAATTTCGCCGGGTCAATGTGCAGGGCACCCTGAACTTGGCTGGGCAAGCTGCCGCAGCAGGTGTGAGGCGTTTTGTGTTTGTCAGTTCCATCAAGGTCAATGGTGAGGCGACGAAGCCTGGGCGCCCGTTCACTGCAGATGATGTGTCTGCGCCACTGGACGCCTATGGTGTGTCCAAGATGGAAGCTGAGCAGGGTCTGCGCGAGATCGCGCGGCAAACAGGCATGAAGGTGGTCATCATCCGGCCTCCGTTGGTATACGGTCCTGGAGTGAAAGCCAATTTTGCGTTCATGATGCGCTGGCTCAAAAGTGGTGTGCCTTTGCCGCTGGGTGCCATTCATAACCAGCGCAGTCTGGTGGCGCTAGACAACTTGGTCGATTTGCTGGTGACGTGCATCACACATCCAGCTGCAGCCAATCAGACCTTTTTGATATCCGACGGCGAAGACATTTCCACTACAGAACTATTTCGTCGCATGGGCCAGGCGCTGGGCTGCCCGGCGCGTTTGGTGCCGGTGCCAGTGAGTTGGCTGAAGCTGGTGGCAGCTGGTGTGGGCAAGTCTGAAGTGGCGCAGCGCTTGCACGGGTCTTTGCAAGTGGATATTGTAAAAACTCGGCTCTTGCTGGGCTGGGTGCCGCCGCTGACTCTGGACCAAGGGTTAAAGAAAACGGCAGAGGGGCTGCGAGTTTGAAGCAAATATTTGATCTGTTTTTGGCCTTGTTGGCCACTGTGGTTTTAGCGATGCCGGTGCTGTTAGTTGCGGTGGCAGTTCGACTGACTTCGCCAGGGCCAGCGCTGTATTGGTCAGACCGCGTGGGTCGGCACAACCAGCTTTTTAAGATGCCCAAGTTCCGTAGCATGATGGTTGGCACCCCTGTGGTGGCCACGCATTTGTTGGCCGACCCCAAGGACCATCTTACGCCGATTGGTGGCTTTTTGCGCAAGAGCAGTCTGGACGAGTTACCGCAACTGTGGAGCATCCTTGTCGGCAACATGAGTTTTGTCGGTCCCCGTCCTGCGTTATTTAATCAGAATGATTTAATTGCCTTGCGAACGCAAAAAGGTGTCCATAACTTAATGCCAGGTTTAACTGGCTGGGCTCAAATCAATGGACGTGATGAATTACCTATACACCGGAAAGTAGCTTTGGATGCCGAGTATCTATGTCGTCAGTCTCTGTGGATGGATATTAAAATTATTTGGCTGACATTTATGAAGGTATTAAAAATAGATGGGGTATCTCATTAATGAAGTTTGATCGAATATCTGCTAAACGTTTCTTTTCAAGAGATATCTTTTTCACTTTATCCTCCAGGGAGCCAATTTAATGCACACTATTTTGAAAGGCATCCTTATGCTACCTCGCCCAGCAAAACGTACCATTCTCATTACTGCTGACTCTGTATTGCTTATAGGCGCACTCTGGCTATCGTTTTCACTGCGCTTAGATGATTGGTATTGGCCCCGTGGAGGTGTGAGTAACCCAATAGTATTATTGGTGTTGTCTGCTCCAGTGTTTGCTGTGCCTGTGTTTGCTCATTTTGGGCTTTATAGGGCCATTATTCGGTATTTAGGCATGAGGGCTGTATGGTCTATTGCGAAGGCCGTTATAGTGTATGCAGCACTATGGGGGTTGATTGCTTTTTTAAGTGGTGTGCAGGAAGTGCCGCGGTCTGTTGTACCCATTAATGCCATGGTGACTATGTTCGGTATTGGTGGTTCTCGAATGTTTGCGCGTTGGTTGCTGCGTATGATTGAAGATTCAATTTTTATGAGGCAAGAGAATGGTGACATTGATTTAAAAGTGCCTCGTCGATCGCGAGTTGTGATTTTTGGCGCTGGTGATGCAGGACGGCAATTAGCCGTTGGTTTGGGGCAAAGCCGTGAATGTATCTTGCTAGCTTTTGTGGACGATAGCATTGATTTACATGGACGAGACTTAATGGGTGTGCCTATTATTTCCCAAGAAAGTTTAAAGACCTTTGGGATTAGTCATCAGGTTGATGACATATTACTTGCAATGCCATCCATTACCCGCAAGCAACGCAGTGTGATTATAGAGCACCTGCGCCCCTTGAATATTCGAATTCGTACTTTACCTGGATTGATAGCTATGGCCCAAGGGAAAGTTGACTATGCAGATATACACGATTTAGATATTAATGATTTGTTGGCACGGGAACCTGCAGAACCAGACGAAGCTATGCTGCAAGATCAAATCACTAATAAAACTGTTTTGGTAACTGGCGCAGCTGGCAGTATCGGCAGTGAGCTATGTCGACAAATATTGCAACGTAAACCAAAGGTGTTGTTAATATTTGAACTAAGTGAATTTTCGCTTTATACATTGCACAATGAATTACTAAATACTCTTCATTTTCTTAACAATGAACAGCTTGATAGTGGAACTATTGGGCTGGTGACCACTATAATACCGTTGCTTGGTTCAGTGGCGGATGAAGAGCGTGTAAGTGACGTTGTATTAACTTGGAAACCCAGCATTATTTACCATGCTGCTGCGGTAAAACATGTACCTATTGTTGAGCACAATATAGCCGAATGTGTAAAAAATAATGTGTTAGGTACATTGGTGATGGTTAAGGTGGCTATAGAATGGCAGGTAGAACGCTTTATACTGGTTAGTACTGATAAAGCGGTGAATCCTACTAATGCCATGGGTGCTAGCAAGCGCTGCTGTGAACTGATTTTACAAGCTTTGGCTGTGGAACAAAATCCTTCATTCGAATCTATGTGGGACAGAAAGCCTTCTACACAAGTTTCTTTTAATACCCATTTGGCTATGGTTCGTTTTGGCAATGTATTAGGTTCTTCTGGTTCTGTGGTACCTTACTTTAGGCAACAAATTGCCCAAGGTGGCCCAATTACTTTAACTCACCAAGATATCATCCGTTATTTCATGACCATTTCCGAAGCTGCTCAGTTAGTGATGCAGACGGGCGCGATGGCAGGGAGCCTTGGGAACGGTTACAATCAAGGTATGGCCTCTGGCATAAGTGATTATAAGAGTAAAAATGAAGCCGAAGTGTATGTACTAGATATGGGTGAACCGGTTAAGATAATTGACTTAGCACGCAGGATGATCAACCTTGCTGGTTTCCGAGTGAAAGATGAAAACTCACCAGAAGGGGACATTGCTATTGAAGTTATTGGCTTGCGCCCAGGTGAAAAGCTTTATGAGGAACTGCTGATAGGCAATAATCCTAAAACCACTCAACATCCAAGGATTATGAAGGCTAATGAAAAGTTTTTACCATGGAGTGAATTACAACCTATGATCACCACGTTACGAGTTGCAGCGACGAATGGTGATGTGATGATGATCCGTAGTATGTTGCAAATGCTGGTACCTGAATATCAACCTGATGAAAAAGTGGTGGACTGGGTATATAGGGAGCAAATGGATCAAGCTGGGAAAATGCAACCTTGAAAATGCTCTTAAAGTCTTATTGTGAAATGGTTACCTATAGTGGCAATCGCTTTAAATAGCTAGCGACCTAATAATACCCCTTGTTACAAGAATCCATCGACGTTAATATGCACTGATTTAGGCACCATAATGATGCCAGAGATCAAGATATAATGGATCTTGCTATTGATATGTTCTCTGAGCACATCTGTAGTGTTCAAAAGTTCTAAAAGTTCTAAAAGTTCTAAAAGTTCTAAACTCAACTATAATCTAATTTTAACTGTTTTTGAATTACGGATTGACATGAAAACTGCCCTTATTACAGGTGTTACAGGCCAAGATGGCTCTTATTTAGCTGAATTTTTATTACAAAAAGGCTATGAAGTTCATGGCATCAAGCGCCGTTCCTCCTCCTTCAATACTGAGCGTATTGATCATATTTATGAAACCCCTTCGGTGCATGACAATCGGTTCCATCTGCACTATGGTGATTTGTCTGACTCATCAAACATCACCCGCTTGATTAAAGAAATACAGCCAGATGAGATTTATAACTTAGCAGCTCA
>ERZ807291.2126-NODE-2126-length-30654-cov-8.412105_pt1 | contig 30654 bp, 17 predicted proteins | sample MGYA00521257_ERZ807291 | MGnify/ENA primary metagenome ERZ807291 (study PRJEB31413, sample SAMN03169783) | marine metagenome | biome: Marine; feature: Water; material: Subsurface seawater | place: North Sea | collected 2011-04-28 | depth 1 m m ...
GGAGATGTTCTAGACGAAGTATTTTGGATAGCGTAATCATTGCAATGTTTTAATAACATTTCTGCCAATTTTAATAAAATTTTTGCAGTATTGGAAAAAACTTTATTAATAAATTTATTTTGCACATCTTTATTATAATTATACGGATAATATTGTAATAAATGAAATATATTATTAAGCATTTTAATATCTTTGCTTTCAAATAAACCAGAATATCTAAAAATATTTATAAATCCTAGTATATAAGTAAAATTACCTATATAATAATCTGTAATTAAAAAGTTAGTATCATTCATAAATTTTTGATTAAAAACATCTATTATTTCATCATATGATAAATAATCATGTTCTATTGTTAAATATCTAAGATCATCTTGATATTCTTCATCTTGATATTCTTCATCTTTATGAGCACCCCCTTTTTTATCATTATATTTAGCATATGTTTTTTTTAAATAAACTAAGAATTCGTCGGTTGTCTTACCATTACTATCTATAGTAATTGTATCTTCGTTATTTATATTATAGTTATTATTTAAATAATCATTTAATAAACCATCTTTTTTTATTAAATTATCAAATTTAATAAAGTCACATAATTGAATAATATTATAAATTAAATTGTCAAACATATTATAAATTTCAGAATCAGGTAGTGCATTAAATCTATTTTTAGACAATTTAATAATTAATACATTTTTAATAATACTGTCTAATAAATTTATAAAGTCAGTATATTTACAAATATTTTTTTTTATATTAATAAGAAAATAGTTGAATTTATTTAAATCAGAATCTTGTATATTATTTTTTATAAATCTAAAAATGTTAGGTCTATTAAATATATTAGATGTATTAGAAGTAAAATCAAAAGAATGAATAAATGCATCTACATTATTTAATTTATTTAAATATTTTCTTTTAATAATTAATAGTTTATTATATTCGCGTTCAAAAGATAATTTACCTAAAGTAAATAAATCAAATTTATAAAAATTGCCACCTGTTATTTTAGTATTCATCTTTTCTAAAATAAAAAAAGAATTTAATTGATATAATATTTATTATTTATTATTTATTTTTTATTTTTTCTTAGTAACTTTCTTTTTTACAGGAGGAGGGACTTCAATCTCTGGTTCTGGTTCTGGTTCTGGTTCTGGAACAACTGGTTCTTCTTCTTCTTCTTCTTCTTCTTCATCATCATCATCATCTTCTTCCTCTTCTTCCTCTTTTTCTTTTTTTTCTGTCATTTTTTTTTTATCACTTTTTGTAGAAACTTTAACATCAATATCATCTGGTAAGATATTAATTTCTTCTTCTTCTTCTTCTTCTTCTTCTTCGTCGCTATCTTTGATAAATGTTACTTTTACATTTTGAGATAGTTGAAATTTACTGGTACAAACTTTCCACGAACAACCATATTTACCACCAGCCATCCATAGACCAGTTAATTGCACAATCATAACAACTTTAGCACCCTTTAGTCTTTTAAATACTTCGTTAATATCAAGTTCTTCGTTTTGCATATTATAACAATCCATAATACATTGTTCTGTTTTAAGATCAAATGGGATTTTTGCTTTAAAAGTAGGCGGATATTTACCGAGTTCCTTACCTGTATTTGGATCTTTATCAATTTTAATAATTGGACTAAATAGTTTTTTACAGAATGCTTTATTATTATCAAAGTCGTCTTTAAACCATAGTTCTCTGTTAGCGTAAGCATCATCGACAACCTTATTTTCAATTTCTTTTAGTTTATTATACATTTGTTTAATTTTATCATTTTCATCCATACCCCTAAAAGAAACATCAAGAGCAGAACCTGGAATTACTTTTTCTGCAGGTTGGTCATCGTTTTTTTCTTTTTCTGAATATGGAGGACTAATACCATAAGGAAGATAAAGAGATGGAGTTTGAATTGTTAATTTTTCATTACCATAATTAATATAAACAGTCTTTGCACCCGATTTCATTTGTTTGACTTCGGAATATTTAAGTTTTGATACATCGATTTGTTTGGGAAGAATTACGCTCATTATGTTTTATATATTGTTATGTTTTTATATAATTTATAAAAAGAATCATTTTTTTTTTATTTGTATTTATAAATTTTTTTAACAATTAAAATGCTAAGAACAAAAGTTAATAATATTAATAAAAAACCTGAAAATTTATATATTTTTGTGTAAAAACATTGATTGCAATTTTTTTTCATTTTCTATATATTGTATTATAAATTTATTCTAAAAGTACTAATAATAGCAAATTATAACTAAAAACTATAAAAGAAAGTACAAATATAACTATAATACAATCTTTAATATATATTAATGGGTTTATAATTCTACCCATGCCTTTTGGTGATAAAATGATAGAGAATATTATTCCTAAAAGCATTAAAGAAATAAAATACATAATATGTTTTAATGTTTTGTTAATAAAATCATATTCAGTGACAATTCTAACATTGTGAACATATGTTATTATAATAATTATTAAATAAGTAAATATAAGTATTGTTATTAAAAATCCAAAAATACTTTTTTTATAAATCCATATGCCTTTAAAACCACCCGCCAAACTGTTTAAAAACATTAAAACCAATATTGTTAAGAATATAATAGTAAAAACCCAATGTGGCCAACTCCATTTCTCTGGATTAAATAATTCCAAAAAAATGACACCTATATGTTTAAAAAAATGTAATAATTTATCTGCAATAGTTTTTATAAAGGACACTATTGGAATTTTTGTATCACGAACCTCAATTTCGAACATTCTTATTAATTATAAATTATATAAAAATAGAAACTATAATCATAGAAATTATTAAAACAATAATTGTCAAAATAAAAAATTGCTTGATAATTTTTATAGAAAAATCATATTTACTATAAAACTCCTTTGTACTTTCTAATATACCAAATGAATACAGTGGTAATATTAATAATGTAATTATAATAGCAATTATAAAACATATATATATAACCGTTTGTCGTTTATAATTGGTTTCCATTAATAATATAAAATAAATTTATTTAATAGATTATGATGAATAATTCATTTATAAATGCATATATAACAAAAATATTCAATGATATACAAAATTGGGCATATGCTAATAATGTTATTATTAACGCGGGTGGTTTCACAATAGGTTATTCAACTTATTATTTTATAACAGGTATTTTAACATTAATAACGCCATTACTTATATTAATTGGAAATAATATAAGTAAAATAGCAAGTATTATTGGATTAACTAAAACCGGTTATTTATATATTCTAATAAAATTTATATCAAGTATCATATGTTTAGTTATAGTATGGTTATCAACAATATTAATTACATTTATATTACTTGAGTATTTTTTGAATAACAAAATTTTAAAATTAAAAACAAATATAAAACAGGGTGAAAAAAAAGATTTCATAATTTCTAAAGCAAAGGTAGAATCTGATTATAATAAAGGTATAATTGAAAATAAAAAAACGATAGATATATTGAATGAAAAAGATAAAATAATTGGTTATGAAATTGTTAAAAAGGAAGAAGATGTCGTAGATAATTTACTTACAAAAGAAAATAAGGATTATGAAAAATTTTTAGGTAATATATTATAAAGAATTATTTTTTTAAATGTAAATCAATTAAAATTTTTATATTTTCTGGTATATTTTCAAATTTCATATATAATGATTTAATATCAATATCATTATTATTTTCAACAATAGGATAATATACTATATTTTTCATTTTTTCTTCAACTTTATTAAAAATAAAAAGAGGTCTATCATTAATATTTTTTGTTGCACGTATAAATGTTGAAGATAAAACCAAATCATTTATTTCATTTCTTTTTACATCCTGATTACTAGATCCATATGGAATTCTATGTATTAATAATATTGAAATATTAAAAATATCAGAAATCACTTTTATTGTTATATCATTTGGATATAATAAATCGTTTAATATAATTTTATTAATAATAGTATTTAATTCATCTGGTGTATATATATCTATATCAGTCGATTTTGATTTAGAAAATTTATTCCATTCATTATTAAAAGAAGGGTCTTCAAATAAAAATTTATTAGCCTTTTTATCAAAAATTATTTTTCTGATATATTTATTAACTATACTTTTAATTTCATCATAATTAGTATTAATATTTAAATATTTTGATAACCAATTAACATATTCGCGCATTTTATCAATTGTATAACTATTTTTTATTATTACTAAATTTATCCATTTTGCTTTAATTCTTGAACGCCATTTTGTAGGCAGTAAATCTTTAACACCATTATATAAAGATGGTAATGTATGATTTTTTTTATCTTGTATTTTATTTAATATTAAATTATGCGTATTTTGAATATTATCTCCTAAATTATTAGGCATATAATCATGATAATTTATTAATATTTTAGGTGTTTCAAATATATTATTTATATAAAATACATTTTGTGAAAATATTAATTCATCCTTATTATAATTATTTTCTTTAATTAAATAAGACATAAAATCATATTTATAGTATATTATAATATGTGTTAACCATTTATTAATGTTATTTATAGGACTAGAAGAATATAAAGGTAATTCTTCTAATATAATTTTTATTTTTTTCTTATTATTAAATTTAGTAAAATATTTATTGTATAATTTATTAATTATTTCAACTCTATTTAATTTGTGATATAAATTAATAAAGGTTTCGTTATTATATTTATTTATTATTAATTTTGCAACAATTTTTTGCAATTTATACCATTCATATGAAATTTTGTTTTCATTTTCAATATAATTTATTAATTTATTATCGATATTCGCAATATTAATAATGCTAGTATTTTTCAATTTTAATTCTGGAATATTTAACTTACTTGAAAAGTATTTTTCATTATTTGATGTAATATCTCCAATAATATATTTAATATTTAATTCGTCGCATTTTTTAGTAAATTTATTATATATATTTTTATGAATATTATTAATAATAAGATTATTATTAATAATATCGTCATAAAATTTTATATTAATAATATTCATATCTTTTATAAATTTTGTTAGCAATGATATACTTATTTTATCAATGTAAAGTAATATATTTGATTTAGTAATAAAATAATTAACACTTAGATCATTATTCAAAAGAATAGTATCTATATCAAAAATATAATATTTGCCACCTAATGTATTTATTAATTGACTTAATGAATATATCTTATTATAAATATTATTTAGATATGTATTATTTGTTATATTAGAACATTCATTTATAATTGTCTTTACAAACTTATAATCATTTAAATATAAAGTATAATCATTATTAGTCTTATTTCTTAATTCTAATGGTTCATAATAATTTTTATCTTTTAATAACATTATTAATTCAGGATTTATATCTAAATTCGTTAAAATATCATTATATGAAGTAAATAAAGGGCACATTATTTTTATATCATTATTATCATATTCCCATATTATTAATAATTTTTTATATAATATCGAAACAAGTGTATATAAATAATATGGTAATTTATCATTTGGATAATCATTAGATTTTAAATAATTTATAAATCTATTATATGAATTATATATAGATATTAATCTATGTATTGAATTAATATTACTATTATCGTATTTTAATATTGATAATAATTTTTTATTTTTATTTATTTTTTGAATTGTTTTTTTATTATTAATTATTTTTAAATTTATATCATGAAAATCTTTACATATATTACCATTTTCTAAAGATATATACGTAACTAAATCTAATCTTTTTTCTATATCATTTATAAATGCATTTTTTGATGAAAAATTTAGTAAATCGGATATTGCATGTATAATACTATCATTTTTAATAAAATCACTTTTAATATTTGTTCTGTGTTTTATTCCTTTTCTTACAAAACATTTTTGTGTTTTATTTAACATTTTTGAACAAGTATCATATGATACTCCGTCTAATAAAATTTCATGTAATCTTTCATGTATTGAACCTAAACGATTATTTTCAATTGGTGCCCCTTGATTCATTAAATAATAATTTTTATCTACAACATATGAATTGTGCTCTACAGTGTCTTGTTCGTGTGTTTCTGACCCTTTTTCTAAATTAATGTCAAATAATTTACAACTTTTTATATCTTCTAATGTTTGTTCTTTTTTACCACAACAAGGAGCACAAATACCTTTATCATTCTTCTTTATTAATTTAATAAATCTTTTTTTTGTTTTATCTTTTCCCCAAAACATTTCAATTGGTTCTTCATTTTCTAAGGGGCATTCGTATTTATCTAAAGTTGGGTCTAAAGGTATTTTACTAGTTGGACACCATACTTTTGGACAGGCATAAAAATTTTGATTTTTTGCAGAACTTCCATATTCTAAAATGTTATCATAATATGTTTGTTTATTTTTTTCTAATTTTTCTTTTTCCTCTTTATTTAACACTATTGGTTGAAATCCCGCCTGACACTTATCTCTTGCATAATTTTCTCCAACCAAATCTTTATCATATTGTTTCATTAATTCAACAAATAAAGAATGATTTATTTTTCCTAAAGCCGCACCACCTAATAATAAGTCATCTTCGTCGTCTAAATCATAATCTAATTCTCCCAACTTATCATCTTCGTCAGATTCAATAATATCATCAATTTTATAATCATCTATATCTAAAATATCTTCTTTTTTAACTGTTTTTTTTTCTTTTTTAACTGATTTATCAATAGTTCTTGCCTGTGAAATAATTTTAACCAACCAATAATATAAATAATTTAATTCATTATAATTTGCGACATTATTTATTTCTAAATTTACTAATTGTTTATGTTTTGATAATGTAACAATCGAACCATTATCTGTTATTTTATATTCTTTTTTCTTTTTATCATCTAAATCTATATTTTGCTGATTGTATATAATATTATTAACCTCATCTTTAGCAATAGATTTATCAAAACCTAATGTAACTAGTTCGTTAATTATTTCATCTTCGGTTATGCCAATATCATATCTATTTATTATATAATCTGATATACTTACATTATTATTATAATTTATAGAACGTTTATATATACAAATTATTTGCTGTTTATTTTTTGATAATTTAACATTAAATATATCATTATATTTGCTAATAACAGATAATATATTATTAAGATTAACATTATCAATAAGAAATGATGTATTTAATTTGATTTGAGTTTCTTTCATTTTAATTTTCTCATTTATATAATTTTGAATATATTTAGTTAAATATTGTATTTTATCTGTTATTGTGTTCCATGTTATATTTTTTCTAATATCTAAAATAAAAGAATACATTATTTGCCCATCTGAATTTATTGTGATTTTACAATAACATCCGTTTGTAATTATATAATAAATATTAATACAATTTATTTTATTTATTTTATCAATATTACACCAGTTATTGAATTGTGATAATTTTATAAAATGTTTTTTTTGTAACTTATATAAAATTTTAGAATTATCATTAACCCATTGTATTAAAGCAATATTATTTTTTGTTTTCATCACATCAAATAAGTTTGCAAGTATTATTTTTTTTTTTAATTTATAAATTAAATCTACTCTATGAAATTTATCATTATATTTAGTTAAAAAATCTGTTTGCTGTGTAACTAAATTATATAATTTGTCATCTCTTAATTTTAAAGTTTTATATGTTTGCAGTTTCCTATTGATAAAATAATATTTATTTTCTTTTAAATAATTACTACTACTTATATCATCGCTAAAAATTAAATTTATTTTTTTTAAATTAAATAAACTATTATCATTATATATATATGTAATGTCTTCGTCTAAATTTTTTGATTTATGATTATCAGATAGGAAAGGATTAATATTAAAACCATCCCATTTTAATTCCTTGATATTATGAGATATCATATTATTTTTATTCCAAAAATAATATAATTCTTTTTTAGTATTTTCAAAATTATTTATATACATAACAATTTTATTTAAAGCGTCGTCAAGATTGTCATCTATATATATATATTCTTTTATTTGTATTTCGTTTGTATCTAATTTATCATATGTATTTAATTTATCAAAAATATATGTTTTATATTCATTTTTATTAAACCATCTAAAAACTTTAATTGGTATGTATGGTTTCATAATATTATATTACGCCTCTATAAAAAAAATTATTTTATTTTTTTCGTTTTATAAAGTAAGATATAATATATATTATGACAAAAAAGGTAGATTTATCTATGTTTTTAGATTTTAGTAGTTCTATTGATTTTTTAAAAAATTTAAAAAATAAATATAATATATTCTATGATACTAATTCAAATATTGATATATATAATAAAAATGACTATGAAAAATATTTAAAATATATGCCGTTCTTTTACTTAAATACTGATAAAGATTATAACTTCAATATTGAATTTGAATATAATTTATTAAAAACTATACCATGGCATTACGACTTCCATTTATATCAAAAGGTTTTAGATGAATTAAATATTATTAATAAAAATGATTTATGGAATAGTTACACTTATACAAAAAAATATATTAGCAACAATGATACTAAAACAATAAATTATGTTCCTAATATAAATGAAATTATAAAATACATACCAAGAGGTTATCTTATTGCCCCAATCGATATTGATAATATTGAATTACAAATTGATAAAAGTAAAAATGAAGAAGTTTTGGAAAATAATGATAGTGTCATAAACCAAATAAATATAAATGACGATATTATTCAATTATACTATATTATAATTGGTAATGATATTACTTTAACAAAGGATAGTTTCTCAAAATTTGTGAATAATAATAAAGATTTTTTTGATAAATTATTATCATCAAATAATAATATGTCGTCTTATAACGATATCATAAATCATTATTTTGATGATAATAATTTTATTGAATTATCGGACTGGAAAGAAAAAACACTATTTATAATTAGTTCGGACACAAATAAATATTCAATTTATATCAATAATTTAATAAATAATAAAAATAATATTATAATAGAAGAAAAATTTATTAATATGTACGAAAGTACTGTAAATCCAATAAATGATGAAACAAATACGCCTGTATCAAGATATAAGTTTTTAAATTTTAAAGATGCAAGATGGAAAAAAAAAATAATTAATATGTCATTATGGTTGATACTATATATTTTAATTATTATATTTATATTTATAATAGTGTTTATTATTATAAAATAAAGTATTTTATAATAATTAGAGTACTTCTTTCAATATGGCAAGTGGTTTTGAAAAAATTTATGAAGATATGCAATTAGCATACATAATTGGAGTAATTAAATATTTTATTGACAATATAAATGACTATATGCCATTAAATAAATTATTTCAAATTATAATATATATATTTACTTATGAGTTTCAAGTTGAATTAAATATATATATTATATACACTCTTAAATTTTTGTTTTCAATTATTATTATTATTATGCCTATTATATTACTTATTATAACATTAATAAACTTTAATAGTATAATAAGTAAAAATAAAAAATATTGGTGGACAAAAGAAAAATATAATTATTTAAATACTAAATATATATATATTAAGAAAATTTATAATATATTTGGTATAACATTGTCACAAAACATTCTTAAATATTTATCATTAAGTATATCTTTTATCATTGTTAGTAGTATTTTACTAATAAAATTTAAAGATATAATTGATAACGACAATGATATAAGTAAACATTTTTATAAAATATTATATTATAATGGTGCATTATTTTTGGTAATATTTCTAATAATTTCAATATATTTAGCAATTAATTATAATAAATATAATAGAGTTTTTAAATATAACAAAAACTTAAATAATATATATTTAAGATATTTAAATAAGGATTATATGAAAAAAATTTGCAATAATTTTATCGACGATGATAATAATATTGTAGATACTTGTACATTTAAAAGCATACCCAATACAATTAATTTAAACGAGTATTTAAATACAATGAAAACAGAATATGAAAGAATAGAAATATCCGATTTAGAATTAGATAATGAAAATACAACTATCAATTATAGTACGCAAACTGCTAATAAATTTCTATCCGCATTAATAACACATCAATTTTTAACATTTTTATATAATAATCAATTTAATGAAAAAACAAAGGATAATAAATTTTGTAGGGAATTAAAATTAGATAATATATTAAATAATAAAATAGATAATATATTTTATTGTTTTAAAGAAACAACACAATTTCCATTTACAACAAATATAGACGGTGAATTGCTAGGTTCTGCATCTCAAATATATTTTGCCTTAAATTATGAAGTTTATACAAAAATAATTGACAAATATTTAGAAATTAATAATAATCTCTCTGAATATATAACAAATATAAGAAAGGAAAATATAGATGAAATAACAATTACTATATTTATTGCTATTTTATTTATATTTTATTTGATTGGATTATTTTTTATTTTTAACATTGATAAATAAGGAATAAAACATAAATAAATTTAAGTTATTTTTATTAATTAAATAATGTAAGTAATTATTAAATGACAAAAAAATTTTTTTCTATACTTGAAAAAAATATTAAAAGTGGAGGAGAAACACGCTTTATAAAAAATGTTGTATTACCAAATGTATCATTGGTTAATCAGAATGAAGTGAGTCAACTAGGAACTAGTAAAATTTGTAGGAACTTGGACATGGCGAATGGGTCTATCTATAATCTTACTACTGGCGGGACACTGTCCGACGAGCAGCCCGCCGAGCAGCCAGTGCCGGGTGCCAAGTCGACAGCCGAGGGGACCGAGCAGCCAGCGTCGACTGCCAAGTCGACAGCCGAGGGGACCGAGCAGCCAGCACCTGCGGCCGCGGAGGCAGCACCTGCGGCCGGGGAGGCCAATCCTGAGCAACAAGTGCCGGGTGCCGAGCAGCCCGCCGCGGAGGCAGCACCTGCGGCCGGGGAGGCCAATCCTGAGCAACCAGTGCCGGGTGCCGAGCAACCCGCCGCGGAGGCAGCACCTGCGGCCGCGGAGGCAGCACCTGCGGCCGAGGAGGCCAAGCCTGTGGCCGAGGAGGCCAAGCCTGCGGTCGGGGAAACCACCCCCGTAGCAGCAGAAGCAGAAGCAGCGCACGAAAATGATACAGAAGTTGCTCAAAGTTCTAATATCGAAATTAATGAAACGATGGCGTCAAGCGCAAAGAAAACTTTACAAAAAGAAGACCTTTTTACCAACGACATTGAAGATATAAGAAATTTAATAGAAAGATTAGAACATATCAAGGCAACCCTTGAACCCAGACCTGAGTCTCGAGTTAAGCCCGTAGAGTTCGCCGCCCTTGAGCCTGCTGCTGTTCCTGCGTCTGCTGATAATAATGCTAATGGTGCTACTAAAGAGTCTGCTGATGAAGAGTCTGCTGATGTTCCTGCGTCTGCTGCTAGCGCCACTGCTAATGAGTCTGCTGCTAGCGCCACTGCTAATGAGTCTGCTGCTAATAAGCCTGCTGCTGATCCTGCGTCTGCTACTAAAGAGTCTGCTGCTGATCCTGCGTCTGCTGCTAGCGCCACTGCTAATAAGTCTGCTGCTAGCGCCACTGCTAATGATGATGCTGATAATACGCCTGCTGATGCTGCTGCTGATATTAATGCTAATGGTGCTGCTCATGATACGAATCCTGGTGGTGCTCGTAGTTCCCATTTAGGGGGAGGGGGGGGTGAAAAGGCGTGGAACGCATTAGGAAAAGTCATCCGTACCAAGATGAAGGGAGATGGCGAGGCAGTACAACATGAAGACGCAAGTGAAATTTTTAAAAAAGCAAAGGAAAGAATAGATCAAATTGTCACTAAGCTTAAGGATTGCAAGAATGAGTTAAAAGCAAATAAAAAAATAAATAAAGATAAATTAGACTATATTGAAAAATTATTAAAATTATCCAAAAAAATTAAGGGTTTATATGAAGGGACTGCATTTGAGAAATTTGCTAATATAGTTTTAAACCCCAACGATAAAGTGTACAAAGAAATTAATAAAGCCTATGTCCGCACGGGGCACAAGGTCAAGGAAGTCGGAACCGTGGCGGCGAAAGGCGTAGGAATAGGCGCGGCTGCGACTGTTGCCGTCCCACTTGCAGTTACGGCTGGGGTGATTGGAGCGGTGACGGCACCCATCGTCGCGCCTCTGGCGAGTGCGGTGAAGGGCGCAGCCACAGCAGCAAAAGACTGGTATACAAAAGAAAGGCCGGGGCAGCCCTCATGGCCAGGTACGGGCATGCATAATGTTCATCAAAAACCGCCTGAAATGGCAGGGGGGTTGGGGGATGAGTTCAAGGTGCAACGCCGCCGCGGGCGTTTAGGCACCTTTAATAATTTACTGAGACGAGATAAGAAGGAGGCAGCAGAAAAACAGAAACTGGTTCCGGATGTAAAGGATGATGATGTAAAGGATGATGATGGAAAGGATAATGATGTTAAAAATTTAACACAAGATAAACTTAATAAATTAATTGAGTATTTAAATCTATTTAAACAACATTTAGAAGCTCTTAATGAAGCTCTTATTAATGATGCGAGTACGAATATACCAGAAAAAAAAAGTACTACTTTTCCTACTTTTCCTACTGCCTCTTCCTCAGGCATACAACAAAACGACAGTGACGATCAAAACTCTCTTCTGAATACTATGAATTCTGTTGAAAGAAATTATAAGGATTCTGGTAATGATAATACAACTGATATATTAACAAAAACAACAATGATAATATATGACATATTAATGATATCTATAATAATATTATGTATAGTGGTTTATATTTTATTTATAATAAATATGCTTAAATTTTTGTATCAATGTTTCTTAGAAGTTGGAAATTCACAACATAATAATATGCCAACAGGTGGAACATTCAGATATAAATTATTAGGTTATATAGTTTATATAAATAATTGTAATTTACCGTCATTATTTTCATCATTTAATAGTGTTACAACCCCAAGTTCGACATTTATGCGATTAAGCACTGTATTAACATCATATTTTGCACAAAAAGCGTGGCAAGAAAGCGAACATGATACTTTTCAAAATATATTTGGTGAATTAGAAAATAAAATAGCAATTCCAAAAACTCCACAGGAAAAAGGTGAAGACCGATTAAAAGCTTGGGAGGATTCACAAGGTAGACCAATAGAAGACAGTGAGAGAGAGGCACAACGAAAAAATTTTATTGACGAAGAAACTGCAAACGCAAACGCCAAATATGAAGAAAATAAAGGTTACAAAGAACCAAAATTTAATATATTTTTATGTATAAGATTAATATTTATATGTATTAAATTATTTATAACATTAATAACAATTATATTAATATCAATATTAACTTTAATTTTATTGGCAGTTGTATCAAAGATGGCAAATATGGATAAAATTGAAATAAGTATAATAATGAATCAGGATTTATTTTATTTATTATTAAAATTATTGGTGCTATCTATTATATATATATTCATAACATTAATTTTATACAAATTAGTATTTGTAAAAGTATACAATAAATATTTCAACGCGTATTTAAACATTATTGCAATTGATTTAGAATTAAATAGAATAAAATTAAATGATGAAACAGATTTATTCGATAAAGAATTAGCGAATCATTTAGATATAAATATAGATAATGATTCTTTAATAGAAAATAGATTAGTTGATATATTAAATGATACAGATGTACAAAACGCGACAAAAGAGAAATATATTATAATATATATGTTATTAAAATATTTGTATTCTTATAATAAAAACAAAGTAACATATTTATCCTATTATAATTATTTTCTCGGGGATACATTCGCGGGTGGTCATCGTAATGTTAGTTTAGAATTAAATATAGAGAAAAATAATATTACAACATTTTATTCACTAATACCAAATAAACATAGAACAACACCAATCAAATTTTTTAAATTTGGTGATATAAAAAATATTATCGACATCCAAAAAGCCGAAAACATAAGACAAACAGTTAATACTAGAATATCACGATTAAATACTTTTATTTCTCAAGCAAATTCATATTTTGATGATGATAATTTTATTGTAGAATTAGGGTGGTATATGTTATTAAATATAATATTGGGTACAATATTTATGTCAATATTAGGTATGTTAATATCACAAGAAGTATCGAGTAACGACTTTAAGATTATGGACTTTATTGATATGAAAAAAATATAATAGTTGTTATATAAGTGATAATAAATAGAACAAATTAGCTTATTTTATATAACAGCGAACATAAAACAGATAAAATAATATTATATAATAATAATATTAATAATTTTATCACTAAAAAATAGTATAATAGCAATGATAGAACAACTAATATTATTTATAATATTAGTTACACTTGTAATTAATATTATAAATATTTTAAAGTTAATATGGTATAATGATTATTTTAAAAAAAATTATGATAATTGTTATATAAGTAATAATAAATCATTATATGAACTAGAAACATATAGAAATAAATTAGCTGATTTTTTATATAATCCAGATGATAAAACTCTTAATAATATTAGAAGTAAATATATTATAACATATTATATAATACTAATTCTATTAATAATATTAATAATTTTATCACTAAAATATACTTATAATAATAATAATAATTTGATTTTTAGTATTATTAAAATAATAATACTGATTTTTTATTACAAAATTTCAACTAATATAATAAAAAAATTTGATAAGATATATGCTTTAAAATTTAATAAAACAGAACAAATTTATAAATATTATTTAACTTTCAAAATATTAAATTCACTATTATATTTAACGCATAGCGATAATATATTTCAAGAAATATTTGAATATAATACAAATATGGCAAAAAATGAAAAAACATTTGATGAACAATTATCATTAAATATAGGAAATATTCACCAAATAAATAATAATAGACAAATAGAGTATATTAAGGATAAAGCAAAGAAAAATTTAAATTTTTTAAAATATATTAATTTAAATGAAATATCACCTTTTTATTTTAAAGATTATTTTAAAAATATATATGTTATAATAGAAAATGAAAGGTATTATATAAATAATAAAACTAATACATATTCTTTAAATTTAATAATTAGAGATAAATTAATAACAAGTGGGGAAAAAGAAGGAGATATTGAAAATATTGATTTTATAAAATTTTTCATTGAAAATAATGATTTAATTTTTAAATTAATAAACATAAAAGGCGATATAATAGATAATATAGATATGATTTATGATTTATTTTATAGTATTATTATATTAATAATAATACTATTACTATTCTTGCATTTTTTATATTATGAAATAAGTTCAAATTCGTATGTGATTATATTATTAGTATTATTTGTAATATTATCGATATATATATGGTTTACTTTAAATAGTACATATCTTTAATTAAAAATTATAATTTAAATACTTTTTAATTTTTCAAAAATTAATAAGATATGTACTATTTTATAAAATAATAATATTCAAAAAAACCATTCTGCAAATTTAAAGCCCCTAATTATTAAATAGTTTATAATTGAAGTGAATCAGATAATTACAATTATTATAATATTATGTTTTTATAAGTACAATGGAAGTTAATAATAGTTTTATTATAGAAAATATAGTTAAAAATATTATAAAATATATAATTATTATAATATTTTTAACATATATTACTATACAAATTATAACTATAACAAAATTTATATTTAATTATAATTATAGTTATAATTACGGCAATAAACTTAAAACAGAATGTAAAAATAATAATATTGAATTTGAAACAGAAAGATATCAATTATATAATAATATATTAGATTTCATTATAACAAATGATAGTAATAAAATTATAAATTATGTAATAATATTATTATTAATATTAATGTTTTCAATAATATTTAGTTTAGGTGTATCATATATATTATATAATTATATCAATGATATAATTATATCAGATATAAATAATTCTACAAAATTCATATTTTTTTGTTATATTATGATGACACTAATATGTAGTTTCACTTTAATAGTAATCCCCTTATATATAGGTTATGTTTTTGATAATGATAATGAAAATAATATAAATAATTTTAATAATAATATAGTATATGCAGAATACATATTTGGAATATTATTAATAATAATAATAATAACTAATCTAAACACTCATAATAATTTATATTCTTATAAATATGGAAATATATTTATTGTAAGTATTGCGATTGCTTTTTATTTATGTATGTATTTAATAAAAAGTATAATTATATATTATAAAAAAAAAAGACTAATAATAAGATATAATAATGAAAATATAAAAAGTAATTACGATGTTAAAAAGAAATTTTTAAAAAACGAATTAGATTTAAACATAAATATATATTTAGATTATTTTGCAAAATTATTTAAAATAGATTCAAATAACATTGATTTAAATTATTATACATCAATACTTATAATAAGTTTAATAGTAATTGGATTAGTAATGATATTAAATAGAAGTAAAAATTTTAATAAATATATTAAAAATGAAATAGATTATAAAGAATTATTAGAATGTATTTTATATAATAGAAACATTTGTGAAAACTTTTTATATAATGATAAAGAAAGTAAAATTATATATAATTTTATCATATTACCACTTATATTTATTATATTTATTATAATAACAATTAATTCAACAATTAATTATAATGAAGTAATAAATACAAATATAATATTACATCCATTAATAATATACAAAAAAGAAATTAATAATATAAATAATCATTTTTCAAATATTTTAGATAATGATAAACATGCTTATAAAGAGAAAAAAAGTGTTGATAGAAATATAGCAAATAGTATATTATTAGTATTATATAATGAAATTTTTAGTGATATGATGACATTATCTCGTGAAGAAAAACAAAACTATCAAGAATTTTCAGATATTGATATATTACCTAAATTTAAGTTTATATTTAATAATAAAAAAGAAATACTTGATTATAGTAAAATATATGAATATAATATACAAAATTATTTGATAAATAAATGCAACGAGGATATATTTATAAATACAAATTTAAATTCAAAATGCAAAGAGAAAAATAAGTTTATATTATATTATATTATAAGAGCTGTTTTTCTATACTATCCAATATCAACAATAAGTGGTATAGAAAAATCAGATAAAAGTAAATATGATTATTATAAAAATATTTTGAAACATAAAATATATGATTCGTTAATAAATTATAAAAATGCAAGAAATTATTTAGGAACCAATAAATTAAATGATAATAATTATGAAAAAAACTGTAGTTTAAAAACTAAAATTAAAGATATTGAAATAACAAAAGATGAATTAATAGCATTATTAACAGATATGATTAATGACGAATCTGTTTCGCAATACAAAAAATTTTTTAGTGATAATGTAAAGTTAAATTTGTCAAGAGATGAAATATTTACACAATTGAAGAATCTAATGACACACCCACAGTTAATAAATTCAAATTCAAGGATAATACCACTACTAGATTCTATAAAATTAAATATTACACCAAGTATATTAGATGATAGAATATCTAAATTAGAATCGTCGCATAATATAATAATAAATAATAAAGATATTATTGAAAAAATAGTTGAAAAATTTATAGATTATATTATTGGTGTTCAAACGCATTATTTTATAATATATAGAGGAAATAAGGATGAAACAACATTAGAAGTTAGTGATGAAGATTTAAGTAGTAAATTTCGCGATGAAAATATTCAAGAAAATGAAGGTTCTGAGTTTGACACAATAGATAGCAATGAAAATACCATATTGTCCAAGCCAGAGTTGACAAGCAAACTGGTTGAAATGGGGTGGTCTGTACAAGCAGCGGAACAGACATTTGCCGAGATAGACCGAGACAACGACACGCAAATTTCACAAAAAGAGTTTGAAGAGTCTAGATATAAAATAAATAGTTTTATAAAAGGGTATCGTAATATAATTAAAACAACTTTTGATGAAATAAATATTATTTTATCAAACTATGAAAATGAAAATGATAATAATGATTATCATAAACCAAATAATGTTACAAATTATTTATTAAATAATTATTATATTGCAAATAATAATAATATAAGAACAGAAATTGAAAAGGTTAACATTGATAGTTATAAAAATAAGGAAATATCAGATGATATTCAAGCTTATGATGATGATAACGATAAAATAATTAATATTATGATGAGTAATATAATAATATTAATATACTATAATCACTTTTTTATATTAGAAATTAAAAATAAATATAATAATGCTTATTTGGATAGTTTATTTGGTAGAATAGAATCATTATATACTAATAATAGTGAAAATAAAAATTACACAGAACTTAAAGCAGAATATATTACAAAAATTAATGAACTAATTATAATATTGAATAATACAATATATAATAAAATAGAAGGCAATACAGAAAAAATAATAAAATACATAAAAGAAAGTAGTGTGAATAACTATATTATAGATGAATTAATTAAATTTGATAATAAATACGAAAATAAAAAAATAATAATAAATGAAATTATAGATAGTATTAAAAATTTTGATGAAAATAAACAAGAAATAGATATAGAATCCGATAATTTTAATATAATAACAACAGAATATGTAAATGATATTAATGGTTTAGAAAATAATATTAGTTTTTTTATTAATTATATTAAAAAAAGTAATATTGATTCTTCACATTATAATATTAAAAACATGGAATTTATTAACAATATATATACAGAACAAAAAAATATATTGGAAATACTAAGTAATACAAATGTAAATAAAATTAATCTTAATAAAATATTAATAGATTATAATTATTTAAATAAATTTGATGAAATAATAAAAGATTACAATAATTTTTATAATAATTATTATAAAATATTAACAACTGTAATTAGTAAAGAAGAGAATGATAACAATAAAAAAATAGAAGAATATAATAGTAAAGAATCATCAAATATAGTTTATCAAAATGCTAATAATACATCTAATATGATATTAATACTAATAAGTATATATATAGTTGTATTATATATATTAATTAAACTTAAATAATTTTTTTATTAAGTATTATTAATAAATGTTAAAAATATTAAATATTACATTGAATATAATAATATTATTAATCATATTTAACCAATTAATATTATTAACAAAATTTGCATATGATTACAATTTTATTTATGATTACGGTAGTAAAATGAATGAAATATGCACATCTGAAAGTGTAGAATATGAAACAAATAGATATCAATTAAATAAAAATATAAATAATATTGAAATTAGTAATTTAAATGATAATATTATTTTGATAATATCTATAATATTTACAATAGCTATATCTGTAATATTTACATTTATATTTTATAATGAATTTTGTAATATTGAGAAAAATTTTATGACATATACGCTTTTATCAAAAGTTTATATAATATTAACAGTATTAATTACATTCAGCATATTACTTTATCCAATATTATTAATTATATTTAAATTATTTAATTTTAAATATAATAATATAATCTCATTATATAATCATGATATAAATAAAAAAAATTTATATATAACATTGGGTTTATTTTGTATGCTAATAATTTTTAGATTTATAACGATAAATAATAACTATAATATACCTGATTTTAAAATAATTGATGAAAATAAAAATACAAAATTTATAGAATTGACTTATTTTGTATTTTATGCATTTATATATTTAGGTGTAATATACTATATTACAAACATATTAATATTATATATGTATAAAAAAAATAATATGATTGTAGATAAAAATGAGTTTTCTGATAATAAAAATTTAATATCTCAATATATTAATAAACTTTTTGGAATATCTGAACATTATAAATATATAGAAAAAATAGAATATAAAAGTACAGTTAATTTAGATGCTAATAAAATTATAGTTACCAAAAACGATAATTTACCAAAAAATTTAAATAATTATAATAATATACCCGAAGAAACAATAAACAATATTATAACAAATATAAAAGTATTATTAAACCAGAATGATATATTTAATCAAATTGAAGAAACCGAAAAAGCAAAAATAGATACATTAATTATAAAATCAATAAAACATTATATTATTATAAAATATAATAATAATAATAATAATAATACAGATAATAATAAATACGAAACTGAATTATATAAATTGATAACAGATAATCCATATCTTCATCAATATGGTACAAACAAAACACTTATAGCAAGTATAATAGTTCAAAAAATAACAAAATCAATAGATGAATTAAATATGGAAATTATTAATAATAATAAAATAACAACAAATCCAATTATAGCAAAAAAAGATAATAATGAAATATATATAAGTGATAAAAAAAGTATATTTAGAAAAAATATTCAAGGATTATTATTTATAATTGGTATATTATTATTATCTATATTTATTGTAAATATAGTAATTAGTTATTATAACTACAATATTGGGAATAGAATCAAAAATAATATAATTATACCCTTATTATCTTTATATGTGATAATATTAATTTTAATAAGTAATAATACATTTAATAAAATGATAAATCATTACATTATAAATAATCCTAAAATTAGTTATAAAAATAATATTAAAAATATTAATTTTAATTTTAATAAAATATTAGAAAATGAATTTTATATATATGAAAATACGAATAATACACTATGTAAAAATGCAGCAACATCTTTTATATCAGTTATAAATAATGTATTATTTTATAAAAGTATTATATTAAAAGACAATTCTGAAAATATAGTTATTGAATTTCCATCAGAGTTAAAAAATTATGAAACTGAAAATATAACTTCTATATGTAATAATAATGTAGATAATAATAATTATAACTTTAAAACAAATTTTAGTGGCGTTTTTTACAATGAATATGACTGTTCTATATTATTTTATAATAACATTAAATCCCTTATAAAAAATACAGTTATTTTTACTATAGATAGTAACAATAATTCAGAATTAAACAATTTATTGAATGATATTAAAAATATAAAGTATGATAACAATATTGCAAATACTATATTATATGATATAATATACACACAAAAAAAATATGAAAATATTAAGATATTACTTATAAAAACCAAAGAATATTTAAGAAATTTGTTAATGAATACATTATATAATACTATAATACTTAAGAAAAGTTATAATAATAAAGACATCGCTAATAAAAATGATATTATTTATTTAACACCCATTGAATTTAAGAACAATATTAATGCTATAAATTCAAATAGTGAAATAAAAAAGTATAAATACATTGTGGATAATATAGTTGACGAATTTATTAATATGATAATTATTAATCAATATTTACTAAGTAAAATTATAGATAAAAACAATAATTTATCTGAAATTATTGAAAAAGACGATAACACAATTAATGATAATTTCAACTTGAAAAAAAAATTAACAAAAAATATAAATAATTTTATTAAATTATATGAATCATATTTGAATAAATTAGATTTAATATTTAAACATAAATATAATTTAAATAAAAAAACTAATCAAATTTCATTATATTTAATTAATATATATAACAATTTAAATGAAGATTATCCATATTACGACGACATTATATATCCATATAATAAAAAAAACGAAGATAATATAAGTAATAAAAATTTATTAAATGATTTTAATAAAAAATTAGCAAATATAATAGATGATTACGATAAATTAAGAATAATATGCAATAATAAAAATAGATATAATAATAATGAATGTGATATTGAAAATACGAATTATGATAAAAAAGTGTTGTATAAAGAAATCGAAAATACAATTAGGACAAATAACTTAAATATCAATAATTATTTAATATTTATTAATTCTGATATTTTAACCAATATTGAATTTGTAGATTATGTTAATAGTAATTATAACAAAAACGACGCCGCATTAGCAGAATATCAAACTTTTACGGATATAATAAGCAAAGTGCAAGAAAAAATATCAATAATATCAACAGAATATAAAAGTATTTTAGACACTTATTATAATCTACCGGAGTCTGCCGATGTTTTTAATAGCGATGTAAAAGAAACTATATTTAATATGTTTTATAACAAAAATAGACAAGGAACTTTGAAAAGTAAATATGACAAATTAGTGATAATTAAGAATATTATCAATTATTTATTAAAAATAATTGATAATAAAAAGGATGAAAAAAATTATCAAGAAAAGGAAGATATATTAAATATAAATACAAAAATAAAGGAGGTAAACTATATCTTTATTTGTCTAATTATAATATATTTATTTATATTATATTTAATAAAATATATTAAATAATAGTAATAGGCATGGAAAATATATATTTAATAGGCAATTCAGAAAACAATGAAGAATATTTAAAAAATATAGATAATATTAATTTATTACCACTAAATAATTTACCAGTTATTTATTTTCCATTTGATTTTAACAATAAAACAAACGATACAAGTATAAATATTTTTGCAACAGTTATTGATGAAAAATCAAATATTATAGAAAAGATTTCTGGTGCCAATGAGTATAAATGTGACAAGCGAGGTGACAACGAAAATATTAAATGTTCCAATATAAAAGAATTATATAATAGTATTGCAACAATGGAAGAGTCATGGCAACCTTATAATAATAATAATATTAGAACAATTAGTAATATTATTATTATTTTCTGGTTTTTATTAGCATTTTTAATTTTAAAAATATTACATTATTATTTAAAAGAAAAATATAGTATAATGATGATAATATTAATATCCATAATACTATCAATTGGATTAATTTATGGTTTATTTTTAACAAAAGGTAAAATATAATATATTTATTTTTTTATATTATTAAAAGAAGAATATAATAAAATATTAAATATAATGGGTGTTAATTGGTCAAAAACAAGCGATTTAAAACCCGAAAATATCAAAGGTCATAAATATAATATAATAAATGAATTATTTGATGATAAAATGATAAAAAAATTTAATATTAGAAGATGGACATATTATAAACGATTTAATAAAATATTACAGGATCCTGAAGAATTAAAACAATTTATGTATACATTAAAAAATATTAGTGAAAATATGGAAGAAAAGGATAAAATATATAAAAAAATAGTAAAATTACATGATATATTATCAAAAGTTGATGTAGATTCTGAAAATTATTCTGAAAATAAAAAAATAAAATTAGAGGATTTAAATAAAAGAATATTATCTATTTTAGAAAGTAAAGCAAATGACAATTTAGATGATAATAAAATTAATGAGAAAAATGAAATCATTAAAGATATGACTGATAAATTTGTAGGAGGAGGCACAAGTTATCTAGATGAGTATTCATCTAAATTAGAAAAAATTTCTGATAACAAAAATGATTCAAATAATACCAAAATATCTAAATATAAAACTGTATTAAATGATATTGAAGATATAATAAATCCTGTAAAAACTTTAAATATTACTAGAGAGGATAAAATATTATTTATAATTATTACATTTATACTTAGATTAATATGTATTAAATTAATTGAATGGTCTATTAATATGAATTATACTAATAATTTTATAAATAGTTATGTATTATATACAATAATATATTTAATACTGCTGTTTATTATATTCTGTATCGTAAATATAACTTATAATTATAATATAAATGCTGTAATTTATGGTAATACAGGGTTTTCAACATTGGCAAATTCATTATATTATTTTTATATAATACCTGGGGGTGGTGTCAGTAGAAATAATAGATTATTTATACATTCTATCTTATTAATTATATTTTCATTAATTCCAATTGCTTTAAAATCAAATAATTCAGATAGTGATATTGATTACAATCATGTACAAAAAAGAAAAATTATCAATATGATATCAAATTATACATTCGCCGTATGGATTTTTACATCAATTATTGCAATGAATTATTAGAAAAAGTAATATTTAATTTAGATAGAGTATGGATAAAATTTCAGATTTACATGACCCAATTAGAGAATATATCATAAATGAAATATTGGAAAATTATATTTATACAAAAATTTTAAATGAAAAATCAAAATTAGAAAGTAAAATAGATAAAATTGATAAAGATGAAAATGAATCAGAATATAATAAATATATTAATGAATTAACTGAAATTAATGAAAATATTAAAAAAATTGATAAAAACAAAAGTAAAAATTATAATAATTTAACATATAGAAGAATTGTTAGAAATATTAATGGTGCAAATGAAGTTATTACAAAGAGTAAAGAATCATTTAATGAATTAATTAAAAATTATGTTGAATTATTAACAAATAACAATGAAGAAAGTGACAAAGTTATTCAACACTTAAAATATGTTAAAAATAAATTAGGTTCTTTTATAAGTATAGTTCCGGATAATTCAAATAATAAAGATGATGATGCTAAAGATGATACAAATAGTGCAAAAGATGAAATTGATAATATAGAAAACGAATTAGATGATTTAAAATATCATGATTCATATGATGATATTGATTTATTAGAACAATCTTTAAATAAATTAAAAGAACATAATAATAAAGATATTAAGTCAAGAGCAAATATTTTATTAAGAAAATTAAACAAATTAAAAAAAAATAAAAAAAATAAAAAAAATAAAAAAAGTGAAAAAGATATTAAAAAGAATGATTCCGATAGTAGTTTAAATGATAACCCAGATAACCCAGATAACCCAGATAACCCAGATAACCCAGATAATCGTGATATAAACCGTATGAGTGGGGGGAATTCTGTATTTTATAGAAACACATTAAAGTTGTTATTCAGTGGTGGAGCCCCGGGAGATAATTATGATGAACAAAAAAAATTTGCAGAAAATGAATTTAGAAAAATGAATCTACCCGAAGAATCAATATCTTCTTTGTCATCAAAGCAATTATTACAGGATAAGTATGATGATAGTGATATGGATAGTGATATGGATAGGGATAGAAATATGGATAGGGATAGTGATGTGGATAGTGATATGGATAATGATAGTGATAAGGATACTGATAAGGATAAAGATAAGGATACTGATAATGATAATGATAAGGATAATGATAAGGATACGGATAAAGATAAGGATAATGATAAGGATAAGGATAAGGATAATGATAATGATAAGGATAAGGAACAAAAGAAAGAGAAAAAATATAAGAAAAAACCAAAGAAAAAAAAAATAAATATTGTTTCAGAGAATAGTGAAATATCAACAGATGTGAGCAGTGAGGAAAAAAACAAAATAATATTACAGTTACAAGAAATAAAAAATAAACTAACAATAAATAGTAAATATATTACAAAATTATACGAAGAACCAGAAACAGGTTTAATATCATTAGTTAAAGAATTGAAAAATAATTTGAAAGAAATCGATTTTTATAATACTTTTAAACCATATAATGATGATGCATCCGTTTATATATCATATATAGAAGAAGAAAATGCAAAATTAAATACAGAATATGAATATATTAATACTAAAATTATTGGTAAAATATTTAATGAAAATGATGGTATTTTAAATTTAATAGATAATATAGAATTATATTTTAATGAAGTCAAAAAAATAATTTTAAACGATAATAACATATTAATTGTTATATACGAAAATGATAATAATAAAAAAATGCAAGCAATTCATGATATAGACGATATAATAGTGAAATTGGATAATAAATTTAGAAAAAATATAAATAATTATTATCAAAATATCAAAGATATTGAATCGGTTTTAAAAAAATTAGTTAAAAAGGTAGAAAGTATATTAAGTGAAACTAAAAATGCATATGAAAAAATAAATAAACAACGCGACGAAAAACTAGAAAAAAATTCTCAAAGACAGTATTCGTCGTCCCCCGATAGTGTGGATTATCATCGAAATCGCTGGGGTGGCGGTCGTTCGCGTGATCAATTTGAAATAGAAAGTGAAAAAATTAAAGCTGATTCTAAAAAAGAAAAAAAGCAATTGATAAATAGTACATTAAGTGTATTAACAGAACTTTTTAAAAATGATGAAAATAGTATACATAATATACAAAGTAAATTAAATATAGAAAAAAATGTATTTGATAATTATAAATATAATATATATGATACTTTATACAAAAAAATAACACACATCGAAAATAGATTAACAAATAAAAGTACAGACAGTAATGAGGTAAATTATCTAACAAATGATGGAAATCAAATAAATTTCAATGAATTGAAAAATGATAATATATTTAGTAGAATATTCAATAAATATACGAATAATAATATTAAAAAAAAGAAAACACAACAAGAAAATGATGATGATTTTTACAATTCTGTAAAAGTTAATGATTTAAATCCTGAAAATGTTTTAGAAATAACAAATACGGATAAAGTAATATTTATAGTTTTAATTTTTATAATAAGACAGTTAGCATTATTAACTGTTAATTTTTTATTAGATTATGATTTTATTAAATCGTTTAATATGTTAATAATATTATTTGTGGTAATATATATAGTTATTTTAGTTTTATTTATAATATTAGTAAATTTAGACAATTATAAAATGAGAATTTTATTTAATTATGTTAATTTACACATTAATTATTATGGAATAAGTACACATATATTCACATTTCTATTATTTATAATAATTATATATATATATTTAAAAAATAGTGACAAAAAAATATTAGAGAGTTCTAACACAAAATTAAATGAAGAAGAGAAATCCGAGTATAAATATAGGTTATCAACAATTTCATTAATTATTTTCTTATTTACAAGTATAACTGATTATTTACTATAAAAGTTCATTATTAATGAGAATTGATTTTCATATAATATAATATTAGAAATTAATAAATTATTTAAAAAAATTTTATCATTGTCATTATGTATAATAATATTATTATTATTAATAGTATTAATATTTTTTTTATATTTTTTTTTAGTATTTTCTACAATTAAATAACTTTTATTTTCAAAATAACTTATATACTTATCTATATTTATATATATATAATCATCTTTAACAGTAACATTTTTAATAGGAATTTTGGTCAAATCAAAATTAATTAAATTATCATTATAATCAGTAAATGAATAATTTAATATATTATTTTCTAATTTAAATATATAATTATCATCAGTTGTCCAAGTGTCCCAAATATCATTTTTGAAAGAACATACATAGTTATATGTTAATATATTATTATTAATATATATATTAAGCGAAATATACGGCAGAATGTTATTAATATATTTTGGTAAAATTAATTTATTTGGTCTAAATGATATCATATTATAATCTAAATTAATATTTTCTAAATTGTATTGATTGAAAGATTTTGAATTAAGTGAAGTTATTACAAATGATTTATTATTATTTATAGAATTTATAACATTATTATTGTATTTTTGTAATATGTCATTTCTTTTTAACTCTAAATTACTTATTTTATTTTGTATTATTGATTCGTTAACACCAGTTTCGTTTGAATAAAAATTTTTAATATTTGTTAAACAAATATTATTCAGTGTTTTTAAATCTATATTAGCTTCATTTAAATTTTTTGTATTTTTAATTAAATCAATTATTTCTACCAATTTATCATTTAATAATATTTTATCTACTGTTATTTGTAATTTAGTACTTAGTAATTTAGTACATCCTTCAAATAGCCTATCTTTATTATTTTTTGATATAAATGTATCCATTTAAATATTATAATTTAATAATATTTATATAAAAAAAAGTTATCTATTTCGCAGATTTACTAGCCTCTAATGCTTCTTGTGCTGCAAGTGCAGCTAAAGCATTTTGCTTATTGATACTTAGAGGGAAATGATGTGCGATTAGTCGTTGTAGAATAAAATATGTGACTTTTTCTTTATCGTTTACATTAAGAATAGCGCGAAGTTTTACATCAGGGAAAAATTCCCTTCTGTTTTCAGGATTATTTAGATTTTTTTCTTTTACATATGCATTAATATATCTTGTAATATCAGTTCTAGATCTTTCAGAACCTTCTGGGATATCAACAAATTTACATAGTTCATTAGAGATTTTACATGGTTTTGCAAATCCGGATGGTGATTTTTTAGCATTTTCTCTTTTTCTTTGTACTTTTGCAATAACCTTCTTTTGTTTTTCATATTCTTTTGTTAGAAGTTTTAGAGTTTGTTGAATTGATTTCATTTCAGTTTGAACAAAACTAATTTTGTCACTTAGTTCTGAAATAAGAGTATCTCCTAGTTGTTTTTCTTCAACCACGCATTCTGAAACTTTATCAAGTTCTTGTTTTACAACAACATCTTCTACTTTAAGGTCTTTTTTAACCTTTTTATCTACAACTTCTTCTTTAACATGTGTTACTGGTTCTGCTACGATGACATTTTTTGGTTTAACAGTTCTTGGTGGCATATTTACTTTATAATAATTAATATTATAATATCTTTATATAATTTTTATATAAAACAATGCGAAAAATTTATAAATATATATATATATATCAATATACTTATTATACTATAAATAATTTATAGTATAATAAGTATATTGATTTAATTCTTAGAACGCAGCGATAAATGGTCATTCATCAAATAATGAATATGCATTGAATGTAAGGTCTATTATATGACTTACAACATCAACATTAACAGCGTTACCAAATTGTTTATATGCTATTTTATCATTCTTATGAATAATAAAATCCTCTGGAAAAGATTGCAATCTAGCACATTCTCGGGGTGTTATATATCTTTTTTCCTTAGCGTAGATTGGTGTCTGCACAATTGCGACTAGTGTTGGAAAATAATTAGTTTTTTTAACTCTAATACCAGATTGTCTTAATTGAATAAAATAATTCCATATTGTATCGTTTGCTTTTTTATTCCCCGCCTGCCATTCTAATTTACCATTAATTTTTTTTTTTTGTATTATTTCTTTATTTTTATTATACCATTCATCCCATTCTTTTTTATATTTATTATATATTGCTTTGTTTTTTTTAATATAACACTGTTTCCATTTTATAATATTATTAAATTCGTCTTCAGTATAATTTTTATAAAATTCATTACACATTATTGTTGGGCTTAATGTTTCGTTTTCATCAAATATTTTTATCATTTCATCCCATACATTTAAAATATTTTCTATATCTTTAGTGATTTTATATTTATCTGTTATTTTTTTATCTTTTTCTATTATTTTATCAAAATCAATTTTTATATTTGGTAATTTAAAATCTATAATATTATTCTTATCATATATATCATTTCGAATACATACAAATATGACTCTTTCGCGTTGCTGTGGAATACCTAAATTATGCGGACTCAATTCGAATATAGTATCTTTCTTATTAACATAATATCCAGTTTCATTAATTCTGTTTATAATATGTGTAAAAGTTTTACCATCATCAATTTTTTTAATATGTTTAACATTCTCTAAAAACATAAATTTTGGTTTTTTTTCTTGCGCTATTCTTAAAATATCTTCAAATAAAGTTCCACGAGGGTCATTTAAATTTTTCTTTTTACCACCATTTGAAAAAGATTGACATGGAAATCCAGCACATAATATATCAAAATCTGGTAGTTTTTTTTCATCAATATTTTTAATATCTTTTTTAGGTTTAATACCATAATTTAATTCATAAATTTCTCTACATTTATTATCTTTGTCACACGCCATTACGCATTGTGAATTATATTTACAAATTGCTTGATGAAAACCACCAATACCACAAAATAAATCAACAAATTTAATATTATTATCTTGTAAATTCATTTTATTATATTATAAAATTGTTATATTTATATATCATTTTATTTATACAAAATTAATGTAAAATATTAAACAACAATTTATTAAATATTTTTTTTTCATCATTATTCAATTCGCCCCAATATTTATTATTTATATTCTTATTATTAAATTTAATTTTTATAAATAATGACCCACCTTTTATTCCTTTATTATGTAATTCATATTTTTTTAAAGTAAATTGTGGTATATCAATATCTAAATATTTTTCATCTATATATTTTATACGCGTTTTATAACCATTAAGATAATCATATAAATTATATTTTATTTTATAATAGATATTTATTCTATTATCTACCAATTTATATACAAAATCTTTACATTTAATTATCTTTATTTTAATATGTATTTCATGTGTTACATCATCTTCGTCTATATATATTTTATTTATAAATGGGAAAGAATCTAAAGCATTGATGTTAATATAAACTGTTTCACTAATATTTTTTAATATCAATTGTAATTTTTTTTTTGTATTATTTATTAATTCTTTATAAGTTACATTTAATGTTATTTTATGTATAATAGGAATATTAGTAAATTTATAAAATTTTTTATTTTTAATTATATTATTATCTCTAAATATTTTTGCTATATCACTAATATAATTTTTTGCATCATCGTTTGTATTTATAAAGTCAGAAAATAAATT
>ERZ807291.2153-NODE-2153-length-30326-cov-7.809752_pt1 | contig 30326 bp, 31 predicted proteins | sample MGYA00521257_ERZ807291 | MGnify/ENA primary metagenome ERZ807291 (study PRJEB31413, sample SAMN03169783) | marine metagenome | biome: Marine; feature: Water; material: Subsurface seawater | place: North Sea | collected 2011-04-28 | depth 1 m m ...
GCCTTTTTATAATACTGGAAACAATAATATAATAATTTCTAACAACTAAAAATTATATTTTTTGTATTAATTAGATATATAAAAAACTTCTATAATACATTTTGGCAAAGTGTTTTAAATTACAACTAGTCATTTAATAAATAATTATTTTTTTTTAAGAAACTTAGACTAATATTGGAATTCATCATTTCATAATTAAAAGCTTCATCTTTTAAGTATTTTTTACATATATTAATAAACTTTCCTTTAAGTAGTTCATCTTCTATAGAATCTTTTGTGTCATTCTCTATTTTAGAAATCATTTCTAAAATTATACTTTGAATATCCTCAGAACTATTTTCTACTAAAGTAATATTTTTTTTATAATAGCTTGCAGAATTAGTAATTTTTTCATTTAAATTTAAATTAAATATTTCTTTTAAAGTTAAAAATTTTTTTTTATTGTTATCAAAGTGTAATTTGATTGAAAATAATGGATCACTTTTATTTGTGATTGGAACAATTAATGGAACAGCATTTACGTAAATATGTTTTTTTCTAAAAGTTAAACTTGTTAAAGCATCCCAACCAGTTCCAGTTGAAATTGAAAATTCACATCTATTTGCTAGATAGACATCTAAAAAATCTGATCTATATAATGAAGAATACTCAATAAATCTTTCATTATTTATATTTAATAAATCTTCCTTTACTGCCCCCATTCTAAATACAAAATAACCTTTCTTTGTAGCAAGATTTATTCCTTCAATAAAATTTTCTATATTAGCATTCCTATATGAATGATAATCATAATTAGTTAATGGTAAATTTTTATTTAAGTACTTATCGTTTCTTACTAGTAAGCAAATAATCTTATCATTTTTTTTTATGCCTATATTTTTAAGAAAATTGTCACCTTTAATAATCATTTCATTAGGCATAAAAATTTGGATATTTTTTGAATTGTATTTTTCATTGTTATGAAAATCCTTATGATCTAATATAAATTTTTTAAAATAATTTATTCTTTTTGATATTAATTTTATTAATTTAAAAACTGGAAACAACTTTTTTCCCTTAAATACAAGAATTTTTCTTTTTATTAATTCAACATAAGTCTTATTAGAAACTATGTGTGTAAGAATAAAAATATCTAAATATTTTTTGTCTTTTTTTAAATTTTTATAATTTAGATAATCTTCTACAAGAAATACTAATTCTCCAATTCTTTCAGAAGATAAAAGATATAATCTAATATGAATAAATGGACTCAAAACTACTATTAAAAAAAATAAAAATGGGGATATCAAATAAAATAAAAATTTAATCATTTTTTAAATATAATTACTTTTTTAAAAGAAAAAATTTAAATATTTGAATCAAGCTAATTTAATTTTTTTCAAAAAATCTTTTTTTCTTTTGGATAAAATTCTTGCAGGGGTTCCCCAGTATATATGCCAAGGTTTTAATTTTATTGCTGAAAAAGAAAGTGGTGCTAATGTAGACCCTTCTCCAAATACAGTATTAGGTATAACAACACTGTTTGTACCAATTAGACAATATTTTTCTAAAATTATTTCCTTTGCTTTTCCTGTTTTTTTTGAACTTTTATTAAAACATGAATAAAAATCATTTCCTGAATAATCATCAGTATGTGTAAAAATTTTAACCCCAGATGAAACTCCACTAAAATCTTTTAATACAATTTTTTTTGCACCAGCGTGTATTAAAGCATGCGATCCAATATGAATATAATTTCCTATTTTTACCTTCTGAGGATTAACTATAGTTGTAAATGAGTCAATTCTTACATTGTTGCTTAAAACTAAATTTTTAGGATGAGTTATAATTACAGTTGAATGAATTTTACAATTTTTTCCACATTTAATTCCTAATTTTTTTAATTCTTTTGCTTCATGAAAAAAGTTAGGTGACATAGTGCATTAATTATTTAATCAAATGATATATACTCATGCTTTTTTGAGTCAATCATTCTATTATTATTTTTTAATTTTGAAGCACCAATTATACCAAAATTATATGCAAAACGAATATCCTTTGACTCATTCTTACCATTTCCATGAACTAATAGAGCTGAAAATGATACAAACTGATTTTCTTTAGTATTAAATTTTTGCTCTTTTTTTAAATTAATACCTGATAATATTTTTTTAGGTGCATAGACAAATCCTAGTTTATGTTCTGATGAAAACTTTTTTATAGGATTAATTTTTTCAATGTATTTACGTCTTTTAATTTTATTGTCAGGTATTAAATGTGATTTTGGAATATATTTCAAAGCATTTTTTTTTTTAACATTAAGGATTGGTATCCATACATTTATCGCATAATTTATAAATTTCCGAGTGCTATAGAATGTTTCTCTATGCCAATCTAAATTTTCTTTAATGTTAGTCGTTTTTAAAGGTCTAACTGCCCTTAAATAACCTCCTGAAGAATACAATATTTCATCATTATCCACTAATCGTTTAAAAAAAGATTTTTCAGATTTATGAAATTTTTTCATTATGTTAAGTTTATCTATCTCTTTCTGACACTTTAATGCGATTTTACTAAAATCACTTCTACTTAATTTTTGATAATAATCAGATGATCTGTAGAAATGTTTTTTAACAATTGATTTTAATTTTTTTAAAATATTTTTATCTTTTATTTTTTTGATGACAAAACCATTTTTTTTGAAATTTAAATTCATCGTCTTTTAATTAAAATTTGATTCTAAAGTTTGTGTATTCAAAATTTTTCTTTTATCATTTTTATTAAAAAAATTTCTTGCATGCATAAATCTTTTATTATCAATCATTAGTAGATCAAATTTTTTCCACTTATGATAGTAAGTTAGTATTTCTGATTTTTCTTCAATTTCTTTTAATATTTTTTTTGGTATATTTTTATCAAAAATTGTTCCCCATTTATTGATTGATTTATCAATATATGGTTTTTTATGAAGCACATGATTTGAAAATGAAAGTTTTTTTAAAACATTATCATCATTTGCTGCAAATCGCACTTGCGTTATATTTAAAATTCCAGTTTTATAATCAATAATTGCATCATAAGCACCCTGTTTATTCAACATCCATTTTTTCTTCTTACCATTTTTTTTTGCCTCTAAAGCTGGAATTTTAAGTTTATACTTTAGTGGATTTGATAAAAAAAACTCCTTTGTTGTTTCTGAAAGACTTTCCCATAATTTTATACCATCGCATATAGTAGTTTCCCCATTTTTTTTTGCTGGTTCTTCACAAAAAAACCAGACTATCTCAGGCCAAGATGGTGAAAAGCTTGCTTCTGAATGTAGACTCATTTTTTTATAACCAGCATCTACATGTCTTATAAATTTTGAATATTTAGTTTTTTTTCTTCTACTTATATCGTTTGTATCTGTTGCATAATTTTTTGTAAAAATGTCTGTAAACTTTTTATAATTTTCAGCTGTAAATTTAAAATTTCTAAATAAAATACATCCATTTTTTTTAAATAAGCTAATTACTTTCGATTTATTGATTTTTAATGGAGTAATGCTTTTTTTAGATTTTAAAATAATGCCATTATCTAAAAATTTTGAACTTAAAGGTTTTTTTTCAATCACTTAATTAAAAATTGATCTTGTACTTTTCTAGTATTTCTTTGCCTTTTTTGAATGAACTAAAATCAACAATGTCATCCGTATCTATGCTTATATTAAATTCTTCTTCTAAACCAGAAATGAGTGTCATATGTCCGATCGAGTCCCATTCTGGAATTTCATTATATTCAATTGTATCTTTAAAATCTTTTTTTTCTATGGATAAACACTGAATAAATGTTTTTTTATATTTTTCTAAATTATTTTTCATTATAAAAATTGTTTTTTATACTAAATATAGATTTTATCTAGCAATATTTATATTAGATTTCCTAAATATTTTTTAATATTTTTTTTGCAATTTTTTCACTTGTTAAATTGTGTTTTTCTAAAAGAAATTTATAACTTCCTCCTTTACTGTATGTATCTTCTACGCCACAAAAAATTTGTTTTGGACTTGAAGACATCGTTGATTTATATTCAGAGACAGCACTTCCTAGGCCTCCTATTATGTTATGTTCTTCAACTGTTACAATCAATTTAGTCTCGCAGGCTTTTTTTATAACTTCCTTATCTAGAGGCTTAATTGTGTGCATATTTACTACAGCACATGATAAATTTTTTTTTTCTAAAATTTTTGCTGCTTCTATGCCATGATACACACTTGCACCTGATGCAAATATAGTAACATCTTTACCTTCTCTAAGTGTTATTGCTTTACCAATTTTATATTCATAATCCTGATTATATATAATTGGATTATTCGAAGAGCCTGTTAATCTAATGTAAGATGGTCCATTCAATTTCATAGCTGCGTTTAATGCTTTTACAGTTTCTAAAGAGTCAGCAGGAGAAATAATGGTAATTCCAGGTATTGACCTAATAACACCAATATCCTCTATACAACAATGAGTATATCCTAAAGCACCTAACACGAGACCACTTGCTATTCCAACCATACAAACTTTCTGCCCCATATAACCTAAGTTTACTTTTATTTGTTCGCAACATCTCATTGTTTGAAAAGGAGCAAAAGTAGTAGTGATTACGTTATAATTTTCACTTGCCAGTCCTGCTGCAATACCAATCATGTTTTGCTCAGCTATTCCAAGGTCTAAATATTTTTCAGGAAAGGTTTTTCTAAATCTATCTAGTCCTGCTGATGTAGAAACATCACAAGTTAGCACCATAAGATTATCTAATTCTTTAGCTAGTTCTAAAGCTGCAATACCTAAAGTAGCACGGGCTCCAATTGTTGACCAAATCTTAATATTTTTTTCATTAATATCTATCATTAAAGACTGTTTTTTTTAAGTTCCTTTATACCTTGGTCGTAAAGTTTTCTACTTAAAATAGAGTGATGCCATTGATTATTATTTTCTGAAAATGAAAAACCTTTTCCCTTAATTGTTTTTGCTATTAGTGCTTTTGGTTTTTTTATTTTTTTGCCTTCTTCAAAAAAGTTTAAAAGTTTTTCCACATTGTGACCATCTACTTCTGCTGTGCTCCATCCAAAACTTGACCATTTTCTTTTTAAATTACTAAGATCCATAATCTCTTTATTTGCACCTGTTTGTTGAAAATTATTTCTATCAATCACAACAAACAGATTATCAAGATTAAAATTTGGGGCTGCCATAGCTGCTTCCCAAACAGACCCCTCATTACATTCACCGTCCCCTAAAATTACATATACGTTAAATTTTTTTTTTCTTTTTTTTGCTGCGATTGCAACTCCAATACCTAAAGATAAACCCATACCTAAAGATCCATTAGAAAAATCTATTCCCAAATTTCTATTAATTACTGGATGTCCTAAAAGATTAGAATTATCCTTTTCAAAAGTTTTTAATTCTTCTTTTGATATATATCCTAGTTCAGATAAAGCTGCATAATAAGCTAAGCAGGCATGACCCTTACTTAGTATAAACCTATCTCTATCATCCCACTTTGGATCATTTTTATCGATTTTCATTACATGTGAAAATAATGTTGAAATAATTTCAATAATAGAAAGAGCTCCTCCAAAATGAGAGCTATCAGCTCCTGCTGATAAAGCCATTTCAAGGATATTTTTTCTAGTTTTTAAAGCAAAATTATTAATCTTTTCTATTTTTTTTTTATTTCTATTCATTACATCCCACCATCAACTCTAATAGTTTGTCCTGTTAAATAAGTTGAAAGATCAGATGATAAAAAAAGAACTACATTGGCAATTTCTTCTGGCTTGGCAATTCTTTGAAGTGAAACTCTTCTTAACATATCCTCAATTATTTCTTTAGATGTATTGTTGTTCATCATATCTGTATCTGTAAGTCCTGGTGCAATCGTATTAACTCTAATATTATAGGGACCAAGTTCTCTTGATAGTGCTTTAGATTGCATTATTATAGATGCTTTAGAGGAAGAATAAGCACCCCTACCTGCATCACCATCAATACCAGAAGTTGAAGAAATATTTACTACACTCCCTTTCTTATTTTTTATCATTGCTTTTAAAATATATTGTGTAAATAAAGTTTGAGCAAAAAAATTTATTTCGAATATTTCTCTTAATTTTTTTAATGAAGTCATTTGAAAGATTGAGGTATGAATTATACCAGCATTATTAACCAAAGCATCTATTGGTACTTTTGATAAAATTATTTCATTGGCTGCATTTTTAACTTCATTTTCTTTACTTAAATCTAGCTGAATAGTAGTAATTTTATTTTTTGCTTTCTCTTCTATTTTTTTTGCTAATGTCTTAAATTTATCATCATTTTTTCTTACACATGCAAAAATGTTTGCACCATTGTATGAGAGAGTTTCTAATATTTTTTTCCCAATACCTCTGTTACAGCCAGTTAAAACTATTGTTTTATTCTTTAGTAACATTTTGAACAAAATCTTCTTTTTGAAAAATATCTTGAGCTAGGGCGGGTTTAAATATTGACTGCCCAGTTTTTGTCATGAATTTACTAATAAAAGATTTGTCTTCTCCAGCTAGACAAAGGTCACTATGACTTGAAAAATGCTTAATACTAAATCCAAATTTTACAATTTCTTTTAAACTTTGTTTAAATATATTTCCTATCTTGATATGAACGTATGGACAAACAAGCACATCTCCAATTGGAGTAACATAAAGTCTATTTACAGTAGTACACCCTAAAATCTTTTCATGATTTTTATCGAATGGATTCCAAACATTCCTTACAAGGTTTTTGTATTCTTTTCTAATTTTTCTTAAATATTCTCTATCTTCATCATTACATATAATGCCTTCTGCATTTTGCCACATTCCAGAAGGAACAGCAACATTAAGAAGTGTTTTATATTTTTTGTCTTTTGAATAATCCAGTAATTGTTTAAAATGTTCAGTATTTGCATTATACCTTCCTACAGTAATATTTAGATATGGATCCATGCCAGCTTTTCTTACATGCTCGAGGCCTTCCATTGCTCTTCTCCAGGAATCTTTTCTACCTCTAATTTCATCATGAATTTTTTCATCCATACTATCAATGCTTACAGAAACTCTACTTACTTTATATTCGGCTAGCTTTTTTGCCATTGCCTCATCTAAATAATATCCATTGGTAGTTAAGTACATATAAAATCTTTCAGGCTTTATAGCTTCAAGCACTTGAAACAATTTATCTGGCTGAAGAAGTAATTCTCCACCCTGTAAGTCAAATTCAAAGTACCCTAGTTCATCTGCTTCATCAGCTAATCTTTTAATAGCTCCTATATCTAAATACTCTTTAACATGATCTCCTTTAGGTGAATTTGTAAAACAGTATTTGCATCTTAAATTACAAGCATTGTTAAAGTTTAAGTCGATACCTCTAGTTTTCGTACCAACTTTTCCATCATTTTTATTTACATAATCATAAAAATCTTTTAATTTTTTTACTAATCTAGGTTTTTTTAATAAAGATGAGGCTATAGGCATTTTTTTTAAGTATTTGTTTTAATTTTATATTTATCTAATTCCTCCGGTAATATCAGGTTAAACTCGGCTTTACAAACAATATCATTTTTGATGTGCCCAGTGCCTTCACATACAGCTATCCCTCTCTTAAAACTCTTAATATTTGTTTTCAGATATAGTCTTGATGAAGGAATTATTTTTTTTAAAAATCTTAATTTATTTGCAGAACTTAAATAAACAACTTTTCCTTTATTGCCTGGTAAAGTTAATATTGATAACGCACACATTTGTACCATAGCCTCAATTTGAAGCATACCTGGCATATTTGGATCATTGGGCCAGTGTACTTTAAAAAACCATTCATCATTTTTTAGATCTTTATAACCTATTGCACTTTTTCCAGGAATTACTTCATCTGCATGATCTATCATTAAATAAGGCTCTCTATTTTGCTGATAAGCCTTAATACCATTAATATCTAACTCCAAAATTTTCATTTAATTTCAATAATTCTAGATAATGTTCTTGGCATATCAAATCCGTCCCAATGAATACCCATGTCTAAAGATTGGCCAATTGGTACTATTCGATCTAGACCCAATAGGTTATTTTTTTTTATAAATTTAATCAATTCAGATTTTTTAACTCCAAAGTAAGTCAGTGTTTGATATTTATTATTAATTATTTTTGCAATTTCATTTATATCTTTAGACTCATATTCGTAAAAAAAACCATTTTTTCCTCTATTTAAATGATTATTACTATTTAGGTTTTTAAGAGCTACTCTATAAATTTGATTACCATGTCTTTGGACTGATTTAATATTTTTTAAATTTAAAATATCTTCAATTGATTTTGTATACTTATCAATTGCAATAATATTCTCTAAAAAATAATTTTTTTTTACAAAAGTAAATAATACTTCCCAAAAAATTTGTTGTGCTTTTTTGTTATTAGATCCAACCCAAATAATTAAATGAGGTGATGAACATCCATTTTGATCCATAATATAGGTATCATTATAAAATTTTTTGACTAAAGATCTTAATTTAGCTGGATCTAGCTTGCATACTGAATTTGAATTCATCAAACAAAATGAGTATCTATCAGGAAAAGTAATGTCTACACATTTTGGAGATGTTATAATTTTTCTGATATTGTTGACTGATTGATCACCTCCCCAAATAATTCTTGCATTACAGATTGAAGAATAAAAAGAAGTTATAATATCTTGCTGATCATATCTAACAAATAAATTCGTATTATTAAATGATTTAAATTTTTTTGTTTTAAAAAGATAATTAATCAAATCACAAATTATTTTAACTTGTGGGAATGATTTTGATGGAACTCTAACTATATTTGAGTTTCCTGATAAAAGGCCAAAGGCAAAAGAATAGGCAAAATTAACAGGAATATTTGATGGACAAATATGAAAAATTAAACCTAATCCAACCCGGAACTCTGAATTGTTAATGTTTTTTTTAAAATTTTGAATATTTTTTTTTCTACACCAAAATGCAAAACTAATTATATCAGTATATTTTTTTGCTTTAGTACTTTTAAGAAGCAGTCTAGACAGTTCATCAAAAAACTCACAAGTTATATTTGCATAAGGAACTAAACTTTTAATTGAAATATTTTTTGTACCGGCTAAATAATTTATATTTTTAAAGTTCATTATATATTGCTGCAACCTCTTGTTTCAGCTTTTTCTACTCTACCTTTAATTAAAAATCTTTTTCCTAGTTTTGAGCAGGAGCACTTATTATTTTTAGCAATCATACCTATATCTTCAGTGATTATATTATGACCAGGATAGCTTGTGGGTAATAAGGAAATTAGTTGAACTAGTCCAAATTCACCATCAGGGATTACTTGAAAATTATTGTCTCTTATAATTATGTCTGAAAAAAAAGAAGTAATAAAATATCCACATTTATTACATTCTAAAAAAATTGAACCAGTTTGTTCAACCATACCATAGTAATTATGGACTTTTTTTAAATTAAAATTTTTTTTTAAAATATTTTTGAATTTCATATTAGAAATTTTTTTTTTTTCTAACTTTTTCCAGCCACCTCCGTGCAGTAATATTGCATTTTTAAAATCAAAAGAGTAATCAATTAATTTTAATTCCAAACAAATTTTTTTCCATATAATTGAAGTGAATCCAAATATTAAAAATTTTTGGTTTTTATATTTTTTATAAAAATCTATAATTGACTTAATATCTAAACTGGAATCCTCATTCAGAGCATAAGTTAAATTTCTTCCAAAAACAGAAAAGCCTAAAATTGCAGCTCCTCTAGCTGAGAGTGATTTACTATTATTTAAGATATTTTTATTATCAAATATTAGCATTGGTAATCTTTTATTACCAATAAATTTAGATGTTATTTTAGATAAAACTTTTAATTGGTTTTGTGAATTAAAAGTGTCTAGATGAATCTTGGAAAAATTATTTCCTGAAGTTCCTGATGATTTAAGTGTTTTAAAAATTGATTTTTTATCAATACTTTTTAATTCGTAATTCTTAAATAAACGAACCGGGATGAAAGGTAAGTTAATTAATGAATATTTTTTTTTAAGGTCAAAATTATGAAAATCTAAAATTTTTTTATATAGTTTAGATCGTCTATAATGATATTTTGTTAAATTATTTATAAAAAAAGTAAAATCATCTAATTTTTTCTCTTTAAATGCGTCTGAATTGATTAATTCTTTTAATTCTATCATTTTTTTAATTTTTTATATTCTATTTTACCTCTACTTGTTCTATTAATTTTTTCAATATATGAAAATTCGATGTAATTCTTATTTAAATTTATTAATTTAGAAGCATAGTTCATTAATTTTATTTGTTTTTTTTTGCTTGTAAAATATATAATAATTTTTTTATCATTGCCTCCGCATACACATTTAAATCCAACATTGTTCAGATTTTGTTCGATTTCATCTAAATTAATTCTATTACCAAAAATTTTTAAAAATCTTTTTTTTCTTCCAGTTATGTAATAAAAATTATCAGAATCTCTTTTTGCAATATCACCAGTAAATAATATTCCTTTATTTTCATCAACTTTTTTTAAATCAAGATAACTTGTGGCATACCCTAATGAAACATTTTTTCCTAAATAAACTAATTCACCACTAATATTTATTTTCGAAATATTTTTATTATTTCTATCAACTATTTTAAATTTACCATTTGGAATGGCTTTTCCTATGCAATTAATTTTATCTTTATTAAATCTTGAAGGTAAAAATGACATCCTTGGAGAAGCTTCTGTTTGACCATACATAGAGATAAACTGTATATTATTTTTTTCGCACACATCATTAATTTTTTGAAATATTTTATTGTCAAGTTTACCACCTGCTTGAGTTAAATATCTAAGTGAAGTTATGTTAAATTTGTGAAATTTTATTTTTTCTAAAAGTTCGTATGTATATGGAACGCCACCAAATGTTTTAACTTTATTATCTTTTAGTAATTTCCAAAAATTCTTTTCAATAATAGAATAATTATTTAATACTATTGAAGCGCCATTATATAAATGAGTGTTAAGCATGGATAATCCATAAGAATAACTTGGTTGCAATGTAGTAATTAATCTATCTGTATTTTTAATATTTAAATATTTTATAATTGACCTGGTGTTAGCAATTAAATTTTCATAGGATATTCTAACAAATTTATTTTTTCCTGAAGTTCCAGATGTAGTCAGAAGAATTGCTAATTCTTTATAATTTTTTTGTATTATATATTTATCAAATTCTCCTAACTCGTAATTAAAATAGTTTAATAATGTTTTACAACTATTTAACGTGTATGTATTTTTTTTTTTAAAAATATATTTTGGTTTATAGTCTTTGATTAATTGTTTTAAATTACTTAAATTTACATCTGGATCGATTAAAATTATTATAATTTTTTTTTTAATAAAACCTAAATATCCAATAATCCACTCATAATCATTTCTCCCTAATAAAAAAACAGTTGATCTTTTTTCAAGGTTCTTTGTCAATTTAACAGATTCTGAAATTAATTTTGAATATTTTATAAATCCTTGATCTGGTACAATTAATGCAATTTTGTTTGAGAATTTATGAATTTCTTTAAATAAGCTCATTTAAATAGTGGTTTAAATTTTATCTTTTTAAATAAGTAAGTTTTCATTTTTAGCCTCTTTGGCAAATGTTTAAATTTTGAATCTAATTTTATGGGTATTAAATATTTTGTATGTATGTTTTTATTAACAATTTTTTTAGCAAAAAGATATCTTGATGTGAATAAATTAGCTGGAAAATTAAAAGTTCCATTTAAATTATCTATATTTTTTATTATGGCTTTAAAACCATTAATAAAATCTCTTAAATTTAAATAATGAACCAATTGATTTGTAAATAAACTTAAATAGATATTTTTTTTAAGAGCTTCTTTTATTTCAAAATAAATTGTTTTATCTTTAGCATTTTTAGAATAAATTTTTGGATACCTTATAATTATATAATTTTTAAAATACTTTTTTATTTTTTTTTCTATTCTAATTTTACTCTTTCCATAGTTGTTAATAGCAAGCGGTTTAGAACTATCTGAAAAATACTTTTTATTGCCTGGGAAAACCATATCTGATGAAAAAAAAATTATTTTTGTTTTTTTATCAATTTTGGAAAAAAAATTATTTTCTAAATTTTCCTCGAAAAATTTTATCTTTTTTTTATTATTTTCATAAAAAGCTATTGAGCCAGGGTTAGAGAGTAAAATTACAGTATCAGTATTTTTTATTGTACGAATCCAATTAGGTAAAATTTTATAGCTGATTTTTTTTGTTATAATGGTATTATTTTTAATTGTACCTTTTTTCCCTGAGGTTGATATTTTAACAAACTTATTTTTTGAAATAATACTTTGTATTTTTTGACCTAGAAAGCCTTCGCTTCCAATTATATAATACATTTATTTATAAAAAATTTTTTCAACGATTCTAATATCCTCAAGTCCGTCGATTGAACTACACAATGTTTTATTCTTAAGTTTTGTTGAGGGCAACTTAATATAATCAACGAATGCCCTGGCTTGGTTTCTAAATGACCACCCCCAACCTATCCATGGTTTATATGAATTGCCTGTTTTATAGTCTTCCATTTTTATAGTTGCTGAAGAGTTTTTATATAATGGCGTAGGTAATTTTACTGTTACTTTGCCATTATCATAATTTAAAGTTATTTTTTCTATCCATTTTTTTGCAGATGAAAATTGGTTATTAAAAATTACATTAACATTATCTTTTGTTTTAAATATTAGTGAACCTTCACCTTTTTTAGAAATATTCTTATAGTCAATTTTTATTTTTCCAAATAAATATCTTATTAAATTTATATTATGACAGAATGTATTTAAATATTTGATAAATACCATTTTTTTGCTGTTAAGATTTTTATTTAATGAATTTTTTTTTCTATAGTCTTTATCTTTATGCTGAAAATATTCAAAAGGATTATTATAAGAATCACCTAAAAAACTTTCATAGTATACAGACTTTAAATTACCAAATTTTAATTTTTTTAGTATTTTCTTTAAATAGATTATTCCATTATCATTTCTCTTCATATAACCCACTATATACTTTGAATTTTTTTTTTTTGCTAAATTTGAAAGGGCACTTGCAGTTTTTAAATTTAATGCAGCTGGCTTTTCTGTAAGAAGAGGTATTTTTTTTTCAATTACCAATTTTGCAATCTTTGCTGTCATTTTTCTATGAACTGCAAGAACTACTCCATCCAGTTTTTCATTATCTAGCATTTTTTTGTAATCAGTATAAATATTTTTAATCTGATATTTTTTTGATACTTTACTCAGTAAGTCTTCTTCATGATCACATATTGAAACTATATCGACTCTCTTATCAGAACTAAAGCATGGTAAATGAACATTCTGAGAAACAAAACCGGCCCCAATTATTCCAATCCTAGTTTTTGTCATTTTGATTTAAACAAATTTTTTATAATTTTTATAATCTATTATTAATGGTTTTGGATAAATTGAAAGAAATTTTCCACCTGATTTAAGGTAATTAACATTTTTTTTTATAATTTTTTTAAGATGCAAATATGCTAAAACCACACACACATCAGGTTTTATTTTTAATAACATTTTTGTTGGGTAAACAAACAAACCATCTAATGGTGTATATTTGTTTCTTTTCAATTTATGATCATCAAAAATCATTTTTAAATACTTATTAATTCCAAAGTTTATTGCTAATGTTGGGCCACTTCTAGCCGCCCCATATCCTGCAATAGTTTTTTCTTTGTATTTATTTAAAATCTTGATTGAAGTTTTTTTCTGTTCATCAATATAATTTTGAAACTTAACAAGTTTAGTAAATTTAGTATCACCTGATAATCTTTCCTTAGTCATAATATCTTTAACATTTTTAGAAACTCTGAATTGATTTTTTTTTCCAACATAGCCAATAATTGAACCTTTTTGAATGTTTACTTTTTCAACATCAAATAAAGTTAAGTCAAACATTTTAAAAAAATTATTCAAAGTTGTCACTGAGTGATGATACATATGCTCATGAAAAAAAGTTCCTAGAATTTTATTTCTATAAATGTCAGTTAAATATTGACACTCAAAAATAAACACTCCCTTATCATCTAAAATCTCTGTGACACCCTTCATCATATCTCTTAAATGTTCAGAATGAGCAAATGTATTAAAACATGTTATTATTTTTGCTTTTTTATATTTCTTATTTATTTTCTTAGATAACTTATGGCTAAAATAATCTATTATTGTCTCTACTCCTTTTTTTTGCGCTAATATTGCAACCGTATCTGCTGGATCAATTCCTAATACTTTCATTTTTTTTTTTTTGAAGAAATTAAGTAAACTTCCATCATTACTTCCTATATCAACGACAAAATCATCTTTGTTCAATCTAAATCTTTTAATTATTTTTTTTGAGAACTGCTGAAAGTGTTCAATTATAAATTTTGTTTGGCCAGATAAATATGTAAAATCACCCCATAATAATTTTGGCTTCACAACTTCCATAGTTTGAATATTCTTACATTTACTACACCATCCAATTGATAAAGGAAATTTATTCCCTTTAAGTGCACTTTTCTTGCTTCTAGTATACTTTTCCCCTAATGGCATTTTTGCTAACTTAACACCAACTTTCATTGTAGGGTGCAAGCATAGACGACAGTGTTTTGTAAATTTATACATTTTAGTAAAATGTCCTATGTTTAATTGATTTTATTTTTTTTGATGTCCATTTATCTGAAACTGAATTAAAACACAAAATAAATTTTTCTAAGGCTATATCTAAATCTTTCTTTTTAACATTAATGGCGTTACAAAAGCATACTCTGTGCCATTTTGCACTGATTAAAAGGTTTAATTTATTTTTTGCAAAATCTGTTAAAGCAATACCAAATAAATGTTTATTTGTGCAATTATACTCCAAGCTATTTCTAAGCCCTCTTCCTCTAATATTTGAAAAGAATTCATGATTCTTTAACTCTTGATACAAGGTTTCTCTTAAATATTTACCATTTTTTTTTACATTATTTAAAAAAATATCGTTATGAATTATTTTTTGTACTGCCAATGCAGCAGCGACACCCACAGAATGACCTTGGTGGGTAGTAGAAAATTGTATGGAACTAAATTTTTTTTTAATTACTTCTTCTATCTCTTTTTTAGTTACTAAGGCACTAACAGGGAAATAACCAGCTGCCAATGTTTTTCCCATAAATATTATATCAGGTGTCACTTTATCCCAATCTATGCAATATATTTTTCCTGTAGTTCCAGTACCACACCACACTTCATCAATAATTAAGTGAACATTGTATCTATCACAAATTGCTCTTATTCCCTTCCAATAATTTTTTGTTGGTGGAACATCACCTATCAACCCACCCATCATAGTTTCTGCAACAAAACCAGACACATTTTTTGCTCCTAGTTGTAAAATTTTTATTTCAAGATCTTTTATGCTTCTATTTTCATATTCCTGCATAGTTTCATTTTTTTTCTGTCTTCGAAAGATATTATGTTCTGGTATCTTAGATCTAAATTTTGGGAAAAAGGGTTTATAAAAACTTAGATTTGGTCTATCACCTAAAGACATCGCATCAGAACCTGAGCCATGATACGATTGTTGTCTTGATATAAACCATTTTTTTTGTTCTCTTCCAATAGCACAATTATATTGATAACTAAGCTTCATTGCTGCTTCACAAGCCTCTCCTCCTGATCCTCCAACAAAAAAAACTCTATCAAGCTTATGCTCTGCTTTAGACAGCAAAAGTCTAGCTAATTTTTCTCTATTAGAATCTAAAAAATATTTATAATCAATATGAGGAATTTTTTTTATTTGTTTGTTTATTGCTAAATTTACTGTTGGGTTTGACCATCCTAAAATTGATGTTCCAGTTAAACCAGATGTCATATCAAAATATTTTTTTTTTTTAGTATGGAGATACATTCCAACACCTTTAATAATTTCTTCATTATTTGGTGTGTTAAAATTTCTTAGTAATTTATTATTATTTAATACTACCATAAATCTATACTTTATATTTATTCAAAATAAATAAACTCAAAATCACCACTAAAATTATTTTTTTTAAAAAGCCACTTCCATTCATCCGGATACAAAAAAGTCTCACAAGTTAGCGCCCAACATTGAAGATTGAATAATTCTTTTTCATTTTTATAACTTTCAACCATTATATATGCCTGTTTACCTACCCTCTGTATCTCTTCCAAAGATTTGACAATTTCAAAAATTTTTAGATTATGCAAACACCCTAGGGAAATAACTAAATCAAATTCTTTATCTTTATAAGGAAAAGTGTCTTGGGCCTTATGTAAAAATAGATTGGGTTTGACTGACTTATGAGAATTTTCAATTCCATAAATTGAAATATCAAAGCCTACAATATCTAATTCAGGTTCAATTTGAAGCATTTCATATATTAGAAAACCTTTTCCACAACCAACATCCAACACTTTAGACCCTGATTTCAAGTTGTAAGTGCTTATCAGATCTTGAGCAACCGGCTTCCACCTGCCAGGTATAAATTTATATCCTCCATAACCATATTTTCTATCGCCATCCCAATATTCTTGTTCGTATTTTTTTGCAACTTTACTGCATTCAATTTTTTCATTATTCATTCTCTCAATATAATTTCTTTTAGTTTTTTGATGTAAAGGATTAATAAAATTTCTAAGTATTTCCATAAAATTATATTTCTTGTAAGCAATTCGGCAATGTTTTTTTTAAAAGCCAAATATTTTCTACTATTTCTAAATCTTTTTGATTTTTTATTTTTATATTCTCAAGTGCAAAATAAAAAAATTTGTTTTTTTTTATCATCTTTTTAATAATTTTGTATCTTTTTTTATTATCTTCAGGAAGTTGAAATACACTATAAGCAACAATACCATCTAAACCTTTAAGTTCTTCAATAATTTGATCAAGAATTTTATGACACCTGGGCATCGAATATTCACTGGCACTTAAGTTATAAAGTAAATTATTTTTTTCACAAAAATCTCTAATAACTAAATTTTGAATATTTTGTGGGACTCTTTCTCCCATAAAAAATCTGCTAAAAATATATCCTCTTACTCTAATCATCTGTCTCTGGTAAATGATAATTCATTCCAATTTTTGATGCTGCTCTTAAAGTAATAGGTTTAAAAAACTCACCTATTTTTTTGTCTCCATACGGGCTGTAAATACTCTTAAATCTACAGTTCATAGACCATCTAGTTTGATTTTCTTTATTAATTATATTTCCATGAGGTAATGCTTGATTAAAAATTAAAACTTCTCCAAAATTAATTTTAATCCACTCAACATCATTTTTGATTGATTTATAAAAATCTAAACTATTTTTACCAATATATTTATAAAAATTCTTATGAATTTTTTTATACTTTTCAGGTTTTAGTAAATACATTGTTTTAGAGGAAAAACAGTTCACCAAAGGTATCCATACAACAACTTCAAAAGGTGAGTCTCCAGACCAAGTATCTGCGTGAACAGGTAATAAAGAGCTCTCATCTTTAGGTAGCTGAATACTTAAATTTACTCTTGATTGCATAGCAAGCTCATTACCAACTAATGTAAATAATAACTGTTTTGCACTATAGAAATAATTTTTTTTAAAATTTTTGTCATCATTTATATGTTTGATAATTTCTAGCCTAAAATTATTAAGGCTTTTGATCTTAACTTTTTTATGAATATTATTTAAAAAAAAATCAGAGTCTTCATTGCTAGGTATGTCAACATTTAGTATTTCAGATGATTTTTTTATAACTATATCTCTAATGTATTCCAAGTGAATTAAATTTTTCTGCTTTAGAATTACATAACCATCTTTTAAAAATTTCTTACTAAGTTCATTTTCTTCTTTTTCTAAGTATATACTCATTCTTTTATAAAATTTTTCATTTTTTTTGATAATTCCTTATAGCTCAATCCACTATACTCCAATAGATCTTGTTGAGTTCCATATTTATTTAAAAAATTGTCTTTTAAGGCCATTATTTTGATTTCTGATTTCTTAATATTGTTAGAAATTTCAGAAGAAAACTCTAAAATAGATGAACCAAAACCACCTGATTTGACATTTTCTTCAACAGTTATAATTTTTTTGGAATTTTTAATTATTCTATTTAATGTCAATTTATCTAATGGTTTAATTGTAGAAAAATGAACAACTCCACATTCTAGATTTTCAGTTTTTTTTAAAAAATCACAAGCTTTCAAGGCAATGTGGCTAGTTATACCTGTTGTTAAAAAGTAATAATCTTTAGCTTTTTTCAAATTGATTGCTTTACCAATTTTGGGTTTAAACTTTTGGGTAATCAGGTCTTCACCTCCCCTTGCAATTCTTACATATAAAGGTCCTTTTAAATTCATTGAATCAAGCATTAAATTTCTCATTTCATGCGCATCACAGGGTGATATTATTGTTAAATTTGGCAAGGTTCTCATAATAGAGATATCTTCAATAGCTTGGTGTGTTGGTCCTAATGGGGCATATACTAGCCCCCCTCCATTACCTATTAAAGTTACTGGTAAATTATGAAGACAAAGATCAATTACTACTTGCTCAAAACATCTTCTAGTAATAAATGTTGCTATTGTATTTACATAAGGTCTAAAATTTTCAAAAGCTAGCCCCGCTGCGATTCCTATAATTGACTGCTCTGCTACACCTTCCATTAAAAACCTATCTGGATATTTTTTTTTAAAAGAATCAAGAACACCGGGTCCTAAATCTGAGCCTATAAACAAAATTTTTTTATTTTTTTTTGCTAAATCATAAACTGTATTTAAACATGTTTGTCTCATAATTTATTTTCCCAAACATTCGTTTATGTTTTTAATTTCTTTTTCAGTAAAAAAATTTTTGTGATGCCAATATGGATTATTTTCTGCGAAAGGAAAGCCTTTGCCCTTTATAGTATGACAAATTAATGCTGTTGGTTTTTCTTTATTATTTTTAATTTTTTTAAAATATTTACTTAACTGATTAATGCAATGTCCATTAAGTTCAGACACCTTATATCCAAAACTTTCTAATTTTTTTTTTAAAGGTTCTAAGTCTAAAACTTCCTTTGTTTTTCCATAAGATTGAATTTTATTGTAATCAATAATAATATGAAGGTCATTTAATTTGTGTTTAGAAGCTATCATGGATGACTCCCAAAAAGATCCCTCATTTATTTCACCATCACCAACTATCACATAGGTCTTATTTTTTAATCTATTTAATTTTGCTCCGATTGCCATACCTACACCAATGGCAGGCCCATGCCCCAATGCACCAGTTGAAGCTTCTACACCTGGAATCTTACCAAATTCTGGGTGTCCACCAAGTATTGAATTAAATTTACTTGCTGATCTTAAAATCTTTTTACTGAAAAATTTTTTATCAGCTAATAAAGCATAAAGTGCCAAACATCCATGCCCCTTACTAAGGATTAACTTGTCTCTAAATTTATCGTGAGGGTATTTTGAATCATATTTTAAAAAGTTATCATAAAGGACTCTTAATATCTCTATTAAGGACATGGCCGAACCCATGTGCCCTCTTCCTCCTCCAAACAAACATTCTACAACCAACGATCTAAGATACAAAGATCTTTTATCTAATTTAATTTTTAACTCAGAGTTTTTTTTCATTATTTTAAGAATAAAAATTATTAATTAATTTACAAATATAAGTTATTTCAGTCTTTTTTAAATATTGATTAACAGGTAATGTTAAAATTTCTTTAGACTGTCTTTCAGTTTCTAAAAAAGATCCTACCTCGTGTCCCATGAATTTTGAAGCAGTTTGCAAATGTATAGGTATTGGATAATGTATTGCTGTTTCAACACCTTTTTTCTTCAAGTATTTCCTTAACTTATCTCTATCTTTAACCTGAATCACAAATGTATGATAAGTATTAAATTCTTCTTTTTTTTCCATCGGAAAATACACATTATCTAAATTTAAATTTCTTAAGTACAAATTTGCATTATTTCTTCTTATTGTGGTAATTTTTTTAAGTTTTTTTATTCTAAAATTTAAAACTGCTGCTTGTAAATTATCCATTCTAGACACATATCCAAAATTTTTTATATTATTTCTACTTTCTTCCATTCCATGTGATCTAAGGTTTTTTATTTTATCATAAATATTTTTATTATTTGTGGTCAAATAACCTGCATCTCCTAAAGCATTTAAATTTTTAAGTGGATGTGCTGAAAAACAACCAACATCTCCCCATCCCCCTGACATCTTATCTTTAAATTTTGACATTATTGATTGAGCACAGTCTTCAATAACAGGTATTTTATATTTTTTTGAAATACTCATAATTTTATCCATGGCACACATTCTTCCTGTAAGGTGTACTGGCATTATGGCTTTAGTTTTATTAGTAATTTTTTCTTCAATTTTATTTTCATCAATATTTTGGTCTTTTTTTACGTCAACAAATATAGGTTTTGCTCCCAAGTGGACAATTACAGCTGTTGATGCAATAAAAGAATTAGGTGGTGTTATTACCTCATCACCCTTTCTTACTCCTAGCAAATGAAGTGCAAGGGTTAGAGCATCTGTTCCACTATTTAATGAAATGCAATATTTTGTTTTACAAATTTTTGATATTTTCTTTTCAAATTTTTCAATTTCTGAACCACCCACCCAAGTTCCAGAACCAAGAGTTTGATCAATAACTTTTAATAATTGTTTTCTTTCGATTCTATATTGTGTTTGAGTGTTAACATAAGGAATTTTCATTTTTTTGAATAAAAATCATTAACACACTTAATTATATAATTCATTTGTTTTTTTGAGAGATGTTGGTCACAAGGAAAACTAATAATTGACTTAGCATGTCTATCAGTAACAGGAAAGTCTCCTTTTTTGTGTTTTAAAAATTTCATTGCTGGTTGTCTGTACATAGGAATAGGATAATGAATCTTGGCTTCAATTCCTTTTTTTAAACAATATTTTAAAAGCTGATCCCTATTTTTTGCAAAGACAATATATAGATGATAAACAATTTTATAATTTTTTAATCTAGGAGGTATTGATATCTCTTTAATCTGATCTAAACCTTTATCATAAAAATTTGCATTTTCTATTCTCTGGTTAGCAATTTTTTTTGCACTAGGTATGAGCCAATTACCCACAACTGCCTGCAAAGTATCTAGTCTAGAATTATATCCAGATAATTTTACATTATCACGATCTACCAACCCATGATTTCGTAATAGTTTAAGATGCTCATAATGCTTTTTATTGCTAGTAACTATAATTCCTCCATCAGACCAAACATTAATATTCTTTAAGGGATGGAGTGAAAATGCCCCAAAATTACTCCAAGTTCCTGAATTTTTTTTATTTATTGATGCTAAGATAGATTGACATGCATCCTCAACAATAGGAATTTTATATTTTTTTGCAATTTTGTTTAATTTAATCATATTAGTCATATAGCCTGTGAAATGAACTGGAACTATTGCTTTTGTTTTTTTGTTTATTTTTTTCTCTACTAAATTTACATCAAGACAAAAACTATCGTCACAATCAACAAATATTGGTTTTGCACCTAACTCACATATTGCACCTACAGTTGCTACAAAAGTATTTGCTGCTGTGATTACTTCATCACCTGGTTTTATTCCAATAACTTTTAAACTAAGTTTTATTGCATCAGTTCCTGAATTTACACCAACTGCATATTTTGTTCCTATAAGTTTCGCAAATTTCTTTTCAAATTTTGTTAGCTCTTTACCAAGAGTGAAATCTCCTGTTTTTACAAAATTTTTTAAATTACGCCAAAGACCCTCACAATTGGAAAATTGTTGACTTAAATATGAATATCTAACTTTCAATTTATTATTTTAAATTAATGTTGTTCATTCTTTTAATGTTAAAAAAAAATTCATCATTAAAAGTATTTGTTAATAATTTTTTTTCAAAGGCATTTTTTAAATCTAAAACAGCATCTTTTATAGTATATTTTGTTTTAAAACCTAAAACCTTTTCAATTTTTTCAGAGCTTACATGATAAGACCTATTATCATCTGATTTGGTATTTTTTATTTTTATATCACTACCAATCACTTCTTTGACATCATTGGCCAACTCATTAACTGATTGATTTTTAAAGCCTACATTAAAAATTTGTCCATTTATTTTTTTAGGTTCAGCTTTTAAAACTGCCAAATAAGAGTCAACCATATCATTAATATGCACATTTGGTCTAAGTTGATCTCCACCAAATACTTTAATTTCTCTATTGTGAAATGCATGGTTTGTAAGAATATTAACTACTAAGTCTAGCCTTTGTCTTTTTGAATAGCCACATACAGTCGATGGTCTTATAGTTGTTGTAATAAAATCTTCTGATTTGTAACTATTTAAAATTTTTTCACAGTCACCTTTAAATCTAGAATAATCTGTGAGAGGTTCAAGGCTCATGTCTTCTGTAACATTTTTCTCTTTTTTTATTCCATATACTGAAGATGAAGACGCATAAATAAATCTATTAACATTGCTTTTTACACTTAGTTTAACCATTGGTTCAAAGGCATCAAGATTAATAGATTTTCCAAGGGCAGGGTTTAATTCAAAGCTAGGATCATTAGATATACAGGCCAAATGTATTAAAGCATCGTGACCTGGAATAATTTTTTCTAACAAAACATTGTTTCTTATGTCGCCTTTTACTTTAGTTAATTTATCATGTTCTCCCAACACGTCTTCTCCATAAATCATTAAATCAAATACAGTTACTTCATAGCCTAACTCTAGCAATTTAGGTACAAGTAGTGAACCAACATAACCAGCACCCCCTGTAATAAAAATTTTTTTCATTATTTTACTATTTTAAATATTTAAACCAATTTTTTGTTACTTTTTTTATTTTTTGTTCTGTCCATATTGGTGCATCTTGCCAAAATTTTATTTGATTAATCAATTTTTGTACACCCTTTTCAATTTTTATTTTTGGTTTCCATTTTAATATAGATTGTATTTTGTCTATTTTGGCAAAAGTTACGTCAGGTTCACCAGGCCTTTTAGGTATATAAATTTTTTTTCCTCCAATTAATTTTGCTAAATAGTTTATACTAATAGATTTTCCACTACCTATATTAAAAATTTGTTTTTTCACATTAGATTTTGCAGATTTAATTATGGCTTCAACTACATCACTTACATATGTAAAGTCTCTTTTTTGATTTCCATTACCAACTATTGTAAGTGGTTTATTATTAATTTTTTGAGCTAAAAAAACACCCATTACGGCACCATATGTGCCGGATGTTCGAGATCTAGTTCCATAAATATTAAAACATCTCAAAGATATTACTGGAATTTTATAAACATCACCCCAATGCATAACTAACTCCTCACCAAGATATTTAGTTAATGCGTAGGGAAACTTTGTTTCAATTTTACTATCTTCACTTGTTGGATATTTTTTTGGAATCCCATAACAAGTAGATGAGGCAATATAAATAAATTTTTTTACTGTACCAGTTCTAGAACACTGTAAAACACTAAATGTTCCATTAACATTTGTATCATAATATAATTTAGGATTTTCTATACTTGGGACAATATCTGCTTTTGCAGCAAGATGAAATACCCAATCAACATTTTTAAAATATTTTTTTATTTTATTATCATTAATATCAGCTTTAATAAAATTAACTTTTTTTCTAAAATTATTAATATTTTTTAAATCACCTGTTGAAAGATTATCTATAATTGTAACTTTATGTTTAAGTTTGATTAGTCTTTCAGCTAAATGACTTCCTAAAAAACCACAACCTCCTGTCACTATACAATTCATTTGCTTCATGCTATTTTAAAAAACTCCCAAAAAATTTTGATAATTCGGATAAGTTTACAACATCTTCATTGCCATATTTTTCAATTGATTTAGCAGCAAACATAGATCCAGCTAAGAGACCATAATTATGATTACTAGTTACCGAAGAAAATAATGAAATTATTGCTAACATAACATCACCTGTTCCAACTTTATCAACAATTTTATTTGCAATTGCGGGTACATTTAAAAATTTATTACTTTTTTTATCATAAAATAAAGTTCCTTGACTTCCCTGAGTTACAAAAACTTCATCAATTTTATAAAGTTTAGAAAAGTTACGTACTAAGTTTTCAATTTTTGTTTTATTGTCTCTCATTTCATAGCGTAACTCTGACTCATTTATAATCAAATGACCAGCTCCTTTATATTTTAAAATTGTATGATTGCCTCTATTATTTGAATTAATTTGACAATTTATAAAAAGTTTTTTTGCTTCTTTTAAAATAATTTTAGAAGTAGTTTTATCTACTAGCCCATGCCCATAATCAGAAACGACTACGAGATCATATTTTTTTAATTTTTTCTTTAGAAAAAAGTTAATTTTTTTTTTATTAACATTATTTTCATCAATATTATATACTCCTATAATTTTTGAATTTGATATTTCATCAACATATCTTGTTTTTTCTAAAGTACTTTTTTTTGTATAAATAAATTTTTTTATATTTTTAAGTTTTTGGTTAATAAAACTTTTATAATTATTTTCAGTACCTATCTCAGATAAAAAATCTACATTTTTTGAAAGTTTTGCAATATTTTGTGTAATAGAAGCAGCCCCACCCAAAAAAATCTTACTGAAATTTTTTTTTAAAACTAATATCGGCTCTTTACTTGCTTTACCAACTGTTTCACAAAAAATGTATTTATCTATAATAGTTTCTCCTATGACTAAAACTTTTAATTTACTTATCTTTTTTAAAAGATTTTCTAGGTCACTGAGCTTAAGGTTTTTTGAGGCTTTTAGTAAACTTTTTTTCTGTATATTTGAAAAAATCATATCATTATCAAAAAGTATTTTTGAAGAACTATTCATTGGTGAACTTGTAAAAATTATTTTTCCTTTCACCTTCTTTACCATTTTTATTTCATTTTTAATTTCCATCGTTTTATCAAGAGATATTTCTTTATAATCTTGTCCTTTTACATAATAATGAGGTTTAATTTTTCTGATAACCTCGATTGATGTTTTATTTGGGCTTTCTATAACGTAATCAACCAATTCTAATGCTGCTATAGAAGCAATTCTTTCTTCAAGTTTAAAGTGGGGTCTATTTAATCCTTTTTTTACAAAAACATCTTTTGTTAATGAAACGACAAGTATATCACCATTTTTTTTAGCTTCCTGAATATGTTTTATGTGCCCCACATGCAATAAATCAAAAACACCATGACAAAGAACTATTTTTTTTTTTTTTTTTCTATAATTAAAGCAAGACTTAGCGACATCATCAAGTTTTCTAAATTTATTAATAATTTTCATTTATTTGCTGATTATATTTTAAATCCTGCTTTTATAGCATCATTCAAAAACACCTGAACAGTTTCTAATGATAAATCATCTAAATTTTTTCCAATTAATGATGTTTTTTTTAAGATATCATGTGGAACTGTTATTATTTGACAATGGATTTGATTTGCCTGAAAAATATTTATTAATTCTCTAGTACTTGCCCATAAAATTTCTATATTTTTTTTATCTTTACATATATTGATTGCTTCTGTCATCATTGGTATTGGGTCGACTCCTGTATCTGCAATTCTACCGGCAAAAATTGAAATAATAATATCTGTTTTAAAATTTGAAATTTCATAGATTTCTTTTACTTGTTGAATAGTCAGTATTGCAGTTACATTACATTTAATTTTATTTTCTAATAGTTTTTTTATTAAACCATAAGTTTTTTCACCCTTAGAATTTGTAATTGGAATTTTAACAAAAATACTTTTACCCCATGAGGCTATTTCATTAGCTTGATTATACATTTCATCCAGATCATCTGAAAAAATTTCGAAAGATACTGGCTTATCTTTTGTAATTTTCAAAACATTTTGACAAAATTTTTTATAGTCAGTCACACCAGCTTTTTTGATTAAACTTGGATTTGTTGTAAAGCCACTTATATATTCATTTCTATTTAAATTTTCTATTGATGCTAAATCAGCTCCATCTGCAAAAATTTTAATATCTAAGTCTTTTAATTTGTTCATTTAATTTTTTTTAAATATGCTCAATTGTTACATCTAGAGATTTAACTATTTTTCCTATTTGGTTTATTTTTTAGTACAGTTATTGTTCTTATATTTAATTTTTTAACAGATCACAATCTATACAAAATTTAATTTTATAAAGCTACAAATCTTTATTCTTTATCAAAATCTATAGTCTACAAACTTAGAATATGATTGTGATTTTAATTTAAATGCACTTATTAAAAATGGCAAAATATACTTTAACTTGAAATCATATTTAGCTTCGATAATATTAAAATTTTTATGCATGAAATTTCTTGAAGTATCATTTTTAATTTTATTATTTATCCAAAGTTTATATTCTAGATCTTTGTCAATTGTGAATCTTATATTTCTATTTAATGACTCATAATAATCACGTTTATAAATTATTATTCTTGAAATTTTATGATTTTTTATAAAATTGACTATTTTTTTTTCCTCTAGCTGCTTTATAAGAAAATTCAAAAAGTACTCTTTGTTAGTATCAAATTTATTTCTTGGTTTATTGTTTAGATAAATTTTTTTTTTTTCAGTTACTTGATTTATTTTCATTTTAAATTCTAAAACTGGAGAATTAAAATCATAAAAGTTGCCATACCATCTGATCCTACATTTATATCTTTTATTAATTCCATCTAAATGATCAACCAAACTCTGATTTACCTGGGTATCAAGATAAATATTGTTAACCTGTCTCGAATTATATTTTCTCTTAATCATAAAAGGTAATGATTTAATAATTTGAATATATTTTTTTTTACTTGATGGTTCTATTAAAAATTTTTTTTCTATTCTACTTTCATTCATATATATATTTAAGAATATTTTTATCTACAGTTTTTGGATCAATAATTTCCCATTGATCTAAAATAATTTTATTTTTATTATCTCTAGAAAAATTTTTTTTGTTGTTTGTTAAAATTAGATTAAGAATATCTATTTTTGAATAATCATAATAACTTTTTTTATTATAAGCTGCCACACCTATATTACATCCAGATAGAGTTACGTTTATTATTCTTGTCATGGATCCATCTTTGTTGGCAACGCAAATTTTCGAATTAACCACTTCAAGATTTCTTATATTAACGTTGGAATTTTCCCCAATACTTAAACCTTTATCACTAGAGTTTTCAATATAAAGATCTTCAATAAATATATCAGTATGGGATAAATCTAATGCATCTCCTCCAATTTCTAATCCACAATTTAGACATTTCATCTCAGAAATTATTCCCTCAGAATAATCAATATCAAGGCCATCATAAAGTGAATTTTTAAGGCTTATATTAGAAATATTAAACTTAGATTTAATAATATTAATTAAATCATCTCCAGTTTTATTATTACCTGCAAAAATACCTTGTATTTGAATATTAGTTTCATAAAAATTAATTCCACTAGTTAAAAATAATCCATTAACCTCACAACTAGAAAAATTTTCAAATTCTATATTGCGAATATTTATTTTATCATTTCTGTAAAATAGGATGCAATTTTTACCATTTGCAACAAAGTTTATTTTTTCAAGAGGGTCTTTATTGTTAGATAAAAAATTTGATTCTATTATTAGGTTTGCTTCTTGTTCTAAAATGATGCTAGAGCCTGAAGATACTTCAAATGTATAACCTTTTGGCATAGTTAAATTTTTATTTATTCTTAAATAATTATTTTTTAATGTTATTTTTTTTTTTTCCTCATCTATAAATATTTGATCTTCAAAATCATAAATATTTGCCTCAGGTAAGTTTATAATGGATAAGTTTATGTCTGGAATAGTCACACTGTTTGTCTCCTGTAAACCTGCATATGAGTAAATAATTCTCATATCATTTATATTAAAAATATTTATTTTTGCTGGAATTTTGATATTTTTTCTTTTAGGTTTTTTTAATATTTCAAAAAAAGATCTTTCATAAATAGAATTAAGAGAGATTTGTTTTGGATTTAGAGTTTCTTTTACTTCGAATTTTTTTTTATTTATTATAATTTCTTTAATAGTTATTGGAAAATAAAAATTATTTTGCACATCCAGGTATAAATTATCAAGATTATCTTGAATAACGCTAAATACTTCAACTGGGTATTTAGGCTTAATAAATTCTCTAATCAATTTTGAATTATTTTTTAAATCTTTTTCTATTGTTGATTTAAAGTATAAATTATCTTTTGTTATAGTCTTTTTAACTTTCCTCAAATTAGCTTTGGTCTCATTCAAGGAATTTTGGATAAAGTTTTTACTTGAATATTTTTTTAGATAAAAGTAATAAAGTTTTAAAAAATCTAAATCATCGAATAAGCTTTGGTAAAATATAGAAAATCCTCTAGTGTTTCTTATCTTAAATATAGCAAAATCTCTTGTTGGCTTATTTCTTGGTTCATCAAACATATCGTCTGGTATTGGCTCTAAAAGTTTTGTATATGGATTAAAATAAAGCTTTAAATTGAATGTTTCAGTGCCGTGCCAACCACCAAAGATATCAGATAGTGCTAGAAATTTTGCAAACTTTTTAAAATTAATAATTTTTTCTGGATTTTCTTTTTTATTCATAAAATCAATAAGCAAATTTTTAGCGTATGTATATTGATTGTTATAATTTGTACTTTTATAAATATTTTCTTTTGATTGCACAGGGGAAAAATTAAAGTCATTTATTAAAAAATGCGAACAACAATCATTGAACTTGGATAGGCCTGAAAGCTTATCTGAGTCTATACTTAAAATTGGAGCTAATTTAATTTTATTAAATTCAAAAAATTCTTTTGAAAAATCTTCTTCTATTGCGTAAATTCTAGGACTATTTGAATTAATTTTAATTTTGACAAAGTCATATCTCTTTTTCAATAAACCTTCTTTTGCTGCAATCTCTCTAAATAACCACTCTTTTTCATTCCATCTTCTTTCAGGTGCCATTATACTAAATTTACTAAAACCATAAATTGTTTGACTTAATCCTGTTTCATTTTGTTTTAATTTTATTTTTAAAGATTTTTTATTTCCAGTTCTATGATAATTGGTTAGTCCTTTTAAACGTACATCAGCTTTGTACTCTTTATTGTTATATTGAATTTTAATAGGCTTATATTTATTTTCAGCTTCATTTAAATCATCTTTTTTTGTTGCTATAGATAAATTGGATTTTAAATATTCACGTGTTTTAAAATTCATATCTATTTTAATAAATGGAATATCTTCATAAAATACAGTATCGATATAATTTTTAACTACAATTTTATTATTTAGTAGAATTTGTTTTAAATGATAGGCAAACTTAATGTCATGAAAAATAATTCCTGACACAAAGCTTATAAAAGTAACTATAACTAAGATGAAATAGTTGTAATGTTTATTTCTTTTTTTTTTTGATAGTAGTATCAACTTTGAAAAAAATTGTCTTGGTCGTAAAAAGTATAGTTTTTAATATTATTTTCTTTTAAAAAACGTTCAAATTCCTGAAAATTTATATCTTTTTTTAAAGACATATTAAAAATAATTTCTTTATCTGTGTCATTTTTTTCAAACTTTTTCAAAATTACTGTTTCAAAAAAATTTGAGCCTTTTTTTAAGAAATTCTCTATATCAAAGTTGTTTTCATTAATGGTTAAGAAAAAATTATTTTGACTTTTTGTATTTTTAGATTTTGACCTAATGAAAATGATAAATATAACAAATAATAACCCAATACTTGCATAAACAAATTGAAATGCTCCAAGCGACAAACCTAAGGCTATACAAACAAATAAAAAAATTAACTCTTCTGGATCTTTAATGGGTGTTCTAAATCTTACAATTGATAAGGCGCCTACTAAACCTAACGATAAGGCTAGAGAAGATTTTACAACTGCAATAATTATTGTAATTATTAATGTTAATAGAATAAAGTTTGAAGAAATATTTTCTTTATCAGAAATTGTTTTCCAAAATTTTATATAAAAAAATTTAAGTATTGATGAAAAAACTATTGATAAACTTAAAGCCAAAATAAAAAATAATGTCTCAAATTGTTTTGTGCTGGCGGCAGAATTATCAAATAGGTTATTAATGACTGCAGTAGTATCCATTATAATTTATATTATTTTTGTAAGAGAAATCCAACTCTATATTTGGTAAAAATTTTTTTCAGTGCATAAATCAAGCCAATTGAGCTATTAGTACTGGT
>ERZ807291.2154-NODE-2154-length-30324-cov-10.967491_pt1 | contig 30324 bp, 29 predicted proteins | sample MGYA00521257_ERZ807291 | MGnify/ENA primary metagenome ERZ807291 (study PRJEB31413, sample SAMN03169783) | marine metagenome | biome: Marine; feature: Water; material: Subsurface seawater | place: North Sea | collected 2011-04-28 | depth 1 m m ...
GCCCCTCTCTAACAGAGAAGCTTCAATTGATTACGTTATATCTACTACATATATATAGTATGAATGATTATATACATATAATGAGGAATTTATCATACCGATTTTCTCTGGCCACTACTACATTTGTATATTACCAGACACACATTCATAAAAACCAGCATTTCAGATGTATCAAGTATTTCAATCGACATATTTAGACATCTATCGATTTGCAATAAGACATTTGATTGTAAGAAATGTTTTATCAGATGTAGTAACGTGTAACGTATACTGTGTAGATTATTTCGGAAGGACTTTCGGGACCATGGTAGGTTTACCTACTATACGATCGGCATATTTACCAGATAGTACTACTTCTTGACTGTAGGTAACTCCTCCCCAATTCGTATCCATTGGATTGTCGCTCAATTGTTGTTGTTGTGTGGATTGATGAATGTCATCCAATTCATTATACACACCGATATCTTGTCCATGTGAATCAAACCCAGCATACATATTCTGGTTGAAACTAGGATCATCTCGTGTTGCATCTAATACCGCGACCGGTTTTACTTGAACTGGAGGTAGTCCACCGTCCATGGAAAACGGACTTGGGCGCATTCGATACACATCTTCACCCTGGGCATTGGATTCTTGTTGCAAATACAAAATCGGACAATTCTTCCCGTTCTTTTTTAACTGATCTGCATGTTGAATATATTCGTCTAAATTGTTGAATCGAATGGGATTGTTTTCACCCCGTGGTTCGTTTGAATTCAACAATAGAATCCCATTGTCTGTACCAATCAATAAGTCTGGACAGGTAGCTTCCCGAGGTTGTGGTTGTGATTCAGCATTATGTACATAGTCTTCAAACCCTTCCCTAGATGATTTTGAAAGACAAGTGATGAATCCGATCACAAAAGTGAGCAATAGTAACATTACAAAAATAGAAGCAGCAGTTGCCATTATATGATATTATAATATAAAGATATAATATAATGAGTGTTTCTCATAAAAAACGAGGTGGAAATCTTCTACGAGACAAAAATGGAAGATTTAGAAAAAAAGGATCGAAGAAACAACTTATTCGAAAGAATTCTATGCCAAAGAAGAAAGCACCGAAGAGGCAAACGCCTAAGAAACAAACACCGAAGAAGAAACAAACTCTAATTCTTAACACACCAAATGAGACAAAAACGACTAAATCGCCACCAATCGCATATGGTCACGTGTTTTCCACTTCTTGTGGTCACTGTAATGACATGCAACCCGCATGGGATGAGTTAAAACAAGATATTGGATCGGATATAGAGTTGTGTGATATCGCAAATGATCACAGTGATCAAGTGAGACAGTTCAATGATCGGTTTCATTCTACGTTGAATTTCGATGGGTTTCCAACTGTATTTAAACTCGCACAACAAGGCAAACCGGTAGAATATTATGACAGTTATTACAAAAAGCAACAAGACGAATTCGACCAAGGAATTACTTCCATCAAACCTGCGCCGTTCCGTTCTAAAGAAAGTATGAAAATATGGGTATTGGGTGGATAATTACCATTTTCTTACAAATCTTACAAATCTTACAAATCTTGTATTTCTTTTCGCAACAACATTAAATCGACATCCACTTTTGGTTCTTGTTTATGTCGATAGATCACCAATTTGGCATCTTTTGTCTCATTCAACAATGTAGTCATATCTCCTGCAGCAATAAACTTTGCACGAAGCGCTTTCTTACGTTCTTCTTGTAATACATCATCGGGTGTATCATTCAATGTCTTGTACACCTCATAATGCTTACCTACCTCGTCTTTTTTCTTTTTCTGTACAGAATCTCGTGCTTTGTCTATATTTTTCGATAATTCGGAGTTCGAACTTAAAGAGAATTCTTTGTAGATCTCTGGATAATCGTTTTCGAACGGCAATGCCAACAAATAATGAGACACAGAAGACCATTTCTTGTCATCGAGTGTGAATGGGGCAAGTGTCCATGTATCTGACAATTTCTGTCTCCAATTTTCGAGTTTACGTAGTTTGTCGAAATCCATTTCACGTTGACTTGTCTTTAAACGTTTGCCCTTTTCTTTTATCGTCTCAATTTGTTCACCAGTACCACGCCCTGGTTTCTTATCGGCCGCTTTTTCATGAAATTGAAACACAACCTCCTTATCATATAGTCCTTCTTCGTCCTGTGGCATAGGTCCGTCTTTTTTTGAAGACATTGGTTTTCTACCAAGATCAATCTGAAATTGTTTGAATGCGGGCAACATAGCATATAACCCGGCATTTTTCTCCATGCATTTTTCGACGACTTTGAATTTCAGTCCATATGGGACTTCACTGAATGTCAGCATCTTTTTCTTTCGATAAGAAACCAATTCATAATGTTCGTCCGTTTTTGAGACAACGACATAATATTGTGGATCATAATTGGAATACATTTCATCGGTATCGTTCATCTGGCCACACAACAAACTCGCATGTTCGTCTTCAGACTTTTCCATGATGATTACCTTCATGTTTAATGAACGTTCGAGTGCGGATATGGCCCATGTATCTGCCCAAAAATCGGACGATTTAATAAACTCTTTAAACTGGTCTAGTGTCTCAACCGACTTCATGAATTGTACTTCTTTCAATAAATCTCGTGTAGTATCCATTTTACTTTTGAATCCATCATATTCGGTTTGTAGATTCTTGGCTTCATCGATGATCTCTTTCTGACCCCCTTTTGAATTCGCTTTTTTGCTTTGTTTTTTGAGACTCGACATCATCTTCTTTGATTTGTCCATTTCGGCTTCCAAGAAGTCAATCTCCTTGAGATAATCTTTGTATAACAACTCGTATTGTTCCATCATATCTTGTGTAGCTTCTTGCGACAAAAATTGACGTAGTTTTGCAACGGTAGTATTATATCCGAGTTGTGTGTAGGCATCTCGGATGGCCGCAAAGAAACAATCACCACCTCCTTCGTTACGTAAGATCTCGTATTGTTTGTTTTTCATGTGTTGTTGAATCCAATTGTCAGTAGATGCTTTCTTTTCTTTGTATTCTGAGACAAATGTTTTTGCATCGTCTTCTGTTTCTGCGGGGAATGTGATCTGACTTGGTAGAGTGGATTCTTTGATGAACACGTCATCTACAGTCATGTGCTTTTTGTCGTCAACGACGTCCACTGCCGGATTTGTCTCATGTGTTCCTCTTTTTTCGTCTTCTTTTTCATTGTTTGGCTTCAAAGAAAACATATCCTTGTCTTCATCATCGTCGTCGCTTTCTTCTACAACTGTGTCTGTACCGGTGTCTGTACCGGTGTCTGTGCCGGTGTCCGCTTTTTCTTCTTCTTGTTCTTGTTCTTCGTCCTCGTCTACAAGCGCACCATGTTTTTCAATGTATTCTTTTGTTATGTTTTTAAACAAAAGTGGTTCGTCCAATTTATCTAAATCAACATCATCATGGTCGTCAAACACTTCTAATACTTTCTTCGCTTCTACTTCAAACACACCAATCTTCCCTTTTACTTTGTCGTTCTGTCCAACAAGATAAATTGGAAAATAGAATACATTGTAATGACTATAATCATCGCGTTTCTTGCCTAGTGCGACAATATAAAACTGGTTAGGGAATAAATCTAATTTGTATGCAGCAGAATCATGTCCAAACTCGTCGTCATCGACACGGTTCGATTCTACATATTGAATCTTCTGGTGTAATTTGGATTGTACCATATTATATATATTTCCACAATATAATATGTTTATATTTGTCTCATGTAAATCATTATGTACAACTACAAAAAAAATAGGTGTTATGTGTTCTCATTATAACTACTCACACCTTTGCTTTTTTGTCTTTTTTTCTCTTTTCATCGTGCATACATAGATCTCCTTGTAGTGATCAATGTATTTACAGTATATGTTCTCCCAGTATAATACCTTAGTGCAATACCCAATTGCCCATTTCTATAGCAAATCGTGATACGAACATTGCTGTCTTTTACACCCCAACCACATTGCGTAACTACATTTTCATCGAACTCGAACACTTTCCATTCGCGTAGATACCCCTTGTATTTTCCATTCACCAACCCTTTTCTGATTGAATCGTGAAATGGATTTTTAAAACGGTGATCTTTAAATTTGGTCTGTACAATAGGATCGTTTTTTATGATGTTTTCAAATGTCTCATTATTGCAAGGTATGAACTTTGCAACATATTCTTTCCTTTCGAAAAGTCTCCCCTCTACTCGTGGACTAAGTGATATTTCTACAAAACATCCAAGTTCTTGTAATATTAGGTCACATTCGTCGCTAGTCATTGGGGTCTGGTAATCAGGATGGATTGTATGTGGTTCTTGTGTTGAGCGAATAACATACAAATTTGGCCTTGGTGTGATTCGACAATCTAGTTTTTTCTTTTTCCACAGAGGACCGCTTAGATACTGTTTGTAGGTGATTCGTCCCGCGGACAATTCGATTGTTTTTTTATGTCCAAAGACACGTATCTGCTGAAATCCTCCATACTTTTCAACGTAATGATTTACACGTTCTAATGCTTGCGAAGATGTACTAAAGGTCACTTTGTTACGATAATCATGAATGGCATACAAACGATCATGACAAGCCAACTCAGTTGAACGAGAACAAGTTTGATCTGCAACAACGATGATTGGGATGTCTGAACTGATACCTCGCCAGAATTTTTTTGTTGACCATTGAATTTTTTGTGCGACAATATCTTCATGATTCATATTTTGTAAATCACTATCTTGTTTATCCACGTATATAATGCAGTTTTGTAGTTCAGGAACAGTTGAACATAATTTGATGAATTGATAAATAGCCTTGTTTTCTTTTTTCTGGTTTTTTTCATTATGTGTATTGCTATACGACAGTCGTAGAAACAAAATATTACGCACTGGTTCATTCATGCTTCTTCTGTTTGCAATGTTTTCTGCGATTTGGTTCATGATCATCTTCCCTTGGGCTGTAAGTGAGATGGTATCACGGGTATTTGTCACAAAGAATGGTACTGCTTCTGTAACAAGACCTGCGTCCAGAAAATGGCTCGGACCACGGAATGATGCAGGTGGAATATACTTCACGCATTCTCCTGTATTGTTTGCATCATCTAACATTTCTTGGTATCCAGCATCTTCGTGTTCTACTTCTCCACTGAAAAGCACTTCTTGGGGTGTTGCACTATACAATATGAAATTACAAAGAGATTCGTTGCGCATTTCTTTGTACACACTACTTAACATTTGACGAGATCCAGAACCAAAGTCACATTCATCTATGTGAATGACTACATGTTTTTGTTGCTGTACCTTTGCTTTAATCCACACAATACATTTTTGAATTTCTTTTTTCGATTTTAGTGAAAATATTTTTAAGTTGTGTTTGTCCAATTCTTGGCGCTGTAATTCATCTGCGGTTCGGTGAAATGCAGTTAGAAACATATGAACTCTTGTTGCATTATGAGCTTGATCAAGCATTGCATTGTATTCAACCATTTCACGTTTTCCAGACTTTACAGGAGCATCTATAAGTATAGTACTACACTTATCTTCCACAATTAGTGGACGAATGTATTCTGTGATGAACTGGACAAGTTCCGGTCGATTAGTGTTGAACTGTTCAACAGACCAACCATGATTACTATCTTTTGTCATTGTCACAGATGTCATAACGTTCTTCTTGTTCTTGTTCTTGTTCTTCTTATTATTCTCCCGCCTTTTTTGTGAGTATATTGTTTGTAGTTTTTCATCAATTTTTTAGATCGATTTTCGTTTCGATGTTCTTTGTCTCATTTTTTCCACACATAAATATATTCTTTGTATTGTGTATCTTCTTTCCGATCTTTTTTCTTCAACAAAAACTGTGTATGACATTTCCCTAATACCGGAATACATGTTTGTTCATAAATTTCATGTGGTACATTGAGACAATAATGACCTCCTGCCTTCAATCCTTTCCATGTTTTCTCATATATTGGCTTGTAAAATGTCTCAAACCATTTGTCTTTGGTATCCGGTGCGTTTTCCGATCCTCTATATTTTTCTAGATCGTAATAGGGAGGTGACGTCAAAACCGTATCATAATCTAATTTGTCGTAATCAACTGTCAGCGCGTTTTGAAATCGAATATCCATCTTTGTTTTTGTGTCTCGGTCTTCTAGAAATTTCTGGAGTTTTTTATACGGTTTTTTCAAATGTTTGTTTAGATCAATCCCAATATACGCTTCCAGATCCAATACACAAGCGCCAACTAACCGACCACCCCATCCCATCGTGTAATCTAACACACGTTTTGCATTGACACGGCAATATGTCTCCATTGCGACCACTGGTTTGAAAATAGTGACACTCGAAAAATAAAGGTTATAAATGTATTTGAATTTGCGGATTTCGTCTATTTTACGCGTCTTGTAAAACGCCAACATCTTTTTAATATGGGGTACTTTCTTGTATTTGTCTCGTTCTTCCCAAAACGTATAAAAGCTGATGTTTTTATTCGCTTTTGTATGGAGTCTTTCAACGAGTGTAAAGTAATCAACAATTGCATTTCCTAAACGTATATGAGAAGACGCATCCATTGCACCTTTACAATTCATTTGTTGTAATTTGTTGTATTCAGTCAAAATCTTTGTCTCGGAGATAGGATTGATTCTGTGTGCAATATCTTCGTACTTTGTACGCCGGGATTTCACTTTCAACGTTTTGTTTTTGTTGTTTTTGTATATCCTGTCAAACGTTTTGTTTTTGGTTTGTTTCTTTTTTTGGGTGGGCATATTTAATTTATCTGGAGAAAATATATAACAAAGTATGGAACAAGAAAAACAACAAGACAAAGACAAAGAAGTGGATCGTACATTGGTATTTAGTATATTAGAAATATTTGCCAAAGAAGAGAAATGGAATATTGGTTTGTTGTTTTTAGTCAGTACTTTGTGCAGTGTACTACAAACCAATGGTATTAGTTATATTACGTCTAACTTGATCAATTCCATTCAAACTGGAGGGGCAACCTCATCCACCAATATTTGGTTCTATTATAAATTTTTAATTGCCGGTTTGGTCGGTTATTTGATCTTATATTATTGTTTTTACTATTTACAGAACCTATTATTGACCAAAATGAGGCCATGGGCGCGACATAAAATGCTCGAGTTTTTGTTAACCGTGAATAGCGATTCGTTTAGCGAAATCAATTTCACCCGACTGAATTCCCCGATCCATCGGGTGGCAGATTTGATTTGTAGTATCATGTCTGATATCATTGGGTATGTATTGCCAAATTTCATGTACTTAGTGGTAACCACTTGTTATTTTTTGTATTTAAGTCCTGTCTTTGGTGTGATTTTCTTGATTGGTAATATAATTTTATTCTCGTTTTTCTTGTCTCAATATACTTCTTTGTTACATGAAAACGAAAATTACGAATCCGAAGTACATCACACGGATAGTTACATGATCGATATATTGAACAATGTGGATAAAATTGTGTATCGTGGACAAACGCCGAAAGAAGTCGAAGAATTCGGAAAAGTAAGCGACAAAAACCGGATATCCGGATTCAAATATTACAAAAAGACCAATGATGTAGTCACAACTATGTTGTTTATTGTGTTGTCTATTGTCTTGATCTCCCTTGCATACATGATTTATATGTTTTTGGATGGGAAAATAAGTTCTATTTCGTTTATTGGTTCATTTAGTATTTTATTGTTATTCCGTGAGAAAATGGGTGTGTTGGCGGAACAATTGCCTGATTTTATTGGTTATGTAGGTAGAATGAATGCACAATTACATCATTTTGAACATGTAAGCAAACATTTGAAAGAAGTCATGCGCGAAGGACGTTTCAAAGGTCAACGCAAAATGGAATTTAAATCGATCGAATTTAAAAACGTGACGTACAAATACGGTCAAGGGAAAATGGTGTTTGAAAATCGCAATTACAATGTAAATACTACCGACCACAAAATAATCGGAATCACTGGTCCGTCTGGTAGTGGTAAATCGACATTTATCAAATTGTTGATCAAGATGTATCAACCTGCAAGTGGTACGATTATGATTGATGGGAAAAACATTGAGAAACTCGATCCGTTGTATTTACGAAGTGAAGTCACCTATGTGAATCAGAATTCGAAACTATTTGATAAAAAGGTGATCGATAATATGTTGTATGGGTGCAACGACCCGAAGAAATGCAAATACTTTTTGGATAAAATCATGCAATACCCACATATTTCGAAACTCTACAAAAATATGGACATCAAAACCAAACAAGCTGGATTATTAGGCGAAAATCTGTCTGGTGGACAACGCCAAATTGTGAACATGATTGGAGGGTTTATTAATCCATCCAAGATATTGATCTTAGATGAACCGACCAATGCACTCGACCCTGCGTTAAAACACGAAGTGATTGGATTGATCGAAGACTTTAAACATTATAAACAAGCGATATTGATTATCACACACGACAAAGACGTATTCCCTTTGTTTGATGATGAATTGAAAATGTAGACGGAAAAATGACATACGTATTTTATTTGTAACTTTTTTTTTCTAAAACTTACAAATGGAAGAAAAACGAATCAATTTGGCTGTATTTCTCTTACTGTTTCTCGATTAATTGTACGATATCCATGTACTTAAATATCGCGCGACTCGTGATACTTTTCTTGTCATTTTTCTTGTATTTTGCAAATGTATTGATATGCTTTGTAATCATAAATTTCCAAATCCATTCCGCTTTGCAGTTCAAAAAGGTGGTGATGCCTTTTTCTAGGAACAAATACAAAATTTCTGCGATTTCTTCGATCTCGTTGGTACGGTTTTCCTCGTCTACATACTGTATGGATATTTCTTGAAACGATACAATCAAAGACAACACTTTTAAGACGGGTAAAATGCCTTCTTTCATCAAATACACGATGAATACCGCGGTTGCCTTACGCATATCATTTTTCTTGTTGTATTGGCAGTATCCTTCGTAATCTTCGTCTGGATTGACATACACAATGTCTTTGATGCTATTTGAATAATTGGATAGAAACGAAACCAACACTTCGTTGAACACGGGGTCATAATCGATTAGTTCTTTGTATAACTTTGCATATATTTCTGCGTAAAACTTGTTTGTACTTGCAATATCGAATATCGATTCCGCTATTTTTTGGAGTCCGATGGGATTTTCACCAGGTTCTTGGTTTTCAAGAGATTCTGTATTGGTTTTCATTGCTTTCAATTCTTCCAGTGTGGCAAAAATAGTTTCTTTTTGTGAATCGTAATTTTTGGTACTCATTTTGTTCAGGCAAATACGAATGTCATTGAATAATTTTTCGACTCCCTCTTTTTTATCGAATTTGGTTGGTTTGAAATTACGGATCGTGTCCCAACTTAAATCTTCTTTCTTTGAATGCGATGACTTTTTAGACTTGTGATGATGGGTTTCGTGTTTTTGTTTGTTGTATTGTTTGTCCGTATTTTTGTCCACCACGATTGGAACTATCTCTTTGTCCAGATCTAACATGAGTGTTTGTAAACTGCTAGGAATATTGAATAACATCCCTGAACTTGAACTGATAATATTGTTATAATCGCTCAAGGTGTATTTGTGCATTTCTGAGATAAGTTCCATTCGATTCTGATCTAAGATATATTATATAAAATTTAATATTTATATATTTTTGTAAATTGTAAATTGTAATTAGAGAAAACAAAAATAGTATCACGAAATACAATACTAAATACTTAGAACAAATTATATAAATACTTTTTATGAATCATATATAAATGGATACAAATGAAGAAAATGTTAAAAACTGGGACGACATAGACTTAAAAGACGAAGTGCTACGTGGTATTTATGCATATGGGTTCGAAAACCCGAGCGACATACAGAAAAAAGCGATCATTCCGATGATCCAAAGAAAAGACTTGATTGCACAAGCTCAATCCGGAAGTGGTAAAACAGGTACGTTTGTCATTTCAACACTACAATTGATTGATGTAACAAAACCTCAAACCCAGGCGTTGATACTAGCTCCTACACATGAACTTGCAAAACAAATTGCACAGGTGTTAGAAAGTATTGGAAAATCTTTGAAAGGCTTGGTTGTGAAAACATTAATTGGAGGAACATCCATCAGAGACGATGTCCGGTCTATGAATGAATCGCCCCCGCATGTGATTGTCGGATGTACTGGACGCGTATTTGACATGTTTCAAAAAAAGCATATCATTGCGGGCGATATCAAATTACTGGTACTGGATGAAGCGGACGAAATGTTGTCACAAGGGTTCGGAAGTCAAATCAAAGACATGTTTCAATATCATTTTTGCGACAGTATACAAGTGGCATTATTTAGTGCGACTATGCCACCGGAAATGTTGCAATTAACGGATAAATTTCTGCGAAATCCGACGCGGATTATGGTGAAAAAAGAAGATCTCAGTTTGAAATGCATACAACAATTCTATGTGGCATTGCCTAATGATCACGTGAAGTATGATACACTAAAAGACTTGTTTTCTGTAATCAGTTCATCCAAATGTATCATTTATTGTAATAGTGTACGGAGGGTGGTTACGTTGTACGAAGCCATGTTACGTGACGGATTCTCTGTGTGCCATATACATAGTAGTATGGAAAAGTCGGAAAGACATGATATATTCAATCTGTTTCGAAATGGAGACGCAAGGGTATTAATATCCTCCGATGTAACCGCACGTGGTATCGATGTGCAACAAGTAAGTACGGTTGTCAACTTCGATGTTCCTCGTAATGTACATACGTACTTACACCGCATTGGTCGCGGAGGTAGATGGGGACGGAAAGGATTCGCGATTAATTTTGTGACACAACAAGATGTAGCAGATATCCGAAATATCGAGACCCATTACGATATACATATCAATGAATTACCGGCCGATTATAATGGGAAGATTTAATCATTCTCCCAAGATTCGTTTCATGAATAGGATTTCTCGTTCTTGCGTGTAAATAATATCTTTTGCAAGACGATACAAAGTTGGATTGTTTTTGAAATTACGGTTGTTTTGTAGCAATTTTTTGGTAGTGGTTAGCGCAGTGGAATGGTGTGGAATCATTCTACGTAACCATTGTTTTTCGTCTACAAATAATTGTTCTCTCAATAAAACAACGACAATGAAAATGGACATACAAATGCCAATCGCGAAAATGATAGGGTTAAACATACCGTGTTGTAAATAATGTACGATTTCGTGTCCCCATACCATATTAGATGCCATAAGTAATCCACCATATATCAATGTTTGCGACAAATAAAAATGGTCTAAATGATACGCGAGCATATTCATTGGATTGAAAAATACCCCTAATAAAAACATCACAATGAATTGAATGATATGATCTGTAAGAGATAACATGTGTGTATATACCATAGAACATAAAAAATTGATTGTTTTTTCTACAAAACAGAAATAACAAACACCCCCAGAAATCAGAAATCAGAAAACAAAATGACAGTGATGAAACTCATTACAATCAATGGTGCATTGGACATTTATTACGCATTGTCTTTGTTGCATATCATAGAAATTCCCTACTTGAGAGGAAATTACATGGAAATGTTTCTATACCAGAATCCCGATACATTTCGGATGATGTGCTATTTCATGCTTATCACCGGTGCAGTGAGATTGTCCTTTAACAAACATAGATGCAATTTTCTTGTTATGTTTTCGTATATGTTAGAGGCATATGTCTATTTGATAGAATCTAGGGTATATTTCACCATAGACATCGAAAAAGCATCTTATGCATTTGTAGTAGCAATGACCATGGCATATATGTCGTATTCCGCAAAGTAGAAACTTTATAAGAAAACAAACACAAAACAAACATAAAACACAAAACACAAAACACCCTTTGTTTTTTTCTGTGAAAACTCGTTTAAACGTAAAATAACTTTGGTCTATATTAGATATAATGTTTTTCAATATAGCAGAACAATTTGATATCTCTTCTTTTGTCAAACCCACCAAAGAAGAGTCGTCTGAACCAAAAACAGATAGGTTTATAGGGGATCATTTCCATTTGCCGATTTGGTTCTTATCCGATGACGAAAAACATGCATTATCGCCAATCATAGCAAAAGATTTAGAACTAAGTGAGTCCGAAAACCAAACCATGTATCAACATGTATTCGATGTTTCGAACCATGCATTCGCAGAAGAAGTCATGCCTATGTACAAAGAATATTTCACCTCTAATATTCAATTCTTACGAGACAGTCAAACGGTGATCAAAAATACAGCAGAAATATCCAACTCAACAGATACATCCGGTGGCAACACCGAAATTTCATGTACCGCCATAAAACAATACTGGAAACATGTGAAACATGACCGCGAGTTCTTAGAAAAATACGGGTATTTAGACTGGTCTATATTGAAAGAATACAACAGATCATCTGTAGTTCTTCAATCGATTTGTCTCGCCAATATGTTGTCTCCTTTGTCTAGTTTTATCATTCCGTTTTTGTTTTTTCTGTTCCCGTTTGTCATTCTAAAGATCCAAGGCGTACCCATCACATTTGAAATGTACTTGACCGTGTTACAAAGTATTGCACAACATCATTTTATCGGAAAAGCGATAAATGGCTTACAATCCATGGCATTTGATAAATTGATCTATGTGTTTGGTATGCTGTTTTTGTACTTGTTCCAGATGTACCAAAATATAATACAATGCATCCGGTTTTACAACAACACCGAGCGAATCAATAAAGAACTGTGTGAATGGAAACAATATTTACACGAAACGAAATCCAAAATGAAATCCTTTTTAACGGTCAATGAACACGTGAAAACATACAAACCATTTTGTAGTAACATTCGATACCATTTAGAAACACTGGAAGAAGTACAAGAGTTATTAGAACCAGTATGTCCATTTGAATGTAGTCTATACAAAATAACAGAAGTCGGGTATATGTTACGATGTTATTATGAATTGTACGATAACAGTGCATATGAAGCGTGTATTTGTTTTTCTATGGGGTTCAATGGATACATCGAATTAATGAATGGATTACGTCAAAACTTGGAAAATCGTCATGTACAGTGCGCGGAATTCAAAGAAGCATCTGAAGTGAAGACCAAACCCGAGACAGATGAACAAGAACAAGAACAAGAACAAGACATAGATGATATAGATGTAGACACAGTAGTGGAAGAAGAACGTATACCGGAGGAGTTCATAACAAATCAATATTACCCCCCGTTGAAATACGACCCAGATGTCATCACAAACAATGCTAATTTAGACAGTCACAACGTAATCACTGGTCCAAATGCGTCCGGAAAGACTACGTTTTTAAAGACCACCGCTTTGAATATTATCTTTTCACAGCAATTAGGAGTCGGATTCTATGATTCGTGTTGTCTCGTTCCATATACACACATGCATTCATATCTAAATATCCCCGATACATCGGGTCGTGATAGTTTGTTTCAAGCAGAATCACGGCGCTGCAAAGAAATATTAGACTCGATTGCAGAATCACCAACCCAACATCATTTCTGCATTTTTGACGAGTTGTATTCAGGTACAAATCCCGAAGAAGCGACAAAGGCAGCACACGCATTTATGAAATATGTAAGCGCGAAACCGAATGTGAAATTGTTATTGACGACCCATTATGTATCCATTTGTGATAAATGGGGAGATGATAATATAGAAAACTATCAAATGGAAGTATTACAAGACGAAGATGAATTTGTTTATACGTATACAATCAAACCGGGTATATCGAAAGTACACGGAGCAGTACATATACTACAACAAATGGACTATCCTCAGTCTATTTTAGACGCGGTAAAATAAATGTGATTTCTATTTCAAATTACATTTATACATGGGTTGTTTGGTTGTTTTTATGGTTTCTGTTTCTGTTTTTTATGGGTTTGTTGTTTTATGTCACATAGGTGATAGGTAAGAAATGCTTTATTTTTGGATTTTCGTTTTGGATTTAAGAAACGACTTTCTTGGGAAAATGATGATTCACGTACTTTTGCATCGTAAAGTAATCGATTACGGTGTCACGCGCATCGTCACCAAAGAGATTTAATAATGTTGTATCTGGAAGTATTTGTCTTCTGTTGCTTGGGTTTTGTAAGTTATGATCCGCGATATATTTAATGATCGACTTTGTAACATCTGTGCGAGATACAAGCGATCCTTTTTCGCGACCCATAAACACGCATAGTTCATCAGATACATTTGTAGGTCTTGCAAATCCATGTGGTTTACGGTTTGCTTTGGATTTCATACTACTCTTGGTCACTCTTGCCTCGATCTTCTTCACTTGCTTTAATAGTATAGTATTCGAATTTGCCAATGTCTTCATTGACGTCTTTAACACATCCATCTGATCCGTCTGATTCTCAATCAACGCGAGCAGTTTCTGTACTTCTAGCATTTGTTTGGACGGAGGGCGTGTTGGTTCGTCTACCACCATATTTGTATTTTCGTTTACGATTACGTTCCCGTTTGTTTCCATTCTATACAATGATAAGACGGAAGTTTTTATATTGTTTTGAATTATAACATTATCCACTCACTCTACATTTCATGTAATGTATTTCAGCATATCCGGAATACATTATGATATAGCATATATCTGATATATATGACATAGCACATTTGAAGGTATTACTTTGTAACACGATTGCTACGTTTCCTCTCTACACGTTCAAAACCATCATTTGATTCATGTTCACGTCTTTCACGAGACGGTCCATTGCTACGCCTATAATGTCTCACTGGACCACGTGGTTGTTGTCTGTTTTCACACATCAATGATCCTCCCTTGATTCCTGTAATATTGGTTGCTTGAAATTCATGAACTTCATTGACTGATGTAGACAATTCAAATTCAACGTACTCCCCTTGTACAAGAAATTTATATTGTGACTGTTCCATCTTAATGGTAGAATAATGCGCAAACACATCCTTGTCGATTCCGGATTCATCTGTCATCGTAATAAATCCATATCCAGCACGGTTATTAAACCATTTCACTTGACCAATATAACGCTGTGTGTTGCTTTGAGTCTCGGTTGTCATCTTTCAATATATTCCAATATGCAACTTCGCTTTTATATGGATTTGGATTACCTTTTTTTGTTGTTCGTGGTGTACTTTTGTTCTCTTTTTTTTTTGCTGTATATTGTATAGAGAAGACATTTATACATGAACTGGATGTGCAATTTTCGTTTTATAGTTGTTTTTGTTATTTTAGTCATAATGCTTGTGATGTTTTCTATGAGCGAACCATTTCAAAAATATTTGTACGGTAGAACCAAAGAAGGCTTCGGTTTAAATAACCAATTGGTACGTATGTGGAATGAACCCGCAATGGAAGGAAAATGGAGTTTTACGTATCCTACGAGAAAAGAATGGCCATTAAAAGACATGAAAGATCAGCGACAAGAACTATTAGACAACCGCAATTGTTCGGTTTCATTTTGGATGTATGTCAATAAAAACGTTGGAAACTGGAATCATATTATCAGTTTACGTAGTCCAAAGACCGATCGCTATTTAGGTATTTGGATATGGCCTAATAATCCAGCATTGCATATTCGTAGTACTACCGATGAAAAGCGGAACAGTGGAGGTGACTTCCAAGGGGAAACTGGAAATTTCAATCAAAACGAGGAAAATAACAATTTCTCTTTAAATCGTGCGATTTTTGTAGTAGTTACTTTAGAAACACCAAACCCATCTCCTGAACAATTAAAAGCTGACCCTGAAAAACAATACGATTCTTTGTATCGAATATATCTTGATGGTGTTCATAAAAATACACATGTACATTCATCGACCATCAAATCTTTACAAGAAGATGAACAAGCGCATATCATGGTTGGACGAACCTATGGGAAAATTGACAACTACGTATTGAAAGATATACATTTGTATAATCATACAATTGGCCAAACCGATATTCAAAACTTATATACCGCGATAAAACATCAGAATGATCCCGATGGAGCAAAGGCATTGTTTACAGAAAAAGAAGGATTTCAATCAAATAACCAAACCAAGGACAGAGAAACCAAGGACAGAGAAACAAAAGACAGAGAAACAAAAGACAGAGAAACCAAGGACAGAGAAACATCCAAAAAAGAAGGATTCGTAACCGCACAACAATGTCGAGATGTAGTTTTACCTGGATATAAACAATATTTCGATTTTTATAAAAATGTGAAAATTGCCCGGGCGACCGGGAATCCTTGTCATTATAACCATGGCGCTACTTCTGTAGAAAAACAAGTACATGTAGGATCTAACAAAAATGGACCAAAACAAGTAGATCTACCCGGAAATATTGGGAAATATGACAGAATTGATCCTAGTCCAGTGAATCATATGCATCCTCAATGGAAAGATACTTTTCGTTTAGAACGAGAAGGTGAAAACGACAAATCTTTAAAAGTATACCGAACAGATCCTGCGTATAAAGAAGGAGATAAAACGGCTGGGTGGGGTATGGATTTAACACTGGGGTCTACTGGTATCGTTTTCACGAAAAACAATATTGACTGGGAAAAATACTACGACCGTTACCCAGATTTTGTAACAAATCATTTACCGAGAACATTGGATGCTGTTTGGAATCATTGGAATAGATGGGGGAAAACAGAAGGTCGCGTGATGACTGTGAAAGACCAGTCCAAACTAACATGCGGGTCATCTAAACCGGTGTGTGTTGATTCCAATGTCCATCAATATGGCATGTGTGGAAAAGAAGAACGGCCATTTAAATATGACCCAGTGCGAGACAAAGTGACGTTACAAGAACATCGCAATGATAGCAAAAGCAATTGGGAAGTCGACTTACAAATCACCAGGATTCCAAATATGGCAAGTCACAATGGAAAAAATCTACGTGGGCTTAGTGCCATTGTTATCCCAGAAAATATGAAAGTAGTCATTTACGACCAACCAAATTTCAGTGGCAATAAAATGTCCTTAGTCGGACCACAAACAGTGCATTTGAATGCACGTAACAATGATCAGTTTGATAACAAAGTACAGTCTTTAAAAGTAAAACAAAGTGGACTTCGATTCAAAACGACTTACAACAATGATGACGCGAACCCAATATACGACAAAGATCATCCGTTACTTGAACAAGACGATTTGGGCATTGAAGACACGCTTGACAAACATTTTGATATGAATGGACAGAAAAAGAAAATGCGATTTATCGAATTCGAATCAAATGCAGATTGGAGAAAAGGAACACGGATACACACCTCATTCACATATGAGGACGCGAAACAAAAGACGCTAGGGAAACGATTTACTCGATTAGATTTCCAAAATATGAATTTACGTTTAGGAAATAATGGAATGACGTTTTGTTTGTGGTTTAAATGCAAAGGAGATAACAATGAACAATGGGCGAGATTGTTTGATTTCGGGGATGGATATCATTTCAATAACATTTTGATGGCTTTTTCTGGTAAACAACTGCATTTTAGGGTTGTTAAACCAGGTACTACAGATACATGGGAGTCTGTTCTTCCAAATGTGAATGACAACGAATGGTATCATCTCGCGTGGGTCATTGGGAAACCTGACAAAAATGGGAAATGTGATTGGACTACCTATGTGAATGGTGTTACAAGTGAAGAAACAAAACAAAAACAACAAAATTACCCACCAGATGTAGTGAGAAAAAATCTTTTCTTAGGCGCAAGTAACTATTGGTGGGATCCACATTTCAATGGATGTATTGCAGATCCCCGTATTTACAAAGAACCATTGAATGATGCACAAGTTTGTAAAGTATACAACAACCCTGATCCTCAAGATTAGATGAGACATTCATTCAGATGTTTCTAACGATTGTTTAGACGTAAAAATATGTTATATGTAATATATATAGCATAATAATATGATAGAATTTACACCGAGATTACGAAATATTTGTATGATTTGTTTCCTGATATTTGTGTTTGTGTTTTTAATAGTCAATGCATGGATGTATCGTGGAAACCCGATCGAGAATTTTGAAAATGAAGATACATATGATTGTGACAAGATACAAAAGATCATCGACGAGGGGAAATTTAATGGCAATCCAACGAATCTGATCCCATGTACTCCACAAATAACACCACATGATGGTTGGTTTTCTCGTTTTGATGAGGGAGATAATAGTAATCATTGGTCTCAACAAGATGGTCGCATGGTCACCACTTTAAAAACAAAAGTCAAAAATGATGCAGGTGAAGAAGTGGAGACAAATGTGGATGGTGCTTATATTTTAAAAATAAATGATGTCAAAAATATGAATGGCATGCCTATTAAAACAGACAATATGACCATTGGATTTTGGATTTATATCAAACGAGGGAGTCATTATTGGAAACCAATCATCAGGTTTGGTACAGCAGAAAATGGATGGTGGTTGCCTGAACGGTCACCTGGTATATGGTTACGGAATTGGTTTCGAAATGCATTGCATGTTCGTAATGTAACAGATGGTCATATTAACGCTGGAGCAGACTTTTATACTGAAAGTTTAAACCATATCCCGTTAAGAAAACCATCATATGTCTCTATTGTTTTCTCAGAAAAGGTGTACAAAATCTACATAAATGGGGTTCATATCCAAACATGGGACAACAAACACCTCCAAAAACAAGACAAAGTGATCGATGATTCAGATATTACAGATGTAAAAAGAGCAGTAAAACATATTTGGCTAGGTTCATGGTCATGGGATCAAACATTCTTGTTAAAAAAAGTAGAAATTTTTCCTACCCCATTGTCAGATGACGAAAATCGATTATTGTATTGTCAAAACAAGCAATATGCGTCAGAAGAATCAGAATTCAATACAATAGAAGGGTTTAAAGGGAGGGGTAGATGGTCTATAAATAAGGTGTCCTCAATCTCACAGATGTCCGGAAATAAAAATCTTTTTCACATAGAAAGCAGTGACGTTCAGTTTAAATCAGACGCAGAAGATCAATCTTCAATGGATCTAAACCAAGAGATGGAAAATACAGTTCCAACAAACGGAAACATGATAGAAGAAAACAAGACATTACCAAATGGAGTTGTAGTACATACATGTAAATTGGACAAGTTCCATTTTCCGAAGCTTCATACCAGTAAACAATTGAAATACGTACATTTTGAGTCAAAACAGAAACAATATTTGCAGTGGACTAAGGAATTCGATCTAACACATGCACCTGGGGCAACCTTTATGTGCTGGTATAGACCCACCATGACAAGAATGTTTGATAATAAAGGATCGTGGAAAAAGTATGATGAAAACAATGGAACTTGGGCGCGATTGTTTGACTTTGGCAATGGGTCTGGTAAAGAAAATATATTGACCGCCTTGTATTTGAAAAGTCCCACGACACACGTTTACAACGAGAACCCAGACAACAAGCAAAGAACCGTATATTGGATACATACATATATCGCAGAAGGAAATAGTTGGTGTCACTTTGCAGTCACGATGGATCGTGCTTCGTCTACATGGACCTTCTACTTAAACGGGATTCCTTTTTCTCACACTTCTGGAAGCAACGGAAAACATTATAATATGCTTTTTCCAGCAGACGGAACTCGAAAGAATCAGTACATTGGGAAAAGCAATTGGGGAAACGATCCTTACTATGATGGGGATATTGGGGATTTCCGTATATACAAACATGCTCTTTCAGAAGATGAAATTCATAAAGCGATGAATGAGTTAGAAGATACCAATATAGATGTAAATGATAAATTCAGAGGATTTAACTAGATTGAGACAAAACGTAAAACTCAAAACTCAAAACTCAAAACGTAAAACGCAAAACTCAAAACTCAAAATATAGTTGATCATATGGTGGCTTGTCATGAAACAACAATCGACTACAAAAATATATAATTTGATTGAAAAGTGTTTTTTCTTCTTCGTTTAAAATACTTTTGTCAACCATTTGTTTGAGACAAATCCATGCTTTTTGTTGCAACATCGTTTCATTTTCCAGGGAATCGATTACAGAAAACCCGGGTGTCGCATCTATCCACGGCAATCCATTGTCTAGACAAAGATCCATGAATATATATACCAATGCAATATAATCGTCTCTCCGTGTAGGTTCTTTGCCTTCGTGAACATACAAACTAATCCAATTCGGAGATCCAATCAATGTCTCTTTTCGTGTGTCGTTTTCTGAGACATGTTTGTTGTATTCATCCAAATAAGTAGTGGCCAATCCAAAATCGATCAAATTCCATGTAGTTTCTTCGTGTTTGTTCATGTTCATGTTCACGTTCACGTTCATGACATCTTCGCTGTGACCGGTGAAACGTGTGACTTTCATAAAATGACATGGTTTTATGTCTCGATGAATGACCCCGTGTTCGTGAACAGATTTCAAAATAGAACATGCTTGTGACCACCATTCGTATATATGATCTAGTTCTAATTCATAACAGTCTAATGAATATTCTTTGTAGTACGTCATCACGAGACACATATAGATATCCTGTGGTCCATAATAATATACTTCAGGGATCTGAGACACATGTTTGTTGTTTAAATGTCTCAATACCATGGATTCGTGTCGCAAGGAAATCACTGGCATAGAACGTGGTTCGAGTTTGATGGCGACTGGCTCTTGTGTCTTTAACACCACCCCTTTACAAACTGTACCAAATTGGCCTTTCCCCAATACACCTAATAATTTGTATTTGTTTTGTATTGTATTTTTTTCCATGGTGATAATTTGTCTCAATTATAAAAATATTTTATCATGTTATAAAACATTTATATACATATGATGTATATGTATATACACCTAATGCCAGCAGATTATCTTTTTTATCTTGTATCGATTGTGATTATTTATGCGTTTTATATTGCGGTTTATTTAGGTGTATTCGTTTCTGTTCCGGAGTATATTGTCATGTGGTACACCTTTATACAAGTGTTTTTATGCTTGGTGTTAATGTATCGCTACAATCCATTCCGAGACAAATTTGAATACAATGAATTTGATTCCCGCTTGATTTTCGGTGCGGCATCTATTTTATTGTCAAACGTGGTTTCGATTCCACTCTTGTTGAAATTCTTAGACCCATTGAAAACCATGGTTCTGAAAACGAAGATCATGCGCTTTATCACACCATCCGATCAATGATGTTTGCAATTTCCGTAACATTTCCCTTTGTAGTAATAATAATCCCGATTCGGGATCAATGGATTACGATAATGATCTTGATACGAAGGACCGTGTTCATTGCCTGCTACACATGTCTCATTTCCGAGCAACACACAACAACTCGTAGATGCACATACGTCTTTGTCTAATGTAGCACATTTCTTTTCAATGTCCATTTTACTGTGTGCGTTTTGTGTGCAAAATCCACCCAACATTCCCGGTGTATTTTTCATATTGGTTGTATTGATGATAGTGTGATTGTCGTAAAACGAGTAACTCGGACTTGCACGGTAGTCGCTTCCTGTTCCTTGTGTTCCTCCTTCACGGAGTGCTGGATTTTCCTTGTCTATGATGGTGTTTATATAAGTCTCGTCACCGGTCATCGAGCTATGTTGTCCATCCAATGAAAATTGTTTCGGATCTCTGGAAGCTGGAGGAGTATTGGTTGTTGTTGTTGTTGTTGTTGTGGGTGTTTTACCCCGGTACGCAGAAAAGTCGGATGCACTGTAAGAATCTGCACGATCAATTTGGTTTTGAAGATCTGCCGATGTTTTGAAAATGTACGTCTTGTCTTCTGACGCTTGATAACCATCCGGAATCTCTGCCATTGTATCTTTGTCATAAATGTAATATGCATCTGGGATCACTGCCATTTGAAATGGATTGATTTTGTAAGATCCACGAGGGATTGTCCCACTGTCTGGGATTGATTCTTTGGTAAGCGGTTTTTTGCCTGTAATAACCACTTCCTCGACTACAGATATTTCTGGGATCTTTACCATTTTGTTGTCTCCAATTGCAATATATCCATCGATCACTTTGCCATCGTCTGTCCGTATTGCATCGGGTAAATCTTCAATCACTAACATCTGATTGTTACCAACTTGAACATGCCCATCTATTACAACCCCGTTTGTATCTGTTTCCAGATCTTTTACATATGGAAGATCAGAGTCGAATTCAATGAACTCGATATCTTTTTCTACAAAATTTTCATCCCTGTCACGTTTTTGTAACACCCATTCACCATATTGATCTTTTACCCAATGATAATCATTTACACCGAACCCTTCGTGTAACGTTCCATAAAACACAGAAAATAGAAATATTATCAATAATAGAAAAAAACCAGCTAAAAAGATCATTATATATTATATATAATATAAGATATAATAATCGAAACACTAAACATGTCTCTTTCACTAGAAGAAATTTTCCAACAAGCAAAACAAGATCCAGAATTACAAATCACCCCGGAATATCTAGATGCATGGATAAAAGAAAACAATTTCGAAGACAATTACCACTACTTAGACAATAAAACGTTTGAATTATTGCAACATGAAAACCACGAAACAATCCATACATTGCAATGTATACCATTTGAGACACGCAAAGATTACGTCGTTCGACTACAAGGGTGGCGTGTAATAGATGATTTACGTGATTTCCGAAGAGGACAATATGTCCGGTTTATCAATAAAAGAACCGGAAAAATGACAAAGGTAATGATTGGGTTGGATGTGAAATTCACTAAAAACGGAACAAACATGTTGACACGTTATATGAACGGTGGACCAGTTGCATTACAATATAAAATGGACGACAATCACGCATTTCAGAAAATCACCGCGGAAGAGTACATGGTCTTGTTGGCAAACAAGTATACACAAACGCAGTCACAAACACAGTCACAAACACAGTCACAAACAGAAACAACAAATCAACCATCATCGTAATCGTTCAATAGACCGCAAGGTACGATCGCTTGGTTTCTGTTTCTGTTTCTTGGCGGTTTGATTCTTTTTTTTATTCTTAGCTGGATCTTGTTTTGGATTTTGTTTTTTTGAGACTACTTTCTTCTTTGATTTATAAAATGGTGGATTTCCCCAAGTCAAAAATTCTTCAATATGCAACAACATCCGTTTTGAAATGACAATATCTTGTTTTATGTCTTTTATTCGTGTCTCGTATCCTAGACCACGCCCCTGTGAACGAAACCAGTTCCCCCAAAATTCTAGCGAATAAAGAAGTGGTGATTTCCGTTTATTTTTGAAAAACCATTTTGTCTCACGGAATCGTTTGATGATTTCTGTTCCTGTCAATGTATGATAATATGGTTTCGGACAAATGTAATACACCCGACTATGCTTCATTTCTTCGTGTTCTATGTCATCTACAAAGCATATCTCCGTTTCTTGTGATAACATGGCACATCGAACTAAATCGCAATACGTTTTACGGTGTGTAGTACGACACTTTTCGACTTGCCGATTGTTGATCTTAAAGGCACATATGAGTTTGTTGAAAAGCGGGATCGGTATATCCCCTTTCGGTTGTGTCTCGTGTATCTTCGTTTGAAAGTACTTACAAATATATTGCACCCATTCTTTTGAACATCGATTGTTGGTATAAATAAAGATTTTCGCACATTCTTTCGACTTCTTTTTCTCATACAAATATTCCAACATGGTCAAAATACCATAACGAAGAAATTCGGGATACAAATCGAGGAGTTTGTCGAATTGGTTGAAACTCGGGTGAATGTTCTTGATCCCAGACCACATGATATACAAATCCCCGAACGATCCTAAAGTCTCATCCAAGTCGAATACAACCACTTTTTCCGGTAGTTTATAATGCACTATTCCGGGTGGTTTTTTGACCCAACTTAATTTATATTTACCTGTGTAATGATTTCCTTTGTACACTTGTAATGAAGTCATTATATATTAGAACTACAAAATATAATGTGTGTTTGTGAATATGTGTCTCCAATTAGTCTTGTTTTGTCTTTTTGAATTCTTTGTAGGAAATCGGTATTTCTTCACGGTATGTCGGTTTCGGATCGTCGGTTTCCATTGCTTGTTGTTCTAGTTTTTCTCCTTTCTTTAGCGCACTATCTACAAATATCTGATAAAATAACTTCCCCATTAAAACCGATCCTTCTTGTTGATTGATTTTTCCTTCTTCAATGTCTTTCAATGTCTGTAAAGCTTTCCCCATCAGGTCCAGGTCTAACTCGTCGTTTAACACACGATTGAAAATATCGGTATACGAATTGTAAAGGAACGAACATTTTTGTTGACAGTGTAGTAAAAAGTGGTTTTGAGTCTTTTCCTTGGTTTTCTTCTGGTGTTGTTTGAGTTTTTCGAGTTCCAAAATATCGGTATGGATTAATGTACTGTGCCTTAGTTTTCTTATGCCATCGGTATTGTCCTCGTATTCGTGGCCCGGCTGTTGCATTAGCTTTTTCAAGTCGAGTCTTTCTTGTGGATTCATTATTGACTATATATATCATAGTTAGTTTATATATATTTGACAGAAATGTGTTTTATTTGGATTTTTTAAATACACGTATACAACATAAATAGATTCGATGTTGTCGTCTGAAAAATTGACTTTTCTACAACCGATTGATTCTTATATTAAAACATTGGGATTGACTCGAATGAATTTTTTTAGCATCATTTTAGGGATAATCTTTGTATTGATCTATTTTCTTTTCAGAAAACAACTGATTGCCTTGAAAGAATCTATCAAAGCCAGTCTGCGAAAAAAAGTACAAGGGTTTACGGTACAAACGCATCTATCCGAAGATGGCAAAACACTTGAAACTACTGAAAATCCATCCATGATGGCACGTGCAATGTCTATGGTGGATTCCATGTTTTTAGCACCGGATGACGAACAAGAAGGATTTCAAGACGAGGAAGATGATTCCGAAGAAGAAGGATTTGAAGACGGTGAGGAGGATGATTCCGAAGAAGAAGGGTTTGAAGACGGTGAGGAGGAAGGAGAAGTAGAAGAGGAAGATGATGAAGGAGAAGACCAATAAACACAAACAATTCTATTCTACAGAATACGCATTTGATTATTATCTATGTTTTATATATAATAATGAAAATTTCGTTTGAAGCTGGTTTAGTCATTTTATTGTTTATTGTAGTGATCTTCTATGCAAATTATGGAGGATCTTCCTACGTCCCATATGCCGAAAATAATATGTTTTCGAGAATGTACCCATATGAAGGGTTTACAGATTTTCCTTCTAAAGTAAGTAATGCAGCAGATGTAAATGGTGCAGAACAAGGCGTTCAAGAAGGAACAAAAGGTCCACGTGCTATTTTCGAAGAGAATGGATTACAAGCCGGAATCTATGGAGATTTTACCCCTATTGATGAAGTATCAAAATTAAAAGGAAGCCCCGAATGCGTGGGAAATTCAATGGGATATAGCAATAGTTTAGGTGGTTTGTGTTTTACAGAAGATCTGAAGAAGATGATGACCACCAGAGGAGGAAATCAATCGAGTGGTAGCTCTGAAATCGGGCAGTAAATATTATTTATACAACATATGTAGTTTTAATTAAGAATTATTATGTATAGAATTACAATATATATAATATATATAACACTAAATTAGGCATTTATAATGACTACAATTCAAAGCCTTATGGATAATGCAATTAATGATATGAAAAATATAGAAGCCAACTATTCCGCGACAGACAATTGGAAATTAATTGATCAGAAAGATTGGAAAAAATTAAACAACCATCATCAGTTTTTAAATACAAATAAAGATGATTTCCAAAGCAAAGATGTAAATATAGTAATCCAATATTTAAATTCTAACGATGAACCCAATATGAAACAGTTTACAACAATCTTAAACACTACCCGAACATCTGTTGACCCAAAACGTAAAGAACCAAAACCCACACAAGTAACCACACCACCACACAAAATTAGTCCCAAAACTACAGATAAATTGACAAACAGAATAAGCCCGGGTAATAAAGACGTGTTTATAGACGATCTTTTAACAGATATAAAAAATGAACTCGGAAACTCGCAAAACAAAATTAGTTCTCAACAGTTAATTAAACTAATAACAAATAAAGGAAATGAAAATGTCAATATGATGACGAAAGAATATATAGATGGAACACTAGCAATCATGGAAGCAATCATGGATGGATTTGATGTTGACACCCAAAACAAATTAGAGATAATCAAAAACAAATATAGCACAACTGATAATAAAACTATTTGGAGGATAAAACAAAATAGATACATATATATGGTACAAAATCACACCGGAGGTCGTAAAACACGAAGAAAGCTCTCTAAAAAGAAAAAAGGAAAACGTTCAAAAAGAAATTTACAGAAACGTCGTAGCATTAAAAAGTATCGTAAACGAAAATAATTACTTACACTCATATTCATTCCATATTCTAAATGTCTTTTTGTCTATAAAACACATTTAGCGCCAGCACTTCGTAACACCAGAAACCAAAAACAAACAAACATCCGACAATTCTTTTGAAAATGTATCATAAAATGCCTTCCCTACATATCACATGTCTTAAATCGCAATCAAGTCTCGGATTTTCTCTTTCCGTCCTGCTTCTAAAATCTCGTCATCCACAATCGATGCTTGGAAATACTTTGTCAATATCACATTGCTATTCAATACATCTTCGTATGGTAATATCGCGAACCAACTGTATTTCGGTCTGCGTAACATTTCTTCACTAGGAATCGAAATGCCAAACAACAAACGATTGTCTACATCCAGATAATTCTCGCTCATCAACTCTTCTAACAAAATCGGAATCCCACATTTGGTCTTGATTCCAACTGCGTTTCCATCAATGCATCTCATTTTCTGTTCTTGGATCTGTTGCACACACCACTTCTCCGTTTCGCCTAAAAATTCCGTCTCCTGGCTGAAATGTCCTTTACGTTCCCGTGTTTTCATGATTACCAACATTTCTTCTAACATTGGATCGTTTTTCGCAGCACCCATCATACGAATATCGGGAATAAACGGATTGCTATTGACAGCATTATTTCGTACACATTGTTTCGTCTTTTCTACGACAAACGGGATTTTCCCTTCAATTCCGGTTTGGTACATTTCAATCAAAGGACGAGTACATAAAAACGAATTCGGGACAACCATGCCACCGTACAATTGCAACAATTGAACCATTCCCATATCGCGGTATCTAGATCGCATGGGTTCTGGTATCGTGTGTAAATCAACATCCCATGTAGGAATCAACCGAGCAAAACTCTCGTCATCAATGAGACAAACGTGGAAATCATCGCCACAATGACGGATAATACTTTGGATCGTCAAATACAGATACGGTTGGTTTATATCTGTGGAATTTCTGCTCAGAAAACTCTTCCATTGCCGTGCATTAATCTCATATTTTGAATGAATCCACAATTTCGGTTTGTTGTTGCCGTATAAAGGAGAATCGTTCAACAAATAATCTTTGACCATTCGATATTCTTCGTCGCGATCATCGTCTTGAAACGTTTGGCGATACTGATTTCCAACATAACTTGCCAACATAACTAATCCAAACCCGAATATATAAAAAGACAAAGGTTGTTTCGAAAACATATTTATATATTCCGTAGATATTTTCTAAATACGAGATGAATGTATTTCTGCTATTTCCCCTATTTCCACCATTTCCCTTTGTCTCGGTTTTTGTATGAAATACAAGATCGTATATTGCGAATGATTGTATTGCATCTTGGTGTAGAACGGATGGTCATTGCTTCTACAAATCTGACGTATAATATTGGTAAACGATTTATAGGTGAAATCACGTATCAAATACCTGTGTTTCGATGGATCGTAGTATTCTTTTAAATCTTGCAAGAATGGAATATGCGTTCCAACAAACACGATTTGCTTATACACATTGTCGTCTATTATATAATGCATGTCATTACGCGAACAATGAGACTCCAATAGATCGTATAACAATTGCATGGGAATTGGTTTACTAAACATCTGTTTTGTATTGGCGTTTTCGCTCTTCGACGTTTCGCATTCTTCCATCATGGATTCGAGTTTCGGGTTTATTACTTGTTGTGTACATTTTGTTGATACAGATTATAACACATGATGGAAAATACTGTTGGTAAACAAAGCCAATTCAATCATGTCTTCGTGAATGTTGTGGAACGCGGTTATGTATTTGCATAAAAAAGGGATGATTTTGTATTTGGTGGTCTCGTCGAGTTCGGGTGTCGTTTTCACAAAACTGAAGAAAAAGTCTAAAATATCAATCACCGAATATCCAGTGTGGTATAGCTCGTAGAAAATAGAGATTCCTTTTCGCAGATCTTTCTGTTTATACGCTTCAATATAGTTTTCAAAATATTGTACCGACATATTGGAGCATATTCGTTTACAAAGATGTATATCAATTGGCTCGTCCAGTATATGTAGTTTTTCTAAGTAATTGATCATGGTACGTACCGAATTATTCGAGATGGACAACAAATAATCTTTACATTCCTGGTCGATCGTAATATTCTCGTTTTGTACAATTTTCTCTACATGGTATTTAATCCCTTCTTTGTCTAACGGATGCATTTGAATAATATGCACTCGAGATTGGATGCTTTCAATCACTTTTTGAATGTTGTTACAAACTGCAATAAAGTGAATGTTGCCCTTATACCGATCAATGTAATTACGAAACACTTGTTGACTTTGCTCATTGACATTGTCTATATCATCGATCACGATCATCTTTTTCTTTCCGTAAATAATACTTCGAGACTGACAAAAGGTTTTCATTTCGTTACGATAATAACTGATTCCTTGTTCTTTGAGGTTATTGATATATAGTATGTTGTGTTCTGGGAAAGAACTTGTTTTCGACAATCCATAATATTCTCTTACCAAAGCTTCGAGTAACATGGTTTTACCAGATCCTGGATTGCCATACAACATAATATTTAAATCGTCCATTTCCATCAATGTTTTCAATGCGCCTTCCGTGTGTTTGTCTAGTTTAAAGTCATCAATATAATAAGGTTTATATTTTGTGATAAATAATTGTGGTTTCGTGGACATGGATGTTTGTTACAAGTATGGTAAATGTGTTTATGTTTTTAGTTTCAAAATTACATAAAAATAGCATTTGAAGAATAGTCATACGAAATCATAGACATGTCATCAAATCACTATGATACATTAGGTGTGAAAGAAAATGCAAGTGAAACCGATATCAAGAAGGCGTACAGGTCTCTGTCTCTAAAATACCATCCGGACCGTAATCTAGATCAAGATAGTACGACCAAATTCCAAGAAATCAATGCAGCATATGAAGTATTAGGCGATTCGCAGAAACGAAAACAATACGATATGGGGTTTGGGGACAATGACATGCCTGGCGGGTTTCCGTTTCCACACGGACCGGGTGGATTTCCATTTCCAGGTGGACCAAATGGATTTCCATTCCCGGGTGGAGTGCATTTTACACATATGGGCGGTGGAGGAGGACCTCCTCAGGGAATGGAGAATTTATTCGAAGCGTTTTTTAATGGAATGGGAGGAGGAGGAGGCCCTGGTGGACCTGGTCCGAAAATCCGAATATTTCAATCGAAGCCTCGGAATATTGAAAAAATAGTAGAGGTCACCCTCGAACAAATATATAACGGAGATCCTTTTAGTATTGTATTAGAACGTGTGAATAATGAGACAAACGTGAAAGAAAACCAACATGTACAGATTCCTATTCCCAAAGGCATTGCCAATGGAGAAAGTATATTGTTAACGGGAGTTGGAAATAGAGGACCTAATAATACGATGGGCGATGTGAAACTCACGATCCGTGTTCTACCACACGACGTATTCGAACGAAAAGGGATTGATTTGTATTGTAAGAAACAGATCACATTGAAAGAAGCACTTTGTGGATTTACGATCGAAATTAATCATCTAAATGGCAAAACATTGCGGTTAAATAATATTACCAATAAATCTGTGATCACACCCGGTTATGTAAGAGAGTTTGTAGATTATGGTATGACCAAGGGGGACACGACCGGAAAATTGTTTGTCCAGTTTGAGATCCTCTTTCCGGAAACCCTGACTACAGAACAGATGGTTGAACTAGAAAAAATACTTGGGGAAAGTGATTGATGATTTTTCGTTTTGTTGTATGAACATATTTTTACACACATGTATAATGTGTGTAAAAATAACATGAAATGAGAAAGAAGAGAGAAGAGAGAAGAGAGAAGAGAGAAGAGAGAAGAGAGAAGAGAG
>ERZ807291.2156-NODE-2156-length-30283-cov-10.004764_pt1 | contig 30283 bp, 28 predicted proteins | sample MGYA00521257_ERZ807291 | MGnify/ENA primary metagenome ERZ807291 (study PRJEB31413, sample SAMN03169783) | marine metagenome | biome: Marine; feature: Water; material: Subsurface seawater | place: North Sea | collected 2011-04-28 | depth 1 m m ...
ACGGTTCGGTAGACGGTGGCCAGCGAAATGCGCTTGTCCACAGCCGCGGCCCGGGCATAAAGTTCATCAACATCTGGATGATCATCGGCCGCATCAAGCACGGTTGCGATAATTTTACGCGGCCCGGTCATTCTGAGGCTTTTGGCTTCGCAGCGGCTGATCATTGTGTCTGACATTGATATGTTCCGATATTCCTTCATCCTTTTTATGGTATTTGTCAGATCAGTAAACCCCCCCTTGCGTGGCATATGTTAACTGTCATGCGGGATCGTTGTTGACTTTTAACATGTAATGGCGCACATACCGCCCAGCGATGTTTCCTGCCGCGTGAGCAGTTGACAGGCCGATCCGCAAAGTTGGAACCCACGGCCTTACATGGAGTATCGCAGCGTTCCCAAAATCACGCGTGGGCACAAGCGCAACCTCAGCAGTTGGACAATGTGGTCTACCTGTAAGGCAGGTTGTGTTGCACCATGCTGCTTTGCCCAAGGCAAGGCGGATAGAACACATTGGCCCTGCGCTTTGCGTGAGGTCTGAGAGGAAGTATTTTGACGCAATTTGAAATGATGGGTCTGCCAGAAAAACTGGTTGACCGTTTGAATGAACTGGGCATCACCGAACCAACCCCGATCCAGAGCCATGCGATCCCGATCGCGCTGGATGGGGGTGACGTCATGGGTTTGGCGCAAACCGGAAGCGGTAAGACCGCAGCGTTTGGCCTGCCATTGGTGACCCAGATGCTGGCAATAAATTCCATGCCGGGGCCAAAAACGACGCGGGGACTGGTGCTGGCTCCAACGCGCGAACTGGCCAAACAGATCAGCGATACCTTGACCCAACTGGCGCATAAAACACCGTTGAAAGTGGCTTTGGTGGTCGGCGGTGCGTCAATCAACATGCAAATTAAGCGCCTGCAAAGAGGCACGGATCTTTTGGTTGCAACCCCTGGCCGGTTGATCGATCTGCTGGACCGGCGCGCTCTGAGCTTGGCCGACACCAGTTTTCTGGTCCTCGACGAGGCCGATCAAATGCTGGATCTGGGGTTCATTCACGCGCTGCGCCGTATCGCCAGCGTTTTGCCGGCACAGCGCCAAACCATGCTGTTTTCGGCGACGATGCCCAAACAGATGAACGAACTGGCGCAGAGCTATCTCAAGAACCCCAAGCGGGTTGAGGTGAACCCTCCCGGTAAAGCGGTTGACCGCATCGTTCAGTCGGTTCATTTTATCGCAAAATCTGAAAAAACATCGCTGTTGATTGAGTTGTTAGACAAACATCGCGACGAACTGGCGCTGGTGTTTGGGCGCACCAAACACGGGTCCGAAAAACTGATGAAGCTTCTGACAGCAAAAGGTTTTGTTGCAGGATCTATCCACGGTAATAAAAGCCAAGGCCAGCGCGACCGCGCGATTGCGGCCTTTAAAGCCGGCGAAATCAAGGTTTTGGTGGCGACGGATGTTGCGGCAAGGGGGCTTGATATCCCCGCCGTGCGCCATGTGTATAACTATGATCTGCCCAATGTACCGGAAAATTATGTGCACCGGATCGGTCGAACAGCGCGCGCCGGCGCTGATGGTGCGGCGATTGCCTTTTGTTCGCCCGAAGAGATGGACGAATTGAAGGCGATTCAAAAAGCAATGAAAACGTCCATTCCAGTGGCCTCCGGGCGCCCGTGGGAAGCATTGCCAACGCCGGGGGCAAAACCCAAGCAGCGCGGTGGTGGGCCGCGGGGTGGTAAACCGTCGGGTGGTAAACCCTCAGGCGGTGGGCCGCGTCGGCGCCGAAATGGGCCGCCGCGCCGCAAATCGGCCTCAAAAGCAGCCTAGTATAAAAGCTCTGGACTCGGCTGTTCTGAGCGACGCGCAAAGAAAGACTTTTTGACATGGCAGTGCCAGCCCATAAAGATGACTTGCGCGCCGCGATTGAGCACAGTTTTGAAGCTTTGATGTCAGACCTGCGCGCCGTGCCTCGCTCGTATGTGCGGCGTGCATCTTTGGATGGCCACGCAAAAGGTAGCTTGATGAGCACGAGTGACTTGGTTGCCTATCTGATCGGTTGGAATACGCTGGTGCTTAAGTGGTTGGACTATTCAGAGGCCGGGCGCGCAATTGAGTTCCCCGAGACAGGTTATAAATGGAACCAATTGGGTCAACTGGCGCTAAAGTTCTATGCCGATTACGCAGATCTGGACTATCCCAGTTTGCTATCGGCTCTGGACGCTGCGAAAATCCGGATTGTGGATCAAGTGAATATCCGTAGCAACGCCCAACTGTACGGACAGCTTTGGTATGGCAAGCACACAATGGGGCGGATGATCCAACTCAATACCGCCGCGCCTTACAAAAATGCGACGGCTCGGCTGCGCCGCTCGCGCAAAACGCAAGGGTGCTGACACCCGACTATCTGCCTTTTGCCGCGCCATGCATTTACAACAACTGCCCCTCCATCACCGCAACAGCGCTGCCGCCAATGGTGACCTGTTCGACCTGGGCGTCGACCTCTATGCAGCTGGGGCGGCCCATGTCGTCGCCTTGACGGATAATAAACTCTTGTGGCGCTGACGTGCATTTGACGAGCAAGGCGCCCAAGGTCGCCGCGGCACTGCCAGTGGCGGCATCTTCGGGGATATTATCTAACGGATCAAACATGCGTGCGAAAATAACTCCGTCACCGCGGGTATAGACATGCTGGGCAAATCGACCGGCATGGGGATATTTTGTGGCAAAGCGCCGCAACGCCTCAATGTTGGGCTTGGCGGATGAAAGCGTGCTGCGATCACGGACTTCGGTTATCGTGAACTGGATACCTAAAGTGGCGGTTGTCGGTCGATGGGTGTGCAAAACGATATCCGATACGGTGAGACCAAGCACATCTGCTACATCAGCCACCTGAGGTTCGACCAGTATCTTGAGAGGCACCTGCGTGCTAAATTGGGCGCTCTGCTTAGTGGCGTGACAGGCGATGGGCCCGACCCCAAGCTCGAGGGTCATGTGCGGCCCGAGCCCCTGTCGGGCCAGCGCGATCGCAGTGCCGATGGTTGGATGACCGGCAAAGGGAAGTTCTGATAAGGGCGAAAATATCCGAATTTTCGCGGTGTGATCGGGGTTGTCCGGTGGCAGAACAAAGGTTGTTTCTGAAAAATTAAATTCGCGGGCAATGCGTTGAAAATCGCCCTCAGGCACGTCCGCAGCATCGGGGATTATTGCCAGTGGATTGCCGCCAAAACGGCTGTCGGTGAAAACGTCATACACAAAATACTTTGTCATAATATAACCTTGATAAGGGTTGTGTTCGGTTTCTATTGGATGATGTAAAATCGAGGACCGCAAGTCTTGAAATCAAAAAACCTTCCCAAACGTTAGCCGGTATCGCTCAGGCTTTCCAGACCTGATTACCACTGACAGACCCCGCTGGCGCCGTGTAGAACAAGCGGAGTGCATCGCTCTGAGAATAGTGGTGTTATGACATCCGTGTTAAACGCTTGACCTTGTGCCGGAGCTGCTGTCCTGTGCGTCGATGTCAAAAAAAGACAAACTAGATTTTGCCGGTGTGATCATGTTGGTGGGCTTTGCGCTTTTGCTGGCCTTTAATCAGGTTGTGATCAAGATAACCAATGGCGGGTTTCAACCGGTCTTTTCGGCTGGCATCAGATCTGTGTTGGCGCTTTTCGTCCTGCTTGGTTGGATGCGTTTGACTGGCAAGCCGATTGTCTTGTCCCGGCATGTGCTGCGTTCAGGGATCGGCATCGGGCTGTTGTTTGCACTTGAGTTTGTCTTATTATTCATAGCGCTTGATCTTACCACCGTGTCGCGCGTCGGCATTATTTTCTATACCATGCCCGTGTGGCTGGCATTGGCGGGACATTTTTATTTGCCAGGCGGGCGCCTGCAAGGCGCGTCCGTGTTGGGCCTGGTACTGGCGACGGCGGGGGTGATTTGGGCGATTGGCAACCGCTCAGAGGGTCAGCAGGCTTCTTGGGTTGGTGACCTGGCAACGCTTGCGGCGGCATGGTGCTGGGCTGGCATCGCGTTGACAGCCCGCACCACGCGTTTGGCGCAAATTTTACCAGAACAGCAGCTGTTGTGGCAATTGGCTGTCTCTGCCCCGGTGCTTTTATTGGTGTCTGTGGGCTTTGGGCCGGCGTTGCGCGACCTGCAGGAGATTCATATTGCCGGATTGCTGTTTCAATCCACTGCGGTTGCCTGTTTTGGGTTTCTGGCGTGGTTTTGGCTGCTTAAACAATATCCTACCTCGGGTGTCGCCTCGTTTAGTTTCCTGTCGCCGGTCTTTGCTGTAATTATGGGATGGTTGTTTCTTGGTGAGCAGATCGGACTGGAAATCTATATCGCACTCGGGCTTGTTTGCCTGGGGTTGATCTTGATCAATAAAAAACCTGCGAGTCATCGGCCACCTGAGGCCGGCGAAGACGATTAATGCTTCGGCGTCGGCGATTTGTTGCGCTTGTGTTTTGACGCTTGGAGTTTGCCTGCCTATAAGGGGCCTCAACAATAACAGAGGGCGATGTGCTCAGATTTATTTTCTCTGTATGCGGCGCGATTTTCAGCGCTGTCACCTTGGCCGTGATGATGATGGCTTTGACCATCGGAGCGGTGTTCTGGATGTATGGACGTGACCTGCCAAGCCATGCCTCTTTGGCGCAATATAAACCTGCCACGATTAGCCGAATTTATTCCACAGAAGGTAATATCATTGACGAATTTGCCAAACAGCGACGTTTGTTTACGGCGTCTGACAAAATCCCGGATCTGATAAAACAGGCATTTATTTCCGCAGAAGACAAGAATTTCTATTCTCATAAAGGCTATGATGCACGTGGCATTCTGTCGGCGGCCATTGATGCTGTGCGTTCAAAGGGGCGCAATGTGCGCGGTGCGTCTACGATCACCCAGCAGGTGATGAAGAATTTCCTGCTGTCGGGCGACCGGCGCGCCGAACGCAAGATCAAAGAGATCATTCTGGCGACGCGGCTGGAGAATACTTTAAACAAAGAGCGTATTCTGGAGCTTTATCTGAACGAGATTTTTCTCGGGCAAAACTCCTATGGGGTGACGGCTGCGGCGCAAACCTATTTCAACAAAACGCTAGACGAATTGGTCCCGCACGAGGCCGCGTTTCTGGCCTCATTGCCGAAAGCGCCAAGCGATTTCCATCCGGTTCGGCGTAAAGAGCGGGTAACCAACCGACGCAATTTTGTGCTGAAGGAAATGTTTGAGAACGGTTATATTTCACAAGCGACCTATGAGGTAGAACGCAGCCTGCCACTGCGCTCGGTGCAAAATGGCGATTTCGAAGGCTTTAAAGCTGCCCTGCCGCCGCGGGATTATTTTACCGATGAAATCCGGCGACAATTGAGCCGAGATTTTGGTGAGGGTGAGTTCTTTTCAGGCGGCTTTACAGTCCGTGCGACAATTGACCGACAGATGCAGCAGGTGGCAGCCAAGGCCCTACAACGCCAGTTAGAGGAGTATGACCGCGCCAGTGGTGTTTGGCGTGGCAGCGGCTTAACGATTGACCCCTCTGAGTTGAACGACGAAGCAAAGTGGCGCGCGGCGCTGGCGAAAACTCAGATAAGTCGGGATGTGTTTTTAACGCATAAATGGCGTCCTGCGGTTGTTTTGATGGTGAGCAAGCAGAACGCCCGTGTCGGCATCGAAGGTGTCGAAGAGGATGAAGACGGTCATTGGATTGTTGCCAAAGACGTCCGTTGGGCGGCCAAAAAGCGCAAAAATGGTAAAGTTGGACCCGCAGCGAAATCGGCGGGCGATCTTCTCAGCGTCGGGGATGTGGTTTTGGTGCGTAAGATGACCCGTGATGCCGACGGTAGTTTCCTGCGTTGGAGTTTGCGGCAAATTCCCGAAATCCAGGGTGCTTTTGTCGCGATGGATGTCAACAACGGCCGGGTAGTCGCGATGCAGGGTGGCTTTAGCTATCAGCATTCTGTTTTCAACCGTGCGACCCAGGCCAAGCGCCAGCCGGGGTCTAATTTCAAGCCCTTTGTCTATGCTGCTGCGTTGGACAGCGGCTATTCACCCGCCACGATTGTGATTGATGCGCCGATCGAAGTGAACACGCCTCAAGGGGTCTGGTCGCCAAAAAATTCGTCTACCAAGTTTTATGGTGCCACGCCGCTGCGAACCGGTATTGAGCAGTCGCGCAACCTGATGACGGTGCGGTTGGCGCGTGAAATGGGGTTGGATTTGATTGCGGATTACGCCGAGAGATTTGGCGTCTACGATCACATGGACCGGTTTCTTGCCAATGCGTTGGGGGCGCAGGAAACCACGCTTTACCGTGTGGTATCCGCCTACGCGATGTTTGCAAATGGTGGAGAGCGGGTACAGCCTACTTTGATTGACCGGGTGCAGGATCGGTATGGCAACACAGTTTACCGGCATGACCAGCGACGGTGCCTTGACTGTGGGGATGCCCGTCTGGGTGAGATGTTGGGGCCGCAGATCGTATCGGATCGGGAAAGGGTGATGGATGCAATTACCGCCTATCAACTGACTTCGATGATGGAAGGCACGATCACGCGGGGCACGGCGCAGGGGGTAATTGACCTATCGGTACCGGTGGCGGGAAAAACTGGCACCACCAATGATGCGCGCGACGTCTGGTTTACCGGCTTTACCTCAAATATTGTTGCCGGGTGTTATATCGGATATGACCAGCCTCGGTCTTTGGCCAAGGGGTCTTACGGTGGCAGCATGTGCGGACCCGTATTCCAGACTTTTATGACTGAGGCGATCGAAGTGTTTGGTGGTGGCGATTTCAAGGTACCTGAAGGGGGCACCTTCATAAATATTGATCGCTTTAACGGCGCCCGTCTGGCCGATGATGCCGAGGGGGATAACGTGGTTGCGGAATTTTTTCGCGATGGGGAGGATCCGATTTTTGGTGTGGCCTTTGATGGCGGGTTTGCCATGGGCGGCGATTTTGAAGTGGGCGTGATGGATGAAGGTTTGGGGTTGTTGACAGACGCAGACGATCCGGAGGCGCCGCCAACTTCTGCGCCACAAGTGTCTGTTCCCCTAAACGATCCCGAGGGAGCGACGGGGGCTGATCCCGAAACCGAACTTGACCAGCGGCTTGAGCCGAAGGCCAGTTTTGGCTCAATGAGCTCGGGTGGGCTGTACTGACCTTGTCGAGACCGCGCGGCTGGTTTATCACCGCGTCATGACATTTGAACGATCAAGGACCATCTGATGCGCGCAGATCTGCAAAACACCATCGCAGAGATTGAAAAATCTTTGCTTCTTTTGGGTCAGCGAATGGATTGGGACACTGCCGAGCATCGGCTCGAAGAGTTTAACGCCCGTGTCGAGGATCCCGATCTGTGGAGTGATGCGGCAAAAGCCCAAAAATTAATGCGCGAGCGGCAGGTTCTGGTTGATGCGATGGCCACGCATAAATCTATCAAGCAAGACTTGTCTGACACGGTCGAACTGATTGAATTGGGCGAGATGGAGGGCGATGAAGAGGTTGTCGCCGAAGCCGAAGAAAGCCTGATGGCACTGGCCTTGACTGCGGCTGAAAAAGAACTTGAGGCCTTGCTCAACGGCGAGGCTGACAGCAATGATACGTTTCTTGAGATCCATTCGGGGGCCGGGGGCACCGAGAGCTGTGACTGGGCCGCTATGCTGGCGCGGATGTATGTGCGCTGGGCCGAAAAGCGCGGCTATAACGTAGACATGCAATCCGAGACCCCGGGTGAAGAGGCGGGGACCAAGTCCGTCACTTATAAAATCAGTGGTTTGAATGCTTACGGGTGGCTGAAATCAGAAAGTGGTGTGCACCGGTTGGTGCGCATTTCACCGTTTGACAGCGCCGCCAAGCGCCACACTTCGTTTTGCTCGGTTTGGATTTATCCAGTGGTCGATGACAATATCGAGGTCGAGGTTAACCCCGCCGATATCCGGATTGATACCTACCGTTCCTCCGGGGCTGGGGGACAGCACGTCAACACCACTGATTCTGCAGTGCGCATCACCCACCACCCGACTGGCATCGTGGTGACAAGTTCGGAAAAATCCCAACACCAGAACCGTGACATCGCCATGAAAGCGCTGAAATCGCGGCTTTATCAAATGGAGTTGGACCGGCGCAACGCCGCCATCAATGACGCCCATGAAAGCAAGGGGGATGCCGGCTGGGGCAATCAGATCCGATCCTATGTGCTGCAGCCTTATCAGATGGTCAAGGACCTGCGCACCGGGCATGAGACCTCTGACACCAAAGGTGTCTTGGACGGTGATTTGGATGCGTTTATGGCGGCGACACTGGCCCAAGACGTTTCGGGGAAATCCCGTGCTGAGGCCAGAGCAGAAGACTGATAAATACGCGTGGCTCAGCGTATCTGTCTGATCTGCAATTTTACCTCTCAGGCCTTGGAGTTAAATCTCTGTAAGGCCGCGTGAGGCACTCCCCATAAATTTTTGCCACGGGGTGCTTCCACGGCCCCTGCGGACCTTTTATGAAAATTTTCTAAGCGCTGGTATCCGTTGTCAGTTGATAGTCTTTTTGACGGTTTGTTTGGACAGGACTTGTAGGGACGGCTCAGTTAATCCCTTTTTGCTGCGCGCGCCGCTTGCAAACGTGCGCGATAACTTGGCAGGACAACAAGAACTGCTGCGATAAACAACAAGCCCATCGTCATGGGGCGTGCCACTATAAAGTTGATACCATCATAAAGCTGCATAGATCTGGCAAAGTTGTCTTCCATCATCCGGCCGAGAATAAACCCGATTAACAGCGGCGCCAGAGGATATTTGGCAAATCGCAGCACCGTTGCACAGACCCCAAAGCCCACGAGGATTAAAAGTTCAGTTGCGTTGTTTTGGCCGATATAGGCGCCCATTAAGGTGAAAAACAGGATGAACGGAATCAAATAGTTACGCGGCACCAAGAGCACTTTGGCAATATAGGGGATCAGAGGCAGGTTCAGTACCAGCAAAATCAGATTGCCAAGATACATCGAGATAATCACTGACCAGAAAATCTGTGGTTGATCGACCATCAAACGTGGCCCCGGTGATACGTTCAGCGCAATCAGCGCCCCGAGCAATATCGCCGTTGTTCCCGATCCGGGTATGCCCAGTGTTAAAAGTGGCACAAAAGATCCGGTACAAGCCGCGTTATTGGCGCTTTCCGGTGCGGCCAGCCCTTTCAGCGATCCCTTGCCAAACTGTGATTGCTCGTCTTTTGGCGCGATATTGCGTTCGACGGCATAGCCGAGAAAACTGGCTATGGTCGCCCCGGCGCCTGGCAGAACACCGATCAAAAATCCCTGGATTGACTGGCGACCGATCACTGGTGCAATGGCGCGGGCTTCACTGTGGGTTATACGCAGATCTTTGATCTCGCCACTGCTGCCGCTGTCACCGGATTTTGACCGCGTTGGATCCAGAACCAGATAGAGCGCTTCGGGCAGAGCAAACATTGCCATCGCCAGAGTGATAAAGCCAAAACCTGATTGTAAATCCATAATTCCCATAGTGAAACGCGGCAGGTTGAACATCGCACCTTCGCCCACAGTGGCCATAATAAGACCTAAAATGGTCATTAGGGCAGCTTTGCCCACTTGTCCGGTACCGGCAAAAGCTGCAATTGCCGACAGGCCGACGACCATCAGGGCAAAATATTCTGCAGAGTGGAACAGCAAGGCCACCGAGGCCAGCATCGGGGCAAAGATCATTAATAAAACAGCCCCGATGGTGCCGCCACAAAAGGATGCGATTGCGGCCACGGTCAGGGCTTTGCCAGCTTTGCCCTGTCGCGCCAGAGGATAGCCGTCAAAGCTGGTGGCGACGGTTGAGGCTACACCCGGCGCATTGATCAAAATTGACGAGGTAGAGCCGCCAAAAATTGCTCCATAATAAACTCCCGCCAGTAAAATCAGAGCGGTGGACGGATCCCCAATAGAAATCGCCACCGGGATCATGATGGCAATGATAGACATCGGACCAAGCCCGGGCAGCATCCCAATAAACGTCCCGATCAGGCAGCCACCGACCACCATCAGAAGATTGGTTATAGAAAACGCCGTCGACAGGCCGATCATAAATCCTTCGATCATGCGCTTATCCTATTCCCAGAAAAAAAGGCCACGGGCGTAGAAAAATTCCCAAAACAACCTGTACCAAATACCAAACAGACCCAGCAGCCAGAACGGCGATCGGGATCAGGTATTGAAACTTCCGCTCGCCCAAAACTACGGCCCCAAGGATCAAAAATCCGGTTGTCGAAACTAAAAACCCGGCTGGGCGTAGCAAGACAGCATAGGCGACCATCAGGCTCAAAAGTGCCAGTGCTTGCCCGGTTTTATACTGACCTAAAGCCCGATAATTGATATCGCCCTCGGCCGGGGTTTGGTCAGATTTCTCAAGTCCGAGCAAGATTGCTGCAGAGACCATGATGCCCATCACCGCCAACAGTTTTGGGAAGGTGCTTGGCCAAACCGGGTTACGCTGCATAAACGGTGGCAGGCCTAAATCCATGATAAAAAATGCTTGATAGCCATAACACAGACAGATCAGCAAAATTATGAGCGCGATCCAACGATCCAGCGTCATCGGGATCTCCTTTCAGAGAAGTTGCACCCGGCCTAAGGCCGGATGCAATTAGGTCGGTCAAAGGCTCAAAGGAAGCCCAGTTTTTTCATCAGATCGCCGATCACCTGTTCTTGGTTTTCGAGGAATGATTGGAAATCGGCACCAGGGTTGTGGATGTTGACCCAGCCGTTGCGCGCGCGTACGGCTTCCCACTCGGGGGTCTCATACATTTTTGCAATCGCATCCTGATAAGCGGCCAGTTTGTCTGCAGGCAGACCGGGGGCTCCAAAGAACCCGCGCCAGTTGACAAAATTTGCGTCAATACCTTGCTCTTTCATGGTTGGTGCGTCGCCAAAGGCATCCACCCGTGCGTCCGAGGTCACACCGATGATTTTGACTTCACCGGCCTTGGCCATATCGACCGCTTCGGAAAACCCTGTTGATAGAGCCTTGATCTCACCAGACAACAGAGCAGCCATCGCTGGTCCGCCAGTATCATAGGGGATGTATTTTACAGCTGTCGGATCTGCACCGGCCGCCTGCATCACCATTGCGGCAACCAGATGATCCATACCGCCGGGGACCGAACCACCGCCAATGGCTGTGCCGGACATGTCGCTGTTATAGGCCGCAACCAAATCCGTCATCGAATTGATCGGGCTGTCTTTATGAACCACGAGGGCTGCATAATCCCCAATTGTGCCAGATACCAACGTCAGATCACGAAAATTATGTGGAAACACGCCGGTCAGTGACCGGATGACAATTGGTGTCGAGTTGACCATTAATGTGCCGTGTTGGCTGTCGGCATTTTCGATCATATAACCGATTGCCTTGCCGCCGCCGCCGCCGGACATATTCTCATAAGAGGCCGAACCGACAAGACCGGCCTTGGTCAAGGCCTCGCCTGTGCCGCGCGCCGTACCATCCCAACCGCCACCGGCGCCGCCTGGAATCAAAAAGTGAATGCTGTTCACGACCTCATGGCCACCGGCGAAACCCGCCGTGCCCAAGCTCAGAGATGCCGCCGCCGCCATCAACATGGTCCGCCGGCCAAGATTAAAACCTGTCATATTATCCTCCCATTTGACATGGACGCGGATTCGCGCCCATGAGGTGGTACAAAACACAACAACCTGACACAGACCTGTCACGCCCCATAATCGGAGCATCACGCACATGCGGTTTCTTTTGGTAGAAGACAATGAGCAACTGGCGAAGGCGATCTGTGATAGGTTGTCTTTGGATAGTCATATCGTTGACCATGCGAGCAATTTGTCTCTTGCATCAGATTACGTGGCGACCACATCTTATGACATGATATTACTGGATATTATGTTGCCTGACGGGGATGGCCGACGGTTTTTACGGCGCTATCGTGCCAGTGCCGGAAAAACACCTGTGATTGTTTTGACCGCGCGCTCCGAGGTGTCTGATCGGGTGGGTGTTTTGGACTTGGGGGCGGATGATTATATCACCAAACCGTTTGATTTTTCCGAATTAGAGGCGCGATGTCGGGCTGTTTTACGCCGTCAGGGTGGGGGTGCGAGCAATTGTAAGCGATTCGGAAATGTGGAATTTGACGCTTTGGCGGGCACCGTCACTTTGAACGGCGCCGCCACGGCCCTGCGCAATAAGGAACTGCGGTTGCTAGAGGTTTTCTTTAACGCTCCGGAACAAATTTTTTCGAAATCCAAGCTGGTGGACCGATTATTTTCCTATAACGAAGACGTGTCGGAAAACGCAATCGAGGTCTATGTTGCCCGATTGCGCAAGCATATCGAAGACAGCAATGTGCGTATCATAACAGTGCGAGGGCTGGGTTATCGGCTAAGCCTCGCATGAGTGCCGAGCTTAAGGCCGCAGGATCGATCCGTCGACGACTTTCTCTGCAATTACTGAGCAACGCCGCCCTTTTGACACTTCTGTTGGTTTTTATAGTCCGAAGTTTTGCCCAACAGTTGGCCGAGCAGTCGCAAGATAACATTCTGATGGCATCGGTGACATCGATACTAGATGCTTCGGCAATTCAACAAGGTGAACTTACCGTTGATATTCCCTATTCGGCGTTTTCCATGCTGAGCAACCTCAGCGATGATCGGGTTTTTTACCGTATTGATAAAAATGGTGTTTTTCTGACCGGATATGCAGACCTGCCGAACCCTACATCAATCCAAAATACTGGCAGTCCGATATTCAGTACGCAGACTTATCAAGATCGGGAAATCCGAGTGGTCACCGCCTCGAGGCGGCTGGCCTTGGAGAACCAGCCGATTGAATTGCGGGTCTCGGTGGCCCAAACCCGCAATGGTCAGGATCAGACGCTGGAGGAAATCTCACGTATGGCCATGGTGTTCGGAGGCGGTTTTTTTGCTATTTCGGCAGTACTCGCATTGGTCTCAGCACAATCCACCGTTGGGCCGCTCAGGCGGTTGGCAGGCGCGGTGTCACGACGGGGTCCAAGGGATTTGCGCCCCGTCACCGACAGAGTTCCCGCTGAAATGGTGCCGCTGGTAAAATCGCTTAACCAGTTTATCGAACGGCTGAAAACATCCCTGACCCGATCCGAGGATTTTATTGCAGAAGCGGCACATCGGGTACGGACACCGCTGGCCACAGTGCGGGCGCAGGCCGAAATTACCCTTCGCCGGGTTGAAAAAGATGAAAACCGCGCCTCACTGAAAGAAATGATCCGAGCGATAGATGACAGCTCTCGGGCAGCAGGCCAGCTTTTGGATCATGCGATGGTTACTTTTCGCACGGATCACCTTGAGCAGAGCCAGATTAATCTGGCCGCTTTGGTCGGCGAGACCGCAGACCGGCTGAAAGCGGTGGCTGAATTAAAAGACATTGAGCTCACGTATAATGAGACTGGCCCTGCGCAAATTTTGGGTGATGCCATTTTGATCCAGAACGCCGTACGCAATTTGTTGGACAACGCGATTAAATACTCGCCAATGGATAGCCGAGTTACAGTTGAATTGGTCTATCAGACAACTTCGGTGACCTTGTCGTTCCACGATCAGGGGCTTGGATTTCCACAAAGTGGCGCTGCGGGACTGACCAAGCGGTTTGCCCGAGGCGCTAATGTCACAGGAATCGTTGGGTCTGGCCTTGGTCTGACCATCGTAGACGAGGTGGTGCGTGCCCATGGCGGTGATCTTAAAATTGTAAACAATCCAGATGGAGTCGGCGCATGCGTCTCGATATCGTTTCCCTTGTCCTAGCAGTCTTCGCATTTTGTGTGGCCCCATCAGCCCATAGCTTTGAGATCGAACACCGGCAAAATTTTGCCAGCAATGCCGCACAGCCCGTAACTCTGCGTATTCTATCGACGGCAGACATCGACCTTTTTGCGCCGCTGATCCTGAGTTTTCAGGCGGAAAACCCCAAGGTTGCCGTGGCCTACCATGCGGTCAGTTCAACCGAATTGATGCGGGCGCTGCAGGATGAACAGGCCCCGTATGATATTGCTGTATCCAGTGCCATGGATTTGCAAACCAAACTGGCCAATGACGGTTTGGCGCTGCCACATCGGTCCACTGAAACCGATTTGTTACCGGAGTGGGGTAAATGGCGCGACCACGTGTTTGCCTTTACGCAAGAGCCCGCAGCAATTGTGCTGTCGGCCAAGGCCTTTGCTAATCTGCCCGTGCCACAGACCCGGCAAGATCTGATTTCGGTCTTGCGTGACTATCCAGACTTGTTTCGGGGTCGTGTCGGCACATACGACGTGCGCAGCAGTGGCTTGGGGTATCTATTTGCCACTCAGGATGCGCGCACTTCGGAAACCTTCTGGCGCCTCGCTGAGGTGATGGGGCATCTTGATATTCAGCTGTATTGTTGTTCTGGTGCGATGATTGACGATGTGAGTAGTGGAAAGATTGCGGTGGCTTATAATGTATTGGGCAGTTATGCGATGGCGCGTCGGGACGCAAAAGCGAATATCCATATTGTTACTCCGCAGGACTTCACCACGGTGATGCTGCGCACCGTACTGATTCCGACAACAGCCCAAAGGCCAGCCCTTGCGGGCCAATTTATAGATCATCTGATCCGTGCGGCGTGGCTGGACGAGAGCAGAGACGATTATCCTTTTCCCGACATCAACCGCGACCCGCTGGCGTCTAATACATCGTTGCGGCCAATTCGGATGGGACCGGGCTTGTTGGTCTATCTGGATAAACTGAAAAAGCGCCGGTTTTTGAAAGAGTGGGAAAATGCGATCCTTCAGCCTTGAGCCTTTTGCGTCGGACAGAGAGACGACCAAAGATTCAGGTCGCCGTGCCGGAAGACTAGTATTTGCAAAATCCGGCAGCATATAGCTGCCCGCGATTTTCTCTTGAGACTGTATTATAAAGCGTCACACGGCTCTTGGGACTGTCTGGCAATATTTGTCGGCTACGTCGCTGTTAAAGATAAAATAAGCGAGGTGGTCGATATAGTGAGAACAGATTGGGCCAACCCTTTATGGCCCATCTACGACTGAAAGGGATTGTCATTACCGGGGTTTTTGGCGATGTTTGCTCTGGGGCAAACGCGGTGGACAGGGCGTCGGTTCTCGGACGCAAACCAGCAGATTTAGATCATCAATCTGGGTTGCATTCAGACCAAAAGACAGACGTAAATCTGACGCTCAAACCGCCAGAAACTGTTAATATCTTTATTTAATTTAAAACTAAATATAGGGAAAATGATATGCATGAGGACCCCACGGAAGTTACCAAAAATGAATATTGGCTACGCCGCGCATTTGTCCAAACGTCCCAAGGTGACCAGATCGTTTTGCGTCAGAGAGGAGCTGTGTTTGATATTCGTTTCAACGGCTGGGAGCTGATGTCAAGCCAGACCTCAGCCTCAGAACGGCGGTTGGCAACGCTTGTTTGTGACCAAATTGATTGCGCCGCGCCACGCATCCTGATCGGAGGTCTTGGGATGGGCTATACGCTGCGTGCGACGCTTGATGCGGTGGGGCAAGGGGCACGGATCACTGTCTGTGAGCTGTTTGAGGAGATCGTGGCCTGGAACCAGGGTCCTCTGGCGCCGCTTGCGGCGTATCCGCTCGACGACACCAGGGTCACGGTGCTGACCAAAAGCGTGCTCGATGTTATTTTAAGTCATGAGCAGTCGTTTGATGCCATTATTCTTGACACCGACAACGGCCCTGATGCCATCATGCACAGCCCCAACCGGATTTTATATAAACGCGAGACCCTTCAACAGATATGTCGAAGGCTGGGATCGCAAGGTGTTGTCGGGCTATGGTCTGCGACAGTCTCACTGGGGTTTGAATCAGTGCTGGAAGACATCGGATGGCATTGGCGGCGTATCTGTGTGCCGTTGGGGCAGACAGACGAGTCACAGTCACATATCGTTTATCTCGCCGGAAAGACCTTGAGACCTGAGAATTGTGATAATTTGAACATCTGAGTGGATTTGCGCAACACCTCATTTGGGGTTCGGTCTAGCGGTAAATGCTGGTCTGAATTTTTTGGATGAACGAGGGCTTAAGCCCTTCAGTCTTGAGAAGCGCGCGGCCCGGAGCACAATCGTAATCTGCCGACACCAAATGCCGGTACGGAGGCAGAAATGAACAATTGGCGTGGCATTGAGAAAATCACTGAGCTGTCATCGCTTCAACCGCGCCGACACCTATCAGCTTATCGTGCCAGTCTCTGCCATTTGTGGCGGGGCAAAAGCAGTTGGCTATCATACCTTTTTGGGCGGTGAAGGTCATGTTTTTTCACCGTGTTTGAGGTCAGGATCACCAGTGGTTGTAATTGGCCCCGCTGATCTTTCTTTATCTGTTTGGGGGATCACGCTTTTTGGGACTTTGGTGACCGTGCAAGCCGAAAACCAAGGTTTCCGGTCGTGGTGTCGGGCGGCAGGGATTGCCGTGATGAGGTTCTGTATCGCGTGCAATACGACGCATGGCAGAGATAAGAGCCGCCTTTTGCGACGTATCTGCCTCCGTTTAATGGTCCCGAAGGGTTTCGAACCGGATGTGGAGAATGTAAGTTTGTAAATCGATCTGCGGTCCATTCCCAAACATTTCCGATCATATTGTACAGCCCAAAGTCGTTTGGCCGGTAGGCGGTCACGGGCGCACAGCCTGTGTATCCGTCGCGCTGATCAGTCGAGAACGGGAAATCACCTTGCCAGACATTGCAGTGATGCATGCCGTCCTGTTCAAGCGTTGCCCCCCAGGGGAAGGGCTGGTGACAGCGCCCGCCGCGCGTGCCATATTCCCATTCGGCTTCGGTTGGCAGACGCATGGCTGACCATTGGCAATAGGCCAAAGCATCTTGACGCGCGATATGGGTGACCGGATGATCGAGCCTGTGTTCTATCGAGCTTTCAGGTCCATCGGGTGCGAACCAACAAGCGCCAGGAACCTGACGCCACCAAGGGGCTTGAACTGGCGCTGGATAATCCAAGTCGCGATTGCAAAACGCACAAAAAACAAACGATGTACCGGCGCGCTCGGCTACGGTGCGATATGAGGTTGCGCGCACAAACTCATAGAACTCTGCAACCGTCACCGCTGTGACCGCGAGCGAATAAGGCGCAACAAAAACATCACGCGCCGGGCCTTCGCCGTCTTGCGGGTGTGGCCCGTCATCCGCTCCCATTCGGAACCAACCACCTGATATAGAGATCAGTTCGGCGGCTGTGTGTCTTTGGCTTGTTGAACAGGGCTTCTGTCTGCCAATATCCAACCCCGCAAAGGTACTGACATCATTCGGCAGGCAGCAGTCTGCCTGAGGGTTAATTTTGCCCATAGTCGTAAACCGGTTGCCAATCATTTCCCCAGGCGTCGCGCCAAAATTCGTTGCGTTCAGAATGCTGCAACGGAGCCCCGCCTTTCCAAAGATCGGCTTGGGGCCTTGCATAGGTTTCAAAAAATTTGCCTAACATGTCTTCCAAATTAGCGCGGACATCCGCATAGGCTGGATCGCCAACAAGGTTTTTTATCTCGCTCGGATCGTGCTCTATGTCAAAAAGCTCATCGTCTATCGGGTGGTTTGGCGCATTGCCAAACCGTTTGAAATACGCCCATTTTGGGGTCCGAACGACGCGGGTTTCCTCTTGTTCGGAATAGACAGCATCCTCACCCCAATCCTTTGGATTGCCGGATAAAAGTGATTTCAGCGACCGACTTGGGACAGCACAATCGCCTTGGTCTTGGGACTGGCCAGTGTAATCTAGGATTGTTGAAAATACGTCCATATTTGAGACCATAACTTGAGACCGCTCACCTGCAGTCACGCTGGGTCCGTGCCGCACAATCAGTGGAACAGAATGAGCAGCTCGATGCAAGTTGGACGGATAGGTGGCCGCCCCATGCCCCCAGAAACCATGATGCCCGGTCGAAAGACCGTGATCGGCCGTGAAAATAAACAGGGTATTTTCTGCGATTCCCAGAGTATCGAGCGCGGACATGATTTGCCCCACACCGTCATCAACCATCGAAATCTGGGCGTAGTAATTCCGAAGGGTTGGCAGATCATTGGGTGCCTTTAGGGTCATGGAATAATCCAGCCCCCTCCCAGAATATTTTTGACGCATGACAAAAGCCTCTATTGACTGTTTGCTGAGCCCTTCACGAGGGATGGAGTGCATTGGGCACTCATCGTACAGGGCGGAATAACGGCAACGGTCTGCTTCGCGTGTGGCGGGCCAGTGGCCGTATGGGGCGGGATAGGGCAGATAGAGAAAGAAAGGTTGTTCGGCTGTGACTTGTTGTTCAATAAAGCTGATGCCCTTTTGAGTGAAGAAATCCACCGAGTGGCCTTCATAAGAGTATGTTTCGCCATTTTCCGTAATCTCGTTGCGGTAAAAGCTGCGCACATGACCGTCCGCCATCGTGCACCAATAGTCAAAGCCGGGCATCGCCTCGGTGGGATTGCCAAGGTGGTATTTACCGGACAAAGCGGTTTTGTACCCTGCGGCCTGCAATCGTGCGGGCAGGGCATGCAGCCCGTCCAAAGCATGCCAGTTTGCTGGCCATTGGTCCATCTGGCGGTCGTCAATCCAGCTATGTACCCCATGTTGCGACGGCAAGAGCCCGGTCAAAAGCGATGCCCGACAGGGTGAACAAAAGCCATTGGGGCAAAACGCATTGTCAAAGATCATTCCCTGAGCCGCAAGGCGATCCAAATTTGGGGTATGTATCTCAGAATTGCCATAACATGCCAATGTCGAGGCCTGTTGATTATCTGTAAAAACCAACACGATATTGGGGTTGTCATTATTGCTCAATATTAGGTTCCTCCAATGGGTTTGTTTCCTGCTGTCGCTCGCGCATGGATTTTATTACGACGAAAATCACGAGGCCAAAGCCGGCTAATATGAATGCCACTGCTACTGGGAAGTTCAACAACCGCAGGGGATCGCCGCGGGTCAGGATTAAGGCTTGGGTCAAGGGAAGTTCCCAGATACGGCCCAAGACAAAGGCAATGATAAAGATTACCACCGGAAAATTCAGTATTCTCAAGAGGTAACCAAACGCCCCAAAAAATCCGAGTAGAACCAATCCGATGGGTCCGCCTCCACTGACCCAGGCTCCGGCTATACAAAGTAGGATAACAGAGGGGAAAATATAGATCGCGCTTACTTTCGCGATTGTACCCAAAAGGTTCATTCCCAGCCGGCCAATAATCAGATTGCAAAAGTTGGCAATCGCCATGCAGGTGAAAATTGAAAATACCAACTGACCCTCGTCGCGCATGAGGGTTGGCCCCGGGATGATCCCGTGGATGATCAATGCACCCAATAAGAACGCGGCGGCAACATTTCCCGGAATACCCAGTGTTAAAAGTGGAATAAGGTTGGCACCTGAAACAGCGCTGTTGGCCGCCTCTGTCGCGGCGACGCCTTCTAAGGTGCCTTTCCCAAACTTTTCCGGTGTTTTTGACGCGCGGCGCGCTGCAGAATATCCCAGTGTTGCCGCAAGAGCTGAACCTATGCCGGGCACTGATCCGATAAGTGTTCCAATCACAGCCGATCGAAACATGGTACCTTTCACCGAAAGATATTCCGCAAGGCTGAGGCTGGCATCGTCCCCTTCGGAAGGCGGTGCAACACTGCCTCTCGTCGAGGACCGTCGTTCCGAGATTGAGTGGATGATTTCTCCTAAGACCAAAACACCCATGCCAACCGACACCAAGGGCAATCCGTCTTCAAGTTCTGCAAAGCCAAAAGCGAGTCTCGGCGTTGCCTCTTCTGGCGCTTGGCCAATTGACGACAGCACAAACCCAAGTGAGGCGGCTACCAAACCGCGCAACGGATTGTCACCTACCAATGCCGCGAGGATACAAATTGAAAAGAATACGATGCCTGCTTGCTCTACCGGCCCCATCATCATTGCCAGTACCGAAAGCGGTGCGGCGGCCACAAACAGCACGATATCAGAAAATGTATAACCCGTAACAGAACTCAGATGCGCCATTTTAAGCGCTTTGCCCGATTGGCCTTTCTGTGCCATTGGATAACCGTCCAACGTCGTTATCATCGCATCTGGTGTGCCGGGTGTATTCATCAAAATTGCCGGAACAGCCCCGCCGACGGTCGAGCCTTTCATAATCCCCACCAGAACGCCGATTGCTCCGATCGGTTCAAGATAGAAGGTGGCAGGGACCGCAAGCGCGATCGCCATGGGCCCGTTCAGGCCCGGAATGGCGCCCACAAGGATACCGAGTGTGACACCTCCTGCGATTAACAGCAGGTTTAACAGGGTGCAGGCATCGATAATCCCAGTAAAAATCATATCCAGCCCGACAGGCATCATTCGCTCCTAAGGCAGAGGTCGTCCCAAAATAATTTCGAACCCGATCCAGATAACAACTGGCGGGCAAATGGAGATTGCTGCGACCAATGGCCACCGGTCTTCGCGCATAAGGAGCAAGGTGGTAAGGCAGATACCGACGCCTGTCGGGATGAACCCAACCAACGGCATGACTGCTGTCGCGCAGACCAGTAAAATCAAGGCAACCGCGAGGCGCGCAGCAAATGCAGCTGCAGATGACTGCGGTTGTTTGGGCTGCTTTGCGAAGATGCCAGAAACTGCCAAGGCCAAGCCCGAAGTCGCCAGCATCCCACTTGTGAAATTTGAATAAAAACCTGATGGTACGGAAGCAAAGATTGTGGGTACGGTCTGCGCTGGGATGATCCAAAAAATGAGCACCCCGCCCATGGCGACGGCGGCCAAGCCGCTCAGGATATTTGAGGTATGCATCATAATTTTTGCTCCTTATGACCCACGCATCAGCCCCGGCTCCGGGAACTGCCACTTCCGGCTATCTGAGGAACCCGATCAGCGCTTCACTGGCTCCGCGCCCTTTTATGATTTCGTCTTTCAGTAGGTCGCCCGGGGTGAAGCTCATTTTCAAGCTCATCTTTTCGGTAATGAACGCGCGGAGTGTTTCATTGGTCATCGAGCTTTCGAGGGCGGCGGTCCAAGCCTTGAGTATATCCTCTGGCATCCCTGCAGGGGCCGCCAGCGTCCATTTTACCCGAAAAGTCGCCACGGGCGCTCCTGACTCAATCACTGTTAACGCGTTTTTTCCGACGATAAGACGTTCCGCTTCGAGAGACGCTAGAACTTTCAACGCTCCCTTGCGCACGTGCGGGGCCTGTGGACCGCCGACCAGTGTCGTGTCGAGGTGGCCGTTCAAGATATTGTTTATTCCTTCGTTTCCACTTTTGATCGGCACAGGGATGAACTCTACCCCGAAATGTTTGCCGATGGCGCGCACGGCGGCATTGGCCCGGGGGCTGAATACACCGACTTCGATTTCAGCGCCGTCCTTGGCAGCTGCAACCAAATCCTCAAGTGAGTTATAGGGTGAGTCTCCAGCGGCCACCCAACCGACTTGGGTATTTGCGACGGCCCCGATAAAGCTGAAATCATCGGCAGTGTAGCCTATTTTCGGGTTCATCGCTGGCGCGAAAGAAAACGTTTCGGACACTGCAAAGCCAATTGTCATGCCGTCAGCAGGCGCTGTTTTTAGAATTTTAGCCATGGCCGCACCGCCGCCTCCGGGCTTGTTTTCGACCACCACGTTCCAACCAAGGGCATCTTCGAAATGTTTCGCCACAGCCCGCGATAAGATATCACCGCCGCCTCCGGGCGGGAACATCGTCATCATTGTGATCGACCCGTTTGGTTTCCATTCTGCCAATACGGGCCCTGAAAACAGTGCCAATGCCAATGTCGTGACCGTGATGATTTTCTTAAACATGATAACCTCCCTTGGATTATTAGCTATTTAGGCGTGAAATACTTTGCTCAACTGCACCTCACGCTGTTGCTCTGGGTAAAACCCCTGAGCGCGAAATTCATCTGAATGCATGTAGCATGCGATCGATGCCCGATCTGACCCGTCCTCAAAGGTGAACAGCCGAGAATGTGGCATCGCGTGATCCTTTACAAACCATCGTGTCAATGCCGAGACGTTCACAAATGTTGTGCCCCCATAGCATTTTTCGATATGTGATTTGCCACCATACCGGTCCTCGGGGTTGGTATGGGTGTGACCGCCCAGCCAAAAGTCGACCATTCCGGGGTGGTCTTCTAGCCAGTTTTCAAACGCACCGCCATCTTGTCGGCCTCCAACCCAACAAAGGTATGATGCAGCCTGCGGGTTGCCATGTTCGTAATAGCCATGATAATTGGTTTGCCACTCACCATCCGCATTTTTTTTCATGCCTTCCCATTCACCCGTGGCGACGGTGGTGTTCTTTAAAAGATAGTGATGGGCTGTGATAATGATTTTGTCGCGGTGATTGCTCTCAACTTGATCTACCCACCAGTCGAATGTCTCGCGGCTGACAACGCCCCCTGGGTTGCCGCCCAAGGCGCCACGTCCCAGCAATTGCGTTTTCTCGTTGATATCGCTCATCATCAGCACGCGGATATTTCCAACATCAAAATAATACCGCTCCCATGTCCCGACCGGCAAATGCCGAAACTGGGTCGCATCTACTTTTGAATGGACTGTGTTCTCGCCCAAGGGATCAATCCACCGCCGGAACCAATTTGCTTCTGGCTCATCCGGAGCGTTTCGGTCGTGGTTGCCGCAAATTGTATAAATATCCTCGCGGCGGTGCGTTGCCAAAGCGCCAAATTGCCGGATAATTTCAGCACCTTCAGCGTCGGTGGGGAGTCCGAATGCAGCCGAAAAGTCGCCTATATTTATACCGATATCCCACTCGAAATCACGTTCGGCTTGGCGAATCGCTTCAGCAAGGCTTTCTCGCCCTTGCCTTTTATCCGCAGAGACATGTGCACAGCCCGAAGCCCAAATTTTTACAGTAGATGTTGGCATTAATAAAGCCCAAAAAGAGAATAAATATTCTCTTTTTATGAGGCTGATTTCCCTACCTGTCAATAAAAAGAATTGTTGTTCTCTTTTGTCATTTACTTGATGCCTGCAGATTGTGTAGTTGTGCGGCCGTTCAGGAGGCCTCATGACCGAACAAAGCCGCAGTATTGGTAAAAATGTTGAAGGCGTTTATACGGCGCGTCAGGATCGTAGTCGTCGCTCGCGTGACGCATTTATTGAGTCAGGCATCGTTCTGCTGAATGAAATGCGGTTTGACGATTTAAAAGTGTCGGAGCTGGCACGGCATAGTGGCCGCTCGGTCGGGAGTTTTTACAAGCGTTTTGAGGACAAAGAAGCGTTTTTTCGTGCACTGCGGGCCGCTGTTGTCACCCGGGACCGATCCATCATTGCAACGCGGCTGTCTCAAGATCGTCTGGAAACCCTATCCTCCGAAGACGTGATGAATGAAATGGTTGACACACTGGCGGATATTTTCACAAGCGAGGTGCGCGGGGTACTGCGGGAATCTCTGCTGCGAATTCTTGACCCTGAGGATGTTTGGGAACCGATGCGAGAGTCAGGCCGACAAGTCCAGCAACGCATTGTGGACCGATTCAGATCGGAGCCTTCGATCTTGAGCGAAGAGCACACTGAGAGAAAAATCCGTTTTTGCTATCAGATCATCGCCGGCGTTCTGCAGAATGATCTCGTGAATGACTTTCATATATTTTCCACCAAAGACACGTCGATCCGGATTGCGTTGAAAGCGGCCTTGACGGATCATATGAACAGTGGGTCATCTTACTGAGGGGCGCATTCGGCCGCTAATGATGCGGGTTTTATAATCGCGCTTTGCCCAAGACAACTGCTCGAAACGCGCCAGAAAGGCGCGGCCGAGGCTGCTGGCCGGATGTGATCTCCGTTCGCACCAATCCAAACAAGCGCGGCACAGAGGGGTTTTTTGGGCGTGTAAAGTCATAAGATCGCCCCCAAATTCATTGGCAAAGCGCGCCTCAGCCGTCGTTAGAACCAGACTGTCACCCATTTAGATTATCAAATTCCTCGAAATCAGGCTGTCAAAAACTGTGTTCCCATGGCACCGGCGAGATGGTTATCGCCCACCCGTGCTTTTCGAAGCCCGAAGTCTTTTGGTCCGGTACCCGTGCGAAGACGGCCTCTATCAGCCGCAAGTCCCATAATGTCTTCTAAAACGCCGGCGACCTTATCACTTGCGATTGTGAAATATTCATGGCGTCCTTGATTGCGCGGACACACTAGCATGCCTTGGTCCAGCTTTGAAAGAGGCGAACTTGCCGTTTATACCGTCACGCCGGCCTCTTTGACATGTTCGCGGACTGTCAGCGCTTTGCCTGTCATCAAAGCCGTTAACATATTGGCACGGTCTGGATCCCCGATGAGTGCCGCGACATATGCGATAGCTGGACCGTATTTCATAGTTTGATCGTAATCGAAGCATTTATACCCGACAATCCGATACAAAGGTGGTAACACTAAAGGGATTCATGATCTAACTTGTATAATCCGCTTTCAAATCGATCCGAAAAAATAAAATATTTTGCCGTATATGCGCGCAATTGGGGGCAAGTGATCCCGCGGTGTGGTGCGGATCTTATTGGGTATTTCGCCCCACATGAAGGCTCTGGCACATTGGCGTATGGTATCTATAACATCGCGGGTCTGGCAGAATACGAATCTTACTGAGCGCGGTTGTCTGCGGATCCATTGGGGCGGGAAAATTTTGCATTTGCTTAACGAGAAAAGTTTTTGCATCGTGAAGATAGAACATTTCTTTAAATTGCTTATGCCCGACATCGGCTGAGGACCACAGTATGATTGCGGTTATCTTTGAAGTTCAGGTTGCCGAGGGTCGTCAAGGTGAATACCTCGACATCGCAGCCGCATTAAAGCCAAAGCTAAGTCAGATTAGCGGTTTTATTTCCGTGGAGCGTTTTCAAAGTCTGACCGACCCCAAAAAGATTTTGTCCCTTTCATATTTCGAGACGGAAGAGGCGATTGCCGAATGGCGTAATATTGACGCGCACCGCATTGCGCAGAGAAAAGGGCGAAGCGGAGTTTTTGAGGGCTATCAACTACGAATTGCCGCTGTCTTTCGTGACTACGGTATGTTTGATCGGGTTGACGTCCCGCGTGATTCACAGTCTGTTAATTTTAGCCCTGCCAAAAAAAATACGAATGAATAATGCCCAGAGCTTTTTATCACCGTAATTTTTTACTTTCTTGTGCCGAGCACTGGGCTTGCTTGTTGCCCGCAACGGACTGCAGTGTGGAGTAACGATCTGTCATCCGCGACTTACGGGTTTAAAACTAGCAATGGACCTCCGTGGCCTGCGAGTTTTTAGGTGCTTTATAACTCCATAAAACTGTAAAAGTCTGTGTTCGACCGGCGGCCTTTGCCAAAGCCATGCACTTGGGGCTTTCTTGTTCAAAGCTGCGAGTGAACCAGTCTGGTTCATACTATGATTATGACAAAGGCTTTGTGTAATTTAAGGTTGTATCAAGCCACGGCACTAACGCTTTGAGTGAATGTGTTGTATAAAAGCGATCATATCCTAAAGTTTTTATCTTAAATTAAGCACTATATATTGCGTCAATTGTTGATTTATGAGACCAAAAGTATGTATTTCTGGGTTTCACTGTTTTTTTGGTTTTGATATCGGTGCGCTTTGTCGGTTTTGGCGTGAAGAAAGTTAACCGGCGCGAATGCCGGTCTTAAATTGAGGTTAAACATAGGACTTTGTTTTTATCGTAAAGGAATGGTGATGAACTTAAAGTTTAAGCTGATACATCTTTTCGTTTTCGTGTTGCTCTTGAAAGCTGGAAACGGGTTAATTTTTGCCATGGCGTCGGCTGGCACCTCGTCCACTGCGTCGCCGGTGGTGTTGACAGTCGAGTATAAAGATAAACAAACTCAGCTCGCAGTTCTGTCCAAGTTCACGATAGCTGATCTAATGTTGCTACCCGCAACCAAATTTACGACGTCTACGATTTGGACGGCAGAAGAACAAACCTTCACGGGTGTTGAGCTTGCAGAGTTGATAAAGCATCTCGAAATTGAGGCGCACGTGCTGCATGCAGTGGCTTTGGACGAATATTATTTTGACTTACCCATCTCTGATGCTGTTCCCGGAGGGGCAATTGTTGCTTACTTGAATAACGGAAAACGAATGACCGTGCGCGAAAAAGGGCCTTTGTGGATTGTCTATCCTTATGACAAAAATGAAAAATTTCAAACAGAAGAAATTTATGCACGCAGCGTCTGGTCGCTTTGGAAAATCATAGCACAATAGTCGGCCAACTATTTTTGGAAGGTCAAAAGAGGGTGATAACAGAGTATGCAAATACTGTCATTTTTACGTTTTGGCCGACAAATTCGCTTTGCTTGCGCGTCAGTTGGTCTTGCCTTGGCCCTGATAATCGTTATGGCAATTGCGGCAGAGACAATTCGGTGTCTGGAAAAACTGCAAAAAGTGCCATCAGATAACCGGCAGCATAATTTATCCCAAGTCGAGGTGCAGTTTTTAAAATATTATGCCGCCTTACTGGAGAGCAAAGGGACGCAAAACCCAGACCTTGATGCGCTCCGACTCTATTTTGATCTTTTTTACAGTTGGGTTCATTCGGTCAGCTACAGTTCGAATTATAATGATTTAAAATTATCTTCGACCTTCAATAGTTCATTGGCTGAGGTGAACGCATACCTGACATTTGCGGCACCACTTATTGATGTTCCAGATAAGCAATTAAAACGTGCGCTTCCCGAGCTGGCTGTGGGGGCAACGGAGTTGCGGTCAAGCACGCGTAAAATGACTTTGGATGGCATTAAACATTTCTCGGCATTGGCCTTTTCTGAACGCACGACGATCACTTCAACGCTGTATCGTCTTGGTGCAGCCACCTTACTACTGATCCTTTTTGCCTGTGGATTAATCGCATACCTGGTAAAACTTGTGCGCAAACTGCAACAGCGAGAGCTTGAGGCAAAAGCGGCCTCGGCAAAGCTTGGTGCGATGTTAGAGGGTTCTCTTGACGCTGTGCTCGTCACCAATGCGGACGGCAGCATTACCGAATGTAATGACGTGGTGGAAAAAATATTTGGATATACGCGGGCAGAGGTGGTGTCTCAGAACATCTGTGACTTGATTATCCCGGAATCCGATCGCGCAGGCGTCAGGGTAGGAATATCGCAGCATATTTCCAAACTACCAGAGAGCAAGGGAGTTCAGGCCCGGTTGCAGGCACCGGGCAAAGACAAATTAGGTCGTGAATTTATGATAGAGTTTAGCTTGGAGACGGTGAACTCTGCGTCGCAAGAAGCGTGGTTGGTTTATTATATCCGTGACATATCCGAGCAAATTGATGTCCAAAATCAGATCATTCGTGCCCGCGATGCCGCTCAGGCCAGTGAACGCGCCAAGTCAAAGTTTATCGCTGTAATGAGCCATGAAATGCGGACCCCTTTAAACGGTATATTGGGGTCGTTGGACCTGCTGGCACGGCCAAATCTGTCAACCAAGCAACAATCATACATCGACGCGATGCGGCTTTCAGGTGATTTACTATTGAACCGGGTCAATGATGTTCTGGATTTGTCCAGCTTTGAGTCGGGTAAAATTGCGCTCGTCCCGCGGGCTTTTGATTTATCCGAGATGCTGGAGGAACTGCTTCAGAGTCTTAGTGGGGCGGCTTTGAAATTTGGTAATAAGTTGGTTTTGTCTTCTACACCGCAAGTGCCGCAATTTGTTTTAGGGGATAAGACGCGCCTCAGGCAAATCTTTTCAAATTTATTAGGAAATGCGATTAAATATTCCCAAAATAGTCGGATTACGCTCGAAGTGGCTCAGCTCACAGGCCCGGACTCTGAGGGTAGAATAGAATTCAAAGTGATTGATCATGGCATCGGGATATCGGAGCAAGATATCCCTCATATTTTTGAAGATTTCTATACTGTGGACAATTCACTCACCCGTAAAAGTGAAGGCACTGGTCTTGGGCTTGGCATTACCAAACGTTTGGTGAACAAGATGGGCGGTGAAATTGGCGTTATGAGCACACTCGGAAGTGGCAGTGTTTTTTGGATTAGGCTCCCGTTGCCAAACGTCACTGCTCCTAGCGCTCTGGACAGTCCGGTACCGTCAAAAACAGCGTCTGTTAAGGGTGAAAGACCCTATGAGATTTTGTTGGTTGAAGACAATGAAATTAACAGGTTTGTCACCACAGAGATATTGAATACTCTTGGGCACAATGTGCAAACTGCCGATGACGGCCTAAAGGGGGTGAGTGAGGCCAACAAGCGGGCCTATGATCTGATTTTGATGGATATCAGCATGCCCAATATGGATGGTATTGCTGCCACAGCAAAAATAAGAGGGGAAAGTGTCTATAATAAAGCGACGCCAATCTATGCCCTGACGGCCCATGCTAATCATCAAGACCGAGAGAGATTTCAGAAAGAGGGCATGAATGAGTGTATTCTAAAACCGATCTCAAAGAGTATTATTGCAGACATACTTGCAGAGATTGAGGTCTCAACTGTTCATTCCTAAAGGCTGGGTAAACTTTTCGGCCAGCGACCCGTTGGTTTTCTGGATTGCATTCGCAATTTGACCGCCGCTTTAATCGTGAGCCTAAGTGAGGGGATTTTCGAACGCGTGCTGCTTTAATGACAAAGTTGGCTTAAACGCTTTTAGTTGAGCGCATCCGCCCATAATTCATAAAAAATGTGCGATGCTCAACCGTCAAAACCGAAGCTGGTGGAAAAGTTGATCCGTAACCTAAAATTTGCAACCAAAAAGTTAGAAAAGGGTTTGTTTGTTGCGACTGCAAAACTGGTATTTGAGTTGTATGAGCGAAATGATCCTTTTTTGGGGTAAAACGCCGCTTTTACCATTGAAATTCATACATCTTAATCTCGTAAAAGTGGCATGGCACAAGTGTCTTATTGCGGCACCGCGTCTCATGCCCAAGCCGGCCCAAATCAAAGCCTATGAATGGGCTTCGTAAAAGCAAAGCCACGAAATAGTGCCGGCGTTTCCAATCTGACGCATTGGTTGCCAGACTCAGTTTTGTGACATCGCACGGGCTTTGGCACTGATCGTCACAATAACGCCTTCGGGTCGTTTTGAGTTAGGTTTTTGTAAAGATCTATCGGTCTCGAAGTAAGACGCGGCTCGTCGCCTGCTGTCATCATTAGGCTCTCTGTGTGCGCCGACATCCATAGTTGAGGCATAGGCGGCAGAGGCCGTGAGATTCAAAGCGCTCCGGTTAATGCTCGACATTTTTATTGTCCCCTCGGTCCTTTATACCCACGGTTACATCAAGAAACATGCCAAAGGATCTATAATGGGTGCTTTATTTTCAAATGGCTGGGGACAACCGGCGTTGCAGGCATGGACGGTGGTGCATTTTGAGGGTCTAATCTTGGGCGGGTGATACTAAAATATTTGTTTGTATTTGATGGTACCAACTGGCCGGCTATTACAGGCGGAGCTTGCCTCGTTTCAGTCAGTTTCGGATGCTGATACTAACCCTCATCCAAAAGGAGCGCGCGTGATCTAGACAGGAATTCGCGCCGCAGTAAAACACCGAATGTGATCATGGTTGCTGCCATAAGTGCCATCGGGCTGATCAGCCAAGCAATGGAGGCAATTGAGAAATAGATGGCCCGCAAGCCACGATTATAGCTGCGTGCAGCTGTTATATTGACTTCCCCAGCCTTGCGCGACATCTGCAGGCATTGCGGGTCTTCAGGCGCATTCGGCACGGCCGCCATCAAAATGGCACAATAGCCAAACAGGCGATGGGCCCAAACAAATTTCAAAAAGGCGTTCGTCACTAAAAGTAGTGTCAAAAATAGCTTTATTTCCCAAACGACCTCTGCAACGGGTTGCAGGCTTAGATCATCGGCCACATCGATCAATTTATCAGCGTTGCCGATCAGCGCTAAAACACCACCAGTGGCCAGCATGGTGGCGGAGGCGAAAAATGCTGTGCCTTGGCGCAACCCGTTTAGAACCTGCGCGTCGAAAATTCGAACATCGCGGGCCGCCATATGCCGCATCCAAGTGCGTCTGTACTCTGCCATCAATTGAGAGACAGAGGGATATGAGGCCGGCGCATTTTCGATCAACAGCCCGATGAAAAAAAAGCAAATAAGCAGCAAGCCCAAAGCGCTTAAGTCGCAACGTGAGAATTCAGTAAGTCGATAAATCCATTCCATACATCTGTCTAGTCTGTTGGTAACGCCTTGCCAATTGCGGAAATGACTTGCCAATATTTATCAGTCATGACTATGTCAGCTGCGGCCCGCATCTTTGTCTCGCCAACAAGGTAAAGGGCTAATTTCCC
>ERZ807291.2157-NODE-2157-length-30270-cov-7.234619_pt1 | contig 30270 bp, 26 predicted proteins | sample MGYA00521257_ERZ807291 | MGnify/ENA primary metagenome ERZ807291 (study PRJEB31413, sample SAMN03169783) | marine metagenome | biome: Marine; feature: Water; material: Subsurface seawater | place: North Sea | collected 2011-04-28 | depth 1 m m ...
GCGCGGCCGGTGGCGTTGCTGACCGTGCTCGAGAAGTAGCCGAGGCTGACGCCCCAGGGGCCGGTGGAATAGGACACGCCGAGGTCATAATAGGACCCCGCATCCCGTCCGGCTGTGCGGTTGGCTTGGGAGAGGCCCTTTTCGGCCAAGTCGGCATAGAACGCACCGAATCCGAAGCCGGCGAAGGTCACATTGGCACCCACGCCGATCGACTCGATCTCGCCTTCGGTGTCTGCGCCCGAGGCGGTTTCACTGTCGCCGAACTCGCCGACAACACCGACGGCGATCCCGAACTCGTCGAACTTGCCTTCCCAGTTGGCGCCAAGGCCGACGACGTTTTCGAAGTCGCCGTCATTGTCGGTGTCGAGAAGTCCGCCGGTGCCCGAGGTGACACCCGAATCCGGGGTCAGCGACGCGCCGACCTGGAATCCGCCGAAGCGCGGCGAGAAATAGGTCACCTTGGTATCGTCGCTAGTCGAGTCGAATCCGGGCCCGGAAATGGTGCTCCCCCCGAACTGGATGTAATCCGCCGGATCGCCATCGGCCCCTGCCCGACCGACAAGGACGTTATAGGCATGCAGCGCCATACGGTCAGATGCGTCGTCGTTGTCGCCCATTTCAAGGCGGCCCCAGTCACTGTCGAGGAAGGCATAGGCTTCATCGGCCGCGCTGCCGTCCGAAGCGGCGGCGTTGAGTTCGATGCCGACACCGTAGGTGATGCCGTTGTCGGCGGTGTTCTTGGCACCGATCTTGATTTCCGATTCATCAACGCTGAAGCCGTAACCACGGCCCCGGCCAGCGGACACATCCTGATCCACGAAACCGAAATTGAAGCGAAGTTCGCCACCCAGGGTGACGCTCATCGCGTCCTTGGAGCCGACCGAACCGGCATGGGCCGGCATCGTCATCGCCGCCACACCCATCAGGGCCGTACCCCCGAGAAGAATCTGTTTGAACATACCTAATAACCTCCAGAGCGCTGCTCTATTTCGGGGCCCGCAGAATTGAAAGCCCGTCTGTTGAACTCGGGCATGTTTTAGAGGCTGTGTGTGACAGGGATGTTTCAGGGCTCGACCATTTGTCGGCATAGGTGACGTTTCATAAACCGTGTTGCATATTCGCAACATTCTGGTGGTCTGTTCCGCGCGGAGCTTCCCGGCGTTCGGTTGTCGCACCGGAATGCGTCTGCTATACGCCGCGTTCGCAAAGAGAATTCAACTGGAGAATGTTGATGTCATCAGCAGCCGACTACATCGTCGCCGATATTTCACTGGCCGAATGGGGCCGTAAGGAACTCGACCTGGCGGAGGTCGAGATGCCGGGCCTGATGGCCATCCGTGAGGAATACGGCAAGGACCAGCCGCTCAAAGGGGCCCGGATTGCCGGCTCTCTGCATATGACGATTCAGACCGCTGTTCTGATCGAAACCCTCGAGGCGCTTGGTGCGGATGTTCGCTGGGCATCGTGCAATATCTACTCGACCCAGGACCATGCGGCCGCGGCAATTGCTGCGAAGGGTACGCCAGTCTTCGCAGTCAAGGGCGAGACCCTGGAAGAGTACTGGGACTATGCGCACCGCATTTTCGATTGGTCTGACGGTGGTGTGCCGAACATGATCCTTGATGATGGCGGTGATGCCACGCTTCTTATTCATCTGGGCAAGCAGGCCGAGACCGACCTCTCGGTGCTCGACAATCCCGAAAATGAAGAAGAAGAAGCGGCCTATGCTTCGATCAAGAAGCGTCTGGCCGAGCAGCCGGGCTGGTATTCGAAGGTCGCCGAAAGCCTGAAGGGCGTGACCGAAGAAACCACGACGGGCGTGCACCGGCTTTATGAGATGGCCGAGAAGGGTACGCTGCTCTTTCCGGCAATCAACGTGAATGACTCCGTGACCAAGTCGAAATTCGACAACCTCTATGGCTGTCGTGAAAGCCTCGTTGACGGCATTCGCCGCGGCACGGATGTGATGATGTCGGGCAAGATCGCGGTTATTGCCGGATATGGCGAAGTCGGCAAAGGGTCGGCGGAATCAATGCAAAATGCCGGCTGCCGTGTTCTCGTAACTGAAGTCGATCCGATCTGTGCGTTGCAGGCGGCCATGGAAGGTTATGAAGTTGTCACCATGGAGGAAGCGGCACCGCGCGGCGATATCTTTGTGACAGCGACCGGCAATGTTGATGTCATCACAGTCGAACATATGCGCGCCATGAAGGACCGGGCGATCGTCTGCAATATCGGACATTTCGATTCCGAAATTCAGGTTGGTGGGCTCAAAAACTTCAAATGGCAGAACATCAAGCCGCAGGTTGACGAAATCGAGTTCCCTGATGGCAAGCGCATGATCCTTCTCTCGGAAGGCCGCCTTGTGAATCTGGGCAATGCGACGGGTCATCCGAGTTTCGTGATGAGCATGTCTTTCGCCAATCAGGTGCTGGCGCAGATCGAACTTTGGAACAACACCGGGGCTTATGGCCTGGATGTCTATGTGCTGCCCAAGCACCTTGATGAAAAGGTGGCGATGCTGCATTTGGCAAAGGTTGGTGCTTCGCTGACAAAGCTGACGACCAAGCAGTCAGACTACCTTGGCATTCCAACTTCAGGCCCGTTCAAGAACGAAGCCTACAGGTACTAGGTACGACGGACGCGTCTGTTCGACGAACTCCGCTGTTCAACCGACGCAGGCAAAGCACTAGAGTTATTCGGGATAGACGGGATCAGGTCCTCTTGAGGGTCTGATCCCGCCCGAACCCCGTTTGAAATGTGCGAGACGGCTGCTGGTGTCGACTGAAACACTGATACTCATAATTGCGGCGGTCGCAGGCGCGTCTGCGATCTTTGGCTTTGCTCTGGCTCGAGCTGGCGAAGCCCGCAAGCTTGCCCGGTCGCAAATCGATCATGGACGCCTCGAAGCAATTCTGGCGACCGTTCCCGGTGGGTATCTGACATGGGATGCCGATGGTGAGGCGCTTGCATCTGCTGGTCTGCAGGCGATGCTTCCCGCTGATGCTGAAGGGCATGCTGAGTTTCTCCGGAAATTCGGCGAGAGTGATGCGCAAAATCTGGCGCGTCTGATCGACAGTTTGCGGATGCGGGGAGAAGAGTTCTCTCTCACCTTGCTCACAATTGATGCAGGTCAGGCTTTGCGCATTGACGGTCGGCGTGCGCGGAATGCCGTGCTCGATGTGTTGTGGGTCTCCGATGTTACCAATGAAACAGCCATCCAATCCGATACAGCAATACAGTTGACCGCTGCCGAGGTGGAACGGGACGGTTTCCGGGCAATGCTGGACGCACTGCCCTTCATGGTTTGGCGACGCGGGCGGGACCTCACGCTTGCACAGGTGAACAAGGCCTATGTTGAGGCCATTCACCCCGGTGGTAACGAAGAGAAACCGCGTCCGTCCGAACTCGATGATGTGGAAGCAGTTGCTGAGACCCAGATCGCAGCGCGGGCGCGCTCAAGCGGGCTCGCGCAATCAGAAAGCCGTCATATCGTTCTCGGTGGTGAACGCCGCCTTATGGAATTTAATGAAATTCCGACAGAGGATATGGGCGTTGTCGGATACGCGCTTGATTTCACCCAGCTGGAGGAAGTCCAGCAGGAACTCTCCAGCCATGTCGCCGCACAGAGCGATGTTCTCGAAAACCTGGCCGTTGCGGTTGCAATTTATGGATCCGACACCCGTCTGAAGTTTTACAACAGCGCCTATGCCCGACTTTGGGATGCGGACAGCCAGTGGCTTGATAGCGAACCCACATTGGGCGATGAGCTGGAGAAACTGCGCGAGCGGCGTCTGGTGACCGAAGAGGTTGATTTCCGGGCGCACAAACAGGGACAGCTATCGCTCTTCACGTCCCTGATCGCGCCGACCGAGACCCTTGTTCATTTGCCGGATGGCAAGACGCTGTTCAAGCGGATATCTCCCCATCCGCTGGGTGGATTGATGTTTACCTATGAGGACGTGACGGACCGCCTGACGATGGAGGCGCAGTACAACACGCTCATTGAGGTGCAGCGTCGGACCCTCGACAATCTCTATGAAGGGGTTGCTCTTGTGGGGCCGGATGGGCGCGTCAAACTCTGCAACTCTGCCTATGGGCGCTTGTGGCAATTCAGTGAGTCCGACCTCGCAGGTGAGCCACAGATCACCGACCTGATTGAGAAGTCCCGACAGTTTTACGCCGTCGACAGCGAGGAGGAATGGGACGCGCAGCGCAAGGAAATTCGCGCGCGCCTGATGTCGAGAGAACCCGTCTCGGGGACACAGGACCGTGTTGATGGGACTGTTCTCCAGTATGCCGGTGTGCCTTTGCCAGACGGCATGATGCTGATGACCTATTTCGATGTATCGGATGCCAACCGGGTTGAGCGCGCGCTCCGGGAACGGAACGAAGCACTTGAAGAGGCGGATCGACTGAAGTCAGAGTTTGTGGCGAATGTGTCTTATGAATTGCGCACGCCGCTCAACACCATCATTGGCTTTTCCGAAGTGCTCCACGGAGACATGTTCGGTGTGCTCAACGAAAGACAGGAAGAGTATGTCGGCGGCATTCTGGAGGCCAGTGAGGCACTGCTTGAGTTGATCAATGATATTCTCGATTTGGCGACGATCGAAGCGGGCTACATGACACTCGAACGGGTGCAGTTCGATATCCACACGATGATGGCCGGCGTATTCGGTCTCAATCGTGAGCGTGCGCGGTTGAAAGAACAGAAGTTGGTGCTCGATTGCGCGCCGGATATCGGGATGATGACCGCGGATGAACGCAGGCTCAAGCAGGTCCTGTTCAACCTGACGAGCAATGCGATCAAGTTCACGCCTGAGCGGGGGGTGATTCGTTTGGTGGCATCGCGCGATCAGGAGGACATTGTATTCAGTGTTGTTGATACGGGGATTGGAATCCACGCAGACGAACATGAGCGAGTGCTTGAAAAATTCGAACGTGGCAATCGCCCGCGGGGGCGACAGTCCGGTGTCGGCGCAGGCCTGGGGCTCAGTCTGGTCAAGAGTTTCGTTGAATTGCATGGCGGCGATGTGGAATTGACCTCGGCGCCGAATGAGGGGACGGCGATTATTTGCAGATTGCCGACGGCGCCAAAGAGCAATGCTGCCCCCGCTGCGATTCCTGAGACCGACACCCCCAAATGACGACTCCGGATCATGCCGGCGCAAAGGCAGATAAGGTCTTGGGACGGATGATTTCGCTTTCCGACGAGACTGCCACTTTGGCACTTGGTGCTGCGATCGCCGCGCAATTGCGGCGTGGTGATGTTGTGACGCTTTGCGGTGATCTCGGTGCCGGAAAAACAACCTTGTCTCGGGGCATCTTGCATGCGCTCGGACATGTGGGCCCGGTGCCAAGTCCGACCTTCACGCTGGTCCAGCATTACGAGACCGCACAGCTTCATGTTGCCCATTTTGACCTCTACCGACTGGCGTCACGCGACGAGATATTTGAGCTCGGGTTTGACGATGCGCGCCACGATGGCGCTGTTCTGGTGGAGTGGCCGGAGATTTTGGGTCAGGACCTGACTGGGAACTGGTTGGAGATTCGGTTTGAAGATGCCGGAGAAGGGCGTTCGGTGTGTTTGTCCGGTCATGGTGATTGGGTTGAACGTCTTCAGGCGATAGGTGATTGAGAATCGCCATGGAACTTCCGACACCGGGCCTCTATTCGATTTCTGCACATCGCCCGTTTCTCGATGATCTTGCCGCGCAATTGCTCGTCGGGTGTGATCTCGACGACGATCCACTCTCGCTCTCGCGCATGACGGTCTTGCTCCCCACACGACGAGCCTGCCGGGCGCTTCAGGATACGTTCCTGAGGCTTTCGGAGGGCCGTGCGCTCGTGCTGCCACGAATGGTTCCGATCGGTGACATCGATGAAGATGAACTCCAGATCACCGATATCGGCGAAGGCGGTGCTGCGGACGATGGGGACATTCCTCCGGCCATACCGGATTTACGGCGGCGGCTGCTGTTGGCGCAGGAGCTACAGGCAAGAATTGGCGGCGGAAAACATTCGCTGTCCGTTGATCAGGCGGCTGAACTCGCGGCAGAGCTGGGGCGCTTGCTCGATCAGGTGCAGACCGAACGACTTGATTTTTCCGCGCTTGGCGGACTGGTGCCTGATGACTACGCCGCGCATTGGCAACAAACCCTTGAATTCCTGCAGGTCCTGACAGAGGTCTGGCCCCGGCAGTTGGAAGCAGATGGCGCGGTGGACCCGGCCACGCGACGTAACCTGCTTCTCGCAGCGCGAACGGAGGCCTGGAAAACCAATCCGCCATCCGGTCCTGTTATTGCAGCGGGGAGTACCGGCAGTATCCCGGCAACGGCTGATCTGCTTGCCGTCGTTGCAGGATTGAAGGCCGGTTATGTGGTGCTGCCGGGTCTGGATCGGGTCCTTGATGATGCGTCTTGGGAACGTCTGGATGCAACCCATCCGCAATATGGTCTGTATCTTCTTCTGCAGCGCTTGGGCACGACACGTGGGCAGGTTCATGAGTGGCCTTCGCTGGCGGATACACCAACCGCCAGTCCGGCGCGCGTGCGGCTAATTTCCGAGGCGCTGCGTCCGGCGGCGACAACAGATTCATGGCGCGAGGAACGCGGAACGGTTGCGGCGGAATCCCTGCGCGGCGTGATACGGATCGATGCGCGTGAACCCCATGAAGAAGCCGGAGCGATCGCATTGCTGATGCGAGAGGTTTTGGAAACACCGGGAAAGACAGGTGCTCTGGTTACATCTGATCGCACGCTGGCCCGTCGTGTGACGTCAGCACTGGGGCGCTGGGATATTGCGATTGATGACAGCGCAGGTGTGCCGCTTGCCGAAACGTCACCGGGCGCATTCCTTCGGCACGTTATTCGAGCTGTTCACGAGCAGATGGCACCGATCCCGTTGCTGGCTGTTCTCAAGCATCCGCTGGCTGGCAGTGTCCGGCAAATGGTTGGCCCGCTCGAGCGTCTGGTTCTCCGGGGCCCCAGACCTGCCGAGGGATTTTCGGGATTGCGCGGGGCGGCTGAGCGGCGGCGCGACAGCGAACGCGAGGATGACGCGACGCGTCATGTTGATCTGTGGCCCGCCATCATGACCGGTCTCGAGGGTCTTGAGGAAATATCGGCGCCGATTGTGGATGTTTTCACCCGACCATCTGCGCCGCTGCCGGAACTCGTCGCGGCGCATATCGCCTTTTCCGAGGCACTGGCTGACGCAGATACTCAAACAGGCGCGCAGCGTCTCTGGGCGGGAGATGCTGGCGAAGCATTGGCCGGATTTGTTGCCGAACTCGTCGAGTACGGGGGCGCGCTCGGGCCTGTTGCACCGGCCCGATATGCGGCCTTGTTCGAGACACTTCTGGCCGGCCGCGTGGTGCGTCCGCGCTATGGCGTTCATCCACGGCTTTCGATACTGGGTCCGCTGGAAGCGCGCCTCCAGCGTCATGACGTCATGGTGCTGGCGGGTCTGAATGAAGGGAGTTGGCCCGGTGAGGCCAATGTGGACCCATGGATGGGACGTCCCATGCGGGCGGATTTCGGTTTGCCTGCCCCCGAACGTCGTATCGGATTGAGTGCCCATGATTTCGTGCAGGGTTTTTGCGCTGAAACCGTGATTCTGACCCGTTCAGAGCGGGTGGACGGCGCGCCGACCATCCCGTCGCGCTGGCTGACCCGGTTAGAGGTCGCGGTTGATGCGCTGGGTGTCGATCACAGTGTCAGCGAACTGATGCAGGGCGAAAAGTATCTCCACTGGTGGCGGGAACTTGATGGTCCGCCAGATACCCACGCCGTTGGGGGACAGGATATCCGACCGCACCCCACGCCCCCCGTTGCGGCCCGGCCCACCCGCTTGTCGGTGACGCAGATCGAAACCTGGATGCGGGATCCTTATTCGATCTATGCCAGTGAAATTCTGAAGCTCCGTGCGTTGGCGCCTATAGATCAGGCTGTGGATGCCGCAACTTACGGTTCGTTGATGCATCGGGTTTTCGACCGGTTTCTGCAGACTTATCCGGAAGGTGATCTGCCGACAGGGGGGTATGACGCGCTGTTGGAGATAGGTGAAGAGGTTTTGGGGGGATACCGCAGCCTCCCTGCCGTCTGGACATTCTGGTGGCCGCGTTTTCTTCGGATCGCGGCATGGTTTGTTGAGACCGAGGGACGGCGTCGGAATATCGTGCGGAAGGTCCATGCCGAAGTCTCGGGTGCGATCACGATCCCGACGTCGACTGGAAGCTTTCGGCTGGTCGCGCGCGCCGACCGAATCGATGAACTCATCGATGGCGGGATTGCGGTTGTTGATTTTAAAACCGGAGCGCCACCAAGCAAGAAAGAGGTGATGGCCGGGTTTGCGCCCCAGCTTCCCCTTGAAGCGGCCATGGTGAGCCGCGGCGGCTTTTCGGGCATACCGTCCGGCGATATCTCCGAGCTGGCCTTCTGGCGCCTGTCGGGCGGCAGAGAGCCTGGTGCGATCAGCGCGGCGGCAGATGACGCTGCGACTGTCGCAGCCGAAGCTTATGCCGGGCTCGTGGCACTTGTGGCGAAATTTGACAATGAAACCACACCCTACGAGGCGCGCCCCCGGCCGGACAAGGCTCCCAAGTACTCGGATTATGAGCATCTCGCCCGTGTGAAGGAGTGGTCGACAGCGACCGATGGGGAGACTGAATCGTGAGCGGCCCCAATTTCGATCCTGTTCAGCTGGCACGGGTTGTTGAACGTCAGCGCGAGGGTGCAGATGCGCTTTCGAACGCCTGGGTCTCGGCATCTGCCGGGGCGGGCAAGACACGGGTGTTGCGGGATCGTGTTCTGCGACTGTTGATGGCCGGTGTGCGGCCCGAACGTATTCTTTGCCTGACCTTTACCAAGGCTGCTGCTGCGGAGATGTCGCGTCGGATCAACGATGAACTCGGCGCATGGACGGTCGCGGACGACCCTGTCCTGAATGGGTTTCTCGAAGACCTTTATGGCACGGTGCCGCCGCCGGAAATGCTGGTGCGGGCGCGACGTCTGTTTGCCCGCGTGCTTGATGCGCCGGGCGGCATGAAGATCATGACGATCCATTCTTTCTGTCAGTCTGTGCTGCGGCGGTTCCCCCTGGAGGCTGGTGTCGTGCCGCATTTTCAGGTGATGGAGGATCGTGATGCCGGGGAAATGCTCGAAGAGGCAAAGGCAGATTTGCTTCTTGCGGCAAGTGACACGACACGACCCTTGCACGGGGCTGTCGCGGAGATCGCCGCGCGGGTGCATGAAATCCGGTTTCCAGAATTGCTGGGAGAGGTGGCACGTGCCCGCAGCCAGTTTGCAGATCTCCTGAATGAAACCGGTGGTGTTGAAGGCGCAAGCGCGCGTTTGGCAGACTTCCTTGGAATCGCTCCTGACACGTCAGAGGCTGAACTTCTGGCTCAGGCCTGTGCCGATGATGCGTTTGCCGTCTCCGATTTGCGGCGTGTTGTGCTCGCTCTTGCCGAAGGGACCAAGGGAGATCAGGAGCGGGCCGCGTTGATTGCATCCTGGTTGGCGGGTGACACGGAGACGCGTGTTGGGATGATCTTGGATTATTCGTCAGTTTTTCTGACCAAAAAGGGGGAAATCCGGAAAACCCTCGCAACCAAAGGTGTGATCAAGGCTGAGCCCGATGTCGCAGAAATCCTTGGCCGTGAAGCCGAACGTATGCTGGAACTGCGGGAGCAAACGCTGAAAGCCAATTTGCTCACGGCGAACACTGCGCTTCTGCAGGTGGCAGCAGCTCTGACGACGCTTTATGAGGCGCGTAAGGCGGCACGTGGGCGTCTGGACTACGACGATCTGATTTCCCGGACGCGGAATCTGCTGCGCGGTGATGGTGCGGCAGCATGGGTGTTGTTTAAGCTCGATGGTGGCATTGATCATGTTTTGATTGATGAGGCACAGGACACCAATCCCGAACAATGGGAAGTGGTGGGCGCGCTTGTGGAGGAATTCTTTGCGGGGATCAGCGCCCGGGATGAGGCTGTTGAAGGCCTTGGGCTGCCCGAGCGTAGCGTCTTTGCGGTCGGCGATGTCAAACAGTCGATCTACAGTTTCCAGGGGGCCGAACCCCGCCGCTTTCGAGAAATGAGAGATTACCTGAGCGCGCGCGCGAAAGCCGCAGATGGCCGCTGGGTAAATGTCGCTTTGGACTTCTCATTTCGGTCGTCTCGCCCGGTTCTGGAAGCTGTCGACAAGGTCTTTTCCGCACCGGGTGCGCGGGTGGGCGTCGTCGAAGATGGGGATGGCGACCTGCAGCACACACCCTTGCGTGAAGTCGATGCGGGTCGGGTGGAGCTTTGGCCGGCCATTGTGTCCGAGAAACCGGAAGAGCCCGAGCCGTGGAAGCCGCCGGTCGACCCGATGTCATTGCCTGGCGCGATGGACAAACTCGCGGGTCTGGTGGCGCGTCAAATCGCGGACTGGTTGGGCTCGGGTGAGATGCTGGAAAGCAAGGGCCGGCCGGTTGAAGCGGGTGATATCCTTGTCCTTGTGCGGCAACGTGGGGCTTTTGTTGAGTCTCTGGTCCGTGCCCTCAAGGATCGTCAGGTGCCCGTCGCCGGGGTCGACCGTATGATTTTGACGGAGCAGATTGCGGTGATGGATCTGCTTGCGCTGGGTGAATTCCTGCTGCTGCCCGAAGATGATCTTAATCTTGCAACCTTGTTGAAAAGCCCGCTTCTCGGGTTTGATGAAGATACCCTGTTTGACCTGGCCCATGATCGCGACGCGCACTCGCTGTGGGAAACCCTGCTCATGCGGCGGGAGGAAAGCACGCGGTTTGACGAGGCAGCACGATATCTGACCGATCTGCGTGGGCGGGTGGATGTTGAGCGCCCCTATGAGTTGTTTGCCGGGGTTCTTTCGCGGGGCGGACGAGCCCGGATATACGAACGTCTGGGACCTGATGCAGCGGATCCGATTGATGAATTTCTTTCGCTGGCCCTGTCGTTTGAAAGTTCCCACACGCCTTCCCTGCAATCGTTTCTGCATTGGGTAATTGTCGGTCAGGCACAAGTGAAACGTGATCTGGATCAGACCGGTGGTGCTGTGCGGGTGATGACGGTGCACGGGGCCAAGGGCCTTGAGGCGCCCATCGTTTTCCTGCCGGATACAACCCGCCTGCCACGCAACCTGCCCAGCCTGCTTTGGCATGAGGATGGCAGCGTGCCTTTTGTGGTTTGGCTGCCGCGGGTTGACGATGCCGATATGATGACCTTGGCGTTGCGTGAAGCGGTTCGCGAGCGACAGTTGGAGGAATACCGACGGTTGCTCTATGTCGCCATGACTCGTGCCGAGGAACGGTTGTACATCTGTGGTTGGAACGAGCCGGGGGATGGCTCCTGGTATGGGCTTGTCCGGGACGCCATGGATGCCATCGCGCAGCCCGTGGATATGCCTCTGCTGGCTGAGGACGGGGTCGCAGATGCTCAGGTGCTCCGGCTTGGGGCGGCGCAACGCGGACCGGTCGAGGTGTTGGATGCGGCTCCAGCGACCATCCGGATGGTGTTGCCGGACTGGACGCGATTTTCGGCGCCTGTCGAACCAACGCCGCCACGACCGCTCGCTCCTTCTGATCCTGGCGAAGACCCCCCGGTGCGCGCGCCAGTTGATCGTTTGGATGATCAGCAGCGGTTTGTCCGGGGTAATATTTTGCATCGGTTGCTGCAATGGATTCCCGAACTCCCACGCGAAAATCGTCGGGATGCGGCGGAGCGGTATCTCGCTCGACCCGTTTTCGGTCTGAGCGAAGATAATCAGGGCATTATTTCAGAAGAGGTCCTGTCGGTCCTCGAAAGGCCGGAATTTTCCCATTTGTTCGGACCCGACAGCGTGGCCGAAGTGGCAATTACCGGCACCGCCCCGCGGCCGGATGGCGCGGTACATGTGATCTCCGGCCAGATCGACAGGCTGGTGGTCCACGATGGCGAAGTGTCGATCATCGACTACAAGTCCAATCGACCGCCACCCGATGATCCGCACGCCGTTGCACCGGTCTATCTGCGTCAGATGGCGGCCTATCGTCATGTGATTCGTGATGCCTGGCCCGGGCATCGCGTACGCGCCTATTTGCTGTGGACGGATGCGCCGCGCCTCATGGAGCTGCCGAGTGAACTTTTGGATGGCTATGGCCCGGATTTACGCACAGGTGTTTGAACAAGAGTTCAATCTGCAATTCTTGACGTGACACAGATGCAAACCTAGGTTCCATCCAGAAGACATTATTCGTGCGGGGCGACCCGTATGCGAACCAATCAACGAAAAGAGGCTGAACATGCCGTCCAAAGCGATTACCGACGATTCCTTTGAAACCGACGTTCTGCAGTCTGACAAGCCCGTGCTTGTCGACTTCTGGGCGGAATGGTGTGGCCCCTGCAAGCAGATCGGCCCGACCCTTGAGGAGCTGTCTGACGACAAGGACGGCGCTATCGTGGTGGCCAAGCTGAACATCGATGACAATCCGATGACCCCCTCGAAATACGGTGTGCGCGGTATCCCGACGCTTTTGCTCTTCAAGGACGGTCAGGTGGCCTCGATGAAGGTCGGCAGTCTTCCCAAAAGTCAGATTTATGACTGGGTTGAATCGGTTCTCTAGACCGAAATACGAATTCAAAGTGAAAACCCCGCCATGTGGCGGGGTTTTTGTTTGACCCGTGGTGGGTCCGGGCTATCCGTTGGAGCGAGGTTTGCTGTACCGCTCCAGGATCTGACGGCCGGTTTCGTCATACATGAAGGAGAGCAGCACATAGCGGCTTCCCTTGGTGACATCTGTCGCCTCGTGCAGCAGGTCGCAGGAGAAGATGGCTGCTTCGCCGGTCCGGGGTCGATAGCTTGCGTAGCCGTATTCCGGGAAGCACAGATCACCGCCCTCATGCCCCTCCGCATTCAGATTTAGAGTCATGGCAAATCGCCGATGGGCTGTCCCGACGGAGGTGTTGTCTCTGTGGGGGCGGAAAAAGCCCCCCACATCGGCGTCATAGCGCACGATCTTGAACTCTTCGACAAACCGGATAGGGCAATGAAAGGCCCGCTGGATTTCCGGCAAGACCCGTCGCTCGATACGGCTGCCGATCGCTTCCATCAGGTCTTTGTCGACCACGTGATGATCGCGTCGGCGCTTGTTCTGTCCGGAGGTGTCGTGGACCATCTTCCCTTCGCTCATGCGCAAAGTTCCTGATGGCTCATTGCCGCGGGTTTCGAACTGTTCGATCAGCCATTTGCAGAAATCCGGGGAGAACACTTCGGGCAAGACCAAAATGGGCGGGTGGAGAGAAGCCGGGAACGGGGTGACATTCGCCATTTCAGAGATTTCTTGCGCTGCCCTCTGTGCGATGGGGGTGTCACCGGGGCGCAGGACGGAGCGAACGTGCTGATCGGGACCGAAGACGAATCCGATGAGCTTGCCCCGTGCGCCAAACCGAGCGGCGACCTTTTTGTCATTGTCAGAGAGAATAAAAAAATCGGGCTTGTGGGCTTCGGCCAGTCTTTGGACCAGCGGCATCGGGTCTGCGGTGATTGCAAAGAGATGTGCACCGGCCGCCAGCATGCCGGGCGCAGCAGCCAGCAGAGCCTGAAACTCCGCCATGGCACCCGGGTCTTTCTGGGTCGGAAAGAGAAAAACAAAGAGCGGCCCGCCGCGTGCCTTATCGGCGAGGTTGATGACAACATCGCGCTGGTCGGGCAGGAAAAAATTGGGCGCGCGGTCGCCGCGTTCCAGCAGGTCTTCGAGTACGGGCGTGGCCATGGTTGCAATGCCTTTCGCGACCCGGCCTCCGCCGGGTCTCTTGGTCCGTCTGCGAGAAGGATAGTGTGCGTTGTCTTATTGGTCCAACACGGCGACGGCATTTATCGAAAGTGCCGCACCCACCAGCAGATGAGACCCGGTGATCAGAACGCGTGCGGGCAGAACTTCGGACGCCAGAGATTCAAGCGCAGACCCAAGTGAATCTGCGGAGTGTGACGGTATGCCCAATTTCCGCGCTTCGTCTGCAAGGCTTTCGGGAGAACGCATATGCGGGGCGTTGTTGATCGGCAGGGTTGTGATGCTGGTGGCGATACCGGCGAACGCGGAAAGAACACCGGCTGTGTTTTTGTCCGATGCCATTGCGAGGACGAGATGCAAGGGCCGGGGGTCACAGCGCATCAATGCCGCAAACATTTCGGCGGCTGCTTGGGCGCCAGACGGATTGTGCGCGGCATCAACCCAGAGTTCCCATGTGTCGGGTAACATTCCAACAAGTGATCCATCGGTCACGCGCTGCAGACGACCCGGCCAGTTCGCTGTCCGGAGACCTTCCCCGACGGTCATTTCATCCATGCCGGACAAGTTGCAAATATCCAGGCAGGCCGCGGCTGTGGCGGCGTTGTCGAGCTGGTGGCGACCGGGCAAGGCCGGAGCGGGCAGGTGCCATGCCGTCTCTGGTCCCTGATAAACACCACCGTTGCCGTTTTCGTCGGGGGTGAAAGACCATTCCACGCCGGCGCGATACAGAACAGCGCGGTTTGTTTCGGCTGTTCTGGATATCACGTCGAGTGCCGCAGGCTCCTGAGGGCCAACAATGGAGGGCACGCCCGGTTTCTGGATCGCTGCTTTCTCAGCAGCGATCGCCCCGATTGTATCGCCCAGAAAACCCATATGATCCATCGCGATGCGCGTGATGACGGTCGCGAGCGGTTTGTCGATGACGTTTGTGGCATCGAAGCGGCCACCCAACCCGACTTCCAGAATTGCGATATCGGCGTGTGTGCGCGAAATCGCCAGCAATCCGGCTGCAGTTGTGATCTCGAATTCTGTGATTGCCTTGCCCGCGTTGATTGCCTCGACCTCCTCGAATAGCGAGAGAAGTTCGATATCTTTGGGAATCGCTCCAGCGAGGCGGTAGCGTTCGGCAAAGCGCACAAGATGTGGCGAAGTATAGCTGCTAACCGTTCTGCCTGATGCTTCGAGCGCCGCGCGCAGAAAGGCGACCGTCGATCCCTTGCCGTTGGTTCCCGCAACATGGATGACCGGCGGGAGCTGGGTGTGCGGATCGCCGAGATCGGAAAGCAGGCGATACATCCGATCCAAAGACAGATCAATACGGTCGGGATGATACCGGACAAAGCGCGCCAGAATTCTGTCGATCGCCTGCGCGGCATTGCATGTGTCCGTGACGCCGGACCTAGCTGGCATCGGGGGTGGGGGCCGGGATGGCGACCAGTGGTGAATTGTCATGATCGCTCTGGCCACGCAGCAGTGAGATCAATCGACCGATGGTCTCCGGTAACTCGCCGCGCGGCACGACCATGTCCACCATGCCGTGATCGCGAAGATACTCGGCTGTCTGGAACCCTTCGGGGAGTTCTTCACGCACTGTATCCTGAATGACGCGCTTGCCAGCAAAGCCGATCATCGCGCCTGGCTCGGCGATCTGGATATCACCCAGCATGGCAAAGGATGCTGAGACCCCGCCTGTGGTTGGGTCGGTCAAAAGCACGAAATAGGGGAGCCCGGCCTCACGCACTCGATCGATGGCGATCACCGTGCGGGGCATCTGGATCAGGCTCAGCATGCCTTCCTGCATGCGGGCCCCACCGGATGCCGGGATGGCTATCAGGGCGGCATTCCTTGCAACGGCCGTATCAGCAGCGGTGAGCAGGGCGGCACCAACGGCCTGTCCCATTGATCCACCCATGAAGGAGAAGTTGAAAGCAGCGATTACTGCATCCTGTCCTTTGATCTTGCCGTGCGCAACGAGGATCGCCTCGCGTTCTCCGGACTTCGACTGGGCATCCTTGAGCCGGTCTGTGTAGCGTCGGCTATCCCGGAATTTCAGGGGGTCTGCCGTGACGGCGGGTAGATCAACGATTGTGAAGGCGCCGTCATCGAACAGCATCTCCAGACGCTGTTTGGCGCTGACCCGCAAATGGTGGCCGCAGGCGTGGCAAACGTGAAGGTGCTCTTCCAGTTCCCGATGAAACAGCATCTGCTCGCAAGCGGGGCATTTGTGCCAGAGATTGTCCGGAACGTCATTGCCCCCGACGAGGGCCCTGATCTTGGGTCGAACAAATTCCGAGAGCCAGCTCACGAGAACCTCTTGTTGCGGATTATTCGGCGGCCTGACGTGAAGCGTTGCGCACGCCACCCGACAGGTCACGTGTGAACTCCAATACCTTCTCAACCAGCCCCGGCGTGGCTTTGCCATCCGCGTCGAGATTGTCTGCGATCGTCTGGACAATGGCCGAGCCGACAACCGTGGCGTCCGCGACTTCGGCCACAGCCCCGGCCTGTTGTGGGGTTTTGATGCCGAAACCCACCGCAATCGGCAGATCGGTATGTCGTTTCAGGCGGGTCACTGCAGCATGAATGGTGCTCGTGTCTGCCGATTTTGTGCCTGTAATGCCAGTGACGGCGACGTAATAGACAAAGCCCGATGTGTTCGCGAGAACCGCCGGGAGGCGTTCGTCATCGGTTGTGGGCGTTGCCAGACGAATGAAGTGCATGCCCGCTTCGAGTGCCGGGATACAAAGCTCGGAATCTTCTTCGGGTGGAAGGTCGACCACAATCAGGCCGTCGACGCCCGCTTCGCGCGCATCGATGAGGAATTTCTCAACGCCGTAAATGTAAATCGGATTGTAGTAGCCCATCAGGATGAGCGGTGTCGCATCATCACTTTCACGGAACTTTCGGACCATATCCAGTGTGCGCGTGACCCGTGCGCCGCCATCTCTGGCACGCAGACCCGCGGCCTGGATAGCAGGGCCGTCTGCCATCGGATCGGAATACATCACGCCGATCTCGATCATATCGGCACCCGCAGCGGGCAAACCCTTCAGGATTTCCAGGCTCGTTTCGTAGTCCGGATCGGCGGCCATGATAAATGGCACGAAGGCCGCGCGGCCTTCTGTACGCAGTGCTTCAAAGCGGGCTTCGACGCGGCCGCTGGTGGTGCCGCGGCTCATAGCTTCACCCCGAGAGCATCGGCAACAGTGAAAACATCTTTGTCGCCACGTCCGCACATGTTCATCACCAGCAGGTGGTCGGCAGGTAAATCCGGAGCTATTTTTTCGACATGAGCGAGCGCGTGGGACGGCTCGAGTGCCGGGATAATGCCTTCAAGGCGTGAGCATAGCTGAAAGCACTCCAGCGCTTCATCATCGGTCACCGATACATATTCAACCCGGCCACTGTCATTGAGCCAGGAATGTTCAGGCCCGATACCCGGATAGTCCAGTCCGGCCGAGATTGAATGGGCATCAAGAATCTGGCCGTCGTCATCCTGCAGCAGATAGGTCCGGTTGCCATGGAGAACGCCGGGGCTTCCGCCCGTCAGGGACGCCGCGTGTTCGCCGCTTTCAAGGCCGTGTCCGGCCGCCTCCACGCCAATAATCCGTACATCCTTGTCATCAAGAAACGGATAGAACAGACCCATGGCATTCGAGCCGCCACCGATACAGGCGACCAGTGAATCCGGAAGTCGACCTTCAGCGGCTTGCATTTGTTCGCGGGTTTCGATGCCGATCACCGACTGGAAATCGCGAACCATCGCGGGATAAGGGTGTGGGCCCGCCACGGTGCCGATCAGGTAGTAGGTGTCATCAACATTCGAGACCCAGTCACGCAGGGCGTCGTTCATGGCGTCCTTGAGCGTGGCTGTCCCGCTTGTGACCGGGACGACCTTGGCCCCCAGAAGCTTCATGCGGAACACATTGGGTGCCTGCCGCTCGATGTCGGTTGCGCCCATGTAAACCACGCATTCCAGTCCGAACCGTGCGCAGACGGTCGCGGTGGCCACGCCGTGCTGGCCGGCGCCGGTTTCTGCGATGATGCGCTTCTTCCCCATCCGCCGGGCGAGCAGAATCTGGCCCATGCAATTGTTGATCTTGTGGGCGCCGGTATGATTGAGCTCGTCGCGCTTGAAGTAGATCTTCGCGCCGCCGTAATGCTCTGTGAGTCGCTCTGCGAAATAAAGCGGGCTGGGGCGGCCGACATAATGCTTCAGAAACTCGTCGAGTTCGGCCTGAAACGATGGATCGGCCTTTGCGGCCGCATAGGCCTGCTCGACTTCCAGAATCAGGGGCATCAGCGTTTCGGCGACGTAACGTCCACCAAAAATGCCGAAATGCCCGAATTCATCGGGACCGGTACGATAGCTGTTGGGTTCTGCGCTCATGATATTCGGGCGTGGTTATACATCAGGCGGGACGCGCTCAACAGAGCGCAGATCAAAGGTTTTTCAGTGCGTCAAGAAACGCGGTAATGCGAAGTGGGTCTTTCCGGCCCGGCGCAGATTCAACGCCGGAGGAAACATCCACCACAGCGGCCCCGGAGGCTTCGACGGCAGCGACCACATTGTCTGGATTGAGACCCCCGGCCAGCATCCAGGGAACACTCCATTCCTGGCCAGCCATCAACGTCCAGTCAAAGGCCAGCGCGTTGCCGCCGGGCAGCGCGTTTTTCAGGCTTTTGGGTGCTTTGGCATCGAACATCAACCAGTCGACAGAACCTTCATAGGTAGAAGCCGTCTCTACATCTTCGGCATCGCCAATCTTGATGGCTTTCATGACCGGAAGACCGGTGCGGGTCCGTAACGCCTGACAGCGTTCCGGGCTCTCCGAACCGTGAAGCTGGATCAGATCGAGCGTGACCTTCGCGAGAACGTCGTCGATCAATCCATCGTCGGGATCGACAAACAATCCGACCAGGGTCACGTGATCGGGTACAAATGCAGCAAGTGCCGCGGCTGCGTCCGGGTCCAGTGAACGAGGACTGGGGGGATAGAAGACCAGCCCCACAAAGGCGGCACCGCCTGCAACAGCGGTCCGCATGCCGGTTTCATCATTGATGCCACAAATTTTGGCCTGAACGGTCATGCGCTGACGCCCAGTTCCTCCGCGATACGTGCGGCTGCGGCTGCGGGGTCATCTGCGCCTGTAATCGGGCGGCCAATCACGAGCATGTCGGCACCGCGATCGCGTGCCTGACGGGGGGTGGTGATCCGTTTCTGGTCTCCACTCGCAGCCCAGTCCGGACGTATTCCGGGAACAATCAGTTTGAATTCGGGACCACAGGCCGCGCGAATGGGTTCGATCTCGGCGGGTGAACACACCACGCCATCGAGGCCATGATTCTGGGTCAGTTGGGCAAGCCGGACGACTTGTTCTTCGGCGGGTGGGGTCTGGCCCACTGCGGACAGATCTCCATCATCCATGCTGGTCAGAACAGTGACCGCGATCACCAGCGGGCGGGATGTTCCGCCAACGCTTTCGGCGGCGTCCCTTGCGGCGTCGAGCATGGCCGGGCCACCTGACGCGTGCACATTTACGACCGCGGCACCCAGCCCGGCGACAGCGCGGATCGCCCCGGCGACCGTGTTGGGAATGTCGTGAAATTTGAGGTCGAGAAACACCGGAAGCCCAAGATCAACAATGGCCCGGACACCATCGGCGCCGTTTGCAGAGAAGAACTCCAGACCGGTTTTCACGCCGCCCACATGCCCACGCACGGCGTGTGCGAGCGCGACGGCGCGGTCAAGATCGGGGGTGTCGAGTGCGACGAAGACAGGGTTTGTCGGCAGGCTTGGTGTGTTGGTCATAATGGCTCGCTTCTAGCAGAGGTGAGGCCACACGCAAACCGGAACAATCAGGCGAGGCTGAGCACTCCGTCGCGGACCCGCAGCACTTCGGTGAGTGCCAGGAACAGGTGGTAGAAGCTCGAGGCCGGTGCGGATTGGGAAAATCCCTCACCGTGAACATTCAGGTGGTCCTGCCAGCTGCCATGTTTATCTCCGAGGTAAAGGCCGAAAAGTCGGTCGAGAAGCTCTTCCAGCCGCAGGGCTGCGGCATCATCATCATGGAACTCCATGCGCGCCAGCTGCCCCTTGATGGCTTCGGTCTGCACCCAGAGGCGCTTGTTTTCGTCGAGCGATGTGCCGTGGCGCAGCACGGAATCAAAAGCGAGGTCAGCAGCCGGGCCGGAGTTTTGATCGACACCATAGGTCTCGGCGAAACGGTAAAGTGATTGGGATTCGGTGTTCACATCCTGCCCACTGGCCCGCGCATAGAGTTCAAGAAGCCAGACCCATTCATAATGGTGGCCCGGCTCGATAATTTTTCCCATGGTCCCTTCAGCGGGTGACCACGTGTTGTCGAAAAATTCGCCCAATGTACCTGTCTCTGGCTGGAAGAACCGTGACTGGAACAACGCAAAAATGTCCTGCGCGCGACGGAGCCAGATATCTTCACCGGTGGTGGTGTGCCAGGCGAGAAGGGCCTCGAGAAGGTGCATATGCGGGTTCTGGCGGCGCGGCAGGTCCTGGGTGGCGTTCTCGTAATATCCCCCATGCTCCAGGTCACCCAAATTGTCGTCAAGAAACGCCAGAGTTCGCTCGGCCCATTCCACGGCGGCTTCATCGCCCGTGGCGCGGAAATGCCAGGCGAAGGCGAAAATCGCGAAGGCCTGTTCGTAGGATTCCACACGGGTATCGGCATGGGTTCCATTGCGGGTCACGGAAAAAACAAAACCGCCATCCTCGCGCCAGTACTGCCGGGTCAGGAAGTCGAAGCCCTGATAGGCTGCTTCGAGAGCTGTTGGCCCCTCGTTGCGTGGTTCCCAACCCAGAATATGGGCGTGGCTGTAGACATAGATTTGTCGTGCCTGAACCCGCATGCGCTTGTCTGCATCCAGCACCGGGTGTCCGTCGAGCGTCAGCTTCTCGACAAAACCGCCGGCATCCATATCCAGTCCGGCGTGTGACCAGAGGGGAAGGGCCTGTTCTGCCAGCCATTCACGTATTTGCCTCGCATCGACCGTCATGGGGTTGTCTCTGTCATCAGGAGCTGTGCGGCGGCCAGATCTTCGAGTGCCGTACCAACAGATTTGAACAACGTAATCTCCGTTTCGGATTCGCGACCCGGATGTTTGTCACAACACAGGTCAAACAGGTCGGCTGCGATATCATCCGGTTTCAGGATACCTGAGGTCAGCGGTTCTACAATATCCCCGGCTTCGCGTGTCGCGCCCTCTCGGGTGTCAACGAACACGCGCGCGCGAAGGATTGCGGTGTCATCAGCCTCGCGCATATCGGGCCGGAACCCGCCGACAAGGTCGACATGTGTCCCGGGTTGAAGCCAGGCGCCGTCGAAGACCGGGTTTTTGGCTGTCGTTGCGCAGCTCACAATATCAGCGGTTCGGATCGCGCATTCCAGGTCGTCCGTTGCGCGCACCGAGAATGGTTCGTCTGCCATGCTGTCGGCAACCCTTCGGGCGGTGTCGCTGTTCCGACCCCAGATCAAAACCTGCTCAATGGGTCGCGCTTTGGCATGCGCGCGAATGAGTTCTGAAGAAAGGCGACCGGTGCCGATAATGGTGAGATGTGTTGCGGTTTTGCGCGCCAGATAGGTCGCAGCCAGTGCGGACGCAGCTGCGGTGCGTCGCGCGGTCAGTGCGGGGCCGTCAATCATCGCGACCGGTGTCCCCGTCGCGCCGTCGAGCAGCAGGTAAACACCCTGCACCGAAGGGAGGCCCTGCGCAGGGTTGTCGGGATGGACGGTCACTGACTTGATGCCGATATATTCGGGCGGTGAGCTGGCACCCCAGGCCGGCATCAGCAGCAGGGTCGCGTCCTGATCTTCGGAGGTCCCGGAAATGGTGTGGTGATGCCGCAACGGGACGTTGGCGCCCGTATGAAATGCGCTGCGCAGCGCCTCGATCAGACGCGTGGGATCGAGATTCGCCTCGACAGCGGCGGCATCATAGGCGTGCAAGGGTGGTCTAGTCCGGCAGTGCAGGCGGGCGGGCGGGGCGTTGCTCGTTTTCGGAATCCATGCGTGCCTGCATTGTCTCGATCTTGTGCTCAAGCTCCCGCAGGCGGGCGCGCCGTTCGCGGGCCAGTTTGCGCCCGGCCCCGCCGGATATCCATGCGAACAATCCGCCCATCAGAAGACCTATACCGGCACCCAGAAAGACATAGACAAACATTGGCCAGTCAACCACCAGCCCCAGCGGCCAGAGATCAACCTCGACCGTGTTGCGATTGTTGACGGCAAAAACCACCAGCACGACGGCCAGTGGGAGGGTTATCAGCCAGCGTAAGCGGTTCACGGGCAACCTTCATGATCGGACATGTTTTCGGGCCGGCCTCGATTTTGGGGCCGATGGTTCATTCAGGATAGCTTATAGCAAATTCAGGCGGCGGAAGTAGCCGTTGCTGCACGCTCAATCGTCGTTGAGGCGCTCGCGTAATTCCTTGCCGGTCTTGAAGTAGGGGACAACCTTGGCATCCACGCTCACGGCTTCGCCCGTGCGCGGGTTGCGGCCGGTGCGTGCGCCGCGTTGTTTTACGGAAAATGCACCAAATCCGCGCAATTCTACCCGATCGCCGCGTGCCAGGGCTGCCGTGATTTCATCAAGGATCGTCGTCACAATCCGTTCCGCATCGCGTTGCAGCAGATGCGGGTTCCGGTCGGCGAGACTCTGGATCAGCTCTGACTTGGTCATCGTTTCCCCCCGGGGACTGTTTGCCCCGAATATTTACCCTCCCCCACGAGGGCTTGCCGAACGTCTTCGTTCAGCGCGCGGCAGGTTGCCAAAGCGAAACCAGACCGTCAAGTGTTAGTGCGTTGGAAAATAACGATTTTCCAGTTAGTCCCACAAATTCTTCGAACAGGCTTTTGTCTTCTTTGCGGTCCTTGATGGTTTCCACGGGCAGTCCGGCGGGAACACCTTTCTCGGAGACCATCCACGCCACCGCATCACGTTCAACCCCGATGGCATCAATCAGCTGGTTACTCACCGCCTGCGCGCCGGAGAAGATGCGCCCATCGGCAAGGCCACGGACTTCTTCCTCTGGAAGCGGACGTCGCAGGATCACGACATCGACAAAGAACTGATAGAGATCGAGCACCACTTCGCGCGTGGCCGCCCGGGCCTTTTCGGTCAGCGGTTCAACCGGTGAAGGCACGCCCTTGAGGTCCGAAGACTTGATCGTGACCGGCTCGACGCCAATTCGGTTGAGCAATTCGACCACATTGGCGCTTTGCAGGATCACCCCGATCGAGCCGGTAATTGTCCCCTCGCGCGCCCAGACCCGGTCGGCAGCGACGGCCGCCATATAGGCCGCTGAGGTAGCGACGGTGCCCATGACGGCGGTCACGGGCTTCTGTTCAGAAACATCGCGCAGGCTGTTGAACAAATCCTCGCCCCCCACGACCGTGCCGCCGGGGCTGTCGATATGCACAACCAAACCGCGGATATTGTCGTCCTGGGCAATGCGGGCGAGAGTCTCTGTTCGTGCATCATCCTGCACGATGATTCCATTGATATGAATGCGGGCAATCCGCTCGCCCTGGACGAGTGCGCCCTGGCTTTGCAGGACGACCAGGACAGCAGCCACGAGGGCAAGAATCGTAACGCCCTGCCAGATCCGCAAGCGCCGTTTCAGGCGTCTGCGGTCCAGCAGGGCGTCAGGATCATAAGACATAACGGGCGTTCAAACGCGCCGTTAGGACTTGTCTGCTTCGCCGTCTTCGGCCGGCGCTTCTTCGGAAGCTTCCGGTTCCGCAGCGGCTTCAGGCTCTGCAGCGGCTTCGACCTCTGCAGCTGGTTCAGCTTCGGCTGTATCTTCAGCAGGACCACCGTCGGTGATCATGTCCTGAGTTTCTGCCTGCTTCTCGCGAATGGCAGCACCCAGAATATCACCCAGCGAGGCACCACTGTCGGACGAGCCGAACTGAGCCATTGCGGATTTCTCTTCCGAGACTTCCTTGGTCTTGATCGACAGCGAGATGCGACGTGCACTCATGTCGATATTGGTGACCATGGCATCGACCTTTTCGCCAACGGCAAAACGGTCAGGACGCTGTTCAGAACGATCACGTGAGAGGTCCGAACGGCGAATGAACGCCGTCAGGCCGCCCGAGGTTGTGACCTCGATGCCACCATCATTCACTTCCGAAACGGTCGACGTGACGATGTCGCCCTTGCGGACGCTGCCCAGCGAGCCGGCCAGCGGATCGTCGGTCAGCTGCTTGATGCCGAGGGAGATACGCTCTTTCTCGGTATCAACCTCAAGGATCTTCACCTTGACCATGTCACCCTTGGTGAACTCTTCAAGGGCTTCCTCGCCAGACTTCTCCCAGGAGATGTCGGACAAGTGAACCATGCCGTCGATGTCGCCCGGCAGGCCGACAAACAGGCCGAACTCGGTGATGTTGCGAACTTCGCCGTCGATTTCCGTGCCCTGCGGGAAGCGGGTCGAGAACTCGTCCCACGGATTTTCCTGGGTCTGCTTGAGGCCCAGTGAAATCCGGCGCTTGGTCGGATCGACGTCGAGAACCATGACGTCCACTTCCTGGCTCGTCGACACGATCTTGCCCGGGTGCACGTTCTTTTTGGTCCAGCTCATCTCGGAGACATGAACCAGGCCTTCGATGCCCGGCTCCAGCTCCACGAATGCACCATAATCGGTGATGTTGGTCACGCGACCGGTGAAGCGTGAGGTGACCGGATACTTCAGTTCCACATCATCCCACGGATCAGCTTCAAGCTGCTTCATGCCAAGCGAGATACGCTGGGTTTCCGGGTTGAACCGCACGACCTGGACCTGAACGGTCTGGCCGACCTGCAGCGCTTCGGAAGGATGGTTGATGCGACGCCATGAAATGTCGGTGACATGCAGCAGGCCATCGACACCGCCGAGATCGACGAAGGCGCCGTAATCGGTGATGTTCTTGACCACGCCCTGAAGAACCTGACCTTCCTTGAGGTTGGCCACCAGTTCGGTGCGTTCGGCGGCGCGTGTCTCTTCGAGAACGGCGCGACGCGACACCACGATGTTGCCGCGTGAGCGGTCCATCTTCAGGATCATGAACGGTTGTGGGGTGCCCATCAGCGGCGAGACGTCGCGCACGGGGCGGATGTCCACCTGGCTGCCTGGCAGGAAGGCCACGGCGCCCGAGAGGTCGACCGTGAAGCCGCCTTTGACGCGACCGAAGATCGTGCCCGAGACACGCTCGGTCTTCTCGAAGGCTTCCTCGAGCTTCTCCCAGGCTTCCTCGCGGCGGGCCTTTTCACGGGAGAGAACGACTTCGCCGTTCACATCTTCATAGCGTTCGACGAAGACTTCCACCTTGTCGCCCACGGCGATCTCGGCGGGCTGTCCCGGCGGTGCGAATTCCTTGAGCGCGACGCGACCTTCGGACTTCAGTCCGACATCGATCAGCGCGTGATCACTGTCGACCGAAACAACGGTGCCTTTGACAACCGTACGTTCGAGCGATGAATTTTCCTGGAAGCTCTCTTCGAGCAGGTCAGCGAAGATTTCGCTGAAGTCGGCACCCTCGGGTGCCACATTGGTATCGGTCATGTGACGATACGTCCTTTCAATCATACTTTGCATGCCAACCGGTTGGTTCCGGTGGTCTTGAACGTCGATCCACCCGCCTGTCCGGTTCATCCGGGCATGGAAACGGTGCGGTTGACGCGGGGCCTGACACTTCGATCAGGAACCTCAGTCGGTACGCTCGGCGATAAACAAAAGGGCGGCCGCAAATACTGCGTCGGCATCCATTTCCGAGGTATCGATGGTGCGTGCGTCGTCGGCGGCCCTCAGGGGCGCAATGGCCCGGGTGCTGTCGCGCACGTCCCGTTCCTTCATATCTGTCAGGACGCGGGGGTATATACTCGTTTCCCCCCGGTCCAGCAACTCCTTATGACGCCGTGTGGCCCGCTCTTCGGCGCTGGCGGTGATGAAGAATTTCACCGGGGCGTCCGGGCAGACGATTGTGCCGGTGTCCCGGCCATCGAGCACGGCCCCTTTGGCATCATCTGGCGGGGTTTGGGCGAAGTCGCGCTGGAACGACAGCAGGACCTCACGAACCTCCGGAATTGCCGCGACTTTCGAGGCCGCAGAGGCAGCCGTATCGCCCGCCAATTCCGGGTTTTCGAGCCCGCCACGGGCGATGGAGGCGGGATCGAGCGCCCTGGCGGCCGCGATGGCATCCCCCGGCTCTGCCGGGTCTCCCCCGGCGGCCAGCGTCCCAAGGCCGACAGCGCGATAAAGCTTGCCGGTATCGAGATGGGCAAAGCCAAAATGCGCGGCAAGGCGGCGCGCCAGCGTGCCTTTTCCCGCGCCTGCGGGGCCGTCCACAGTGATCAGGCGGGGTGTTGTCATGCCGGGTCACCTTCTGTGATGTCTGCACCCAGCGCCCGCATGGCGTCGGCAAATCCGGGAAAGCTGGTTTCGCTCGGGGTGATATCGTCAATCGAGACGGGGTTTTCGGTCGCGAGACCAAATACGAGGAAACTCATGGCAAGGCGATGATCGAGCTGGGTGGCGATGGTCGCGCCGCCGGGCGGCGGACCGCCGCAGCCCGCAATGGTGATGCTGTCGGAATCGGTGGAAACAGTTACGCCACATGCACGCAGACCGGTCTCGATCGCGGCCAGCCGGTCGCTTTCCTTGACGCGAAGTTCGCCAACACCTGCGAAAACCGTGGTTCCCGTGGCGCAGGCGGCAGCCATGGCGAGAACCGGATATTCATCAATCATGGAGGCCGCACGTTCGGCCGGGATCCGCGTGCCGGTCAGCGCGGCCGCGCGAATCGTCAGATCGGCAACAGGCTCGCCGCCTTCGTCACGTTCGTTGGCAGAGGTGATGTCTGCGCCCATTTCTGAAAGCGAGGTGAAGACGCCCGCCCGGGCCGGGTTCATGCCGATCCCGTTCAGCTGGACTTGGGAGCCCGGCACGATCGCGGCCGCGACAGCCGGGAAGGCGGCCGAGCTGGGATCGGACGGCACTTTTACGTTGACCGGTGAAAGCTCGGTCTGACCGGTGATCGTGATCCGGCGGCCATCGGGCGTTTCGGTGATCTCGATCGCCGCGCCCATATGGCTGAGCATGCGTTCGGTGTGGTCGCGGGTGGCGACATCTTCGATGACGGTGGTCTTCCCCGGGGCATGCAATCCGGCGAGCAGCACGGCGGACTTCACCTGCGCCGAGGGCACGGGCAGCGTATATTCGATGGGCAACAAGGTGTCCGACCCGGTAAACGACATCGGCATGCGTCCGCCCTCCCGGGTTTCGACGCGCACGCCCATATCGGTCAGCGGTGCGATGACCCGGTTCATCGGGCGTTTCCGCAGGGATCCGTCCCCGGTCATGATGGCCGTGAAGCCATGTCCGGCGAGCAGGCCGCAAAGCAGCCGGGCCGAAGTGCCGGAGTTTCCCAGGTCGAGGACGTCTTCAGGCGCGTGCAGACCGGCCACACCGACCCCGTCCACATGCCAGACCCCGGGGCCGTCCTGCACGACGGTCACGCCCATGGCACGCAGGGCTGCGGCCGTGGCGTGCACATCCTCGCCTTCCAGCAGGCCTTCGATATGTGTTGTGCCGACCGCCAGCGCGCCCAGCATCAGGGCGCGATGGGAAATTGATTTGTCACCGGGAACGGCCATCGTACCGGACAACGGTCCGCTGCGGCGGCTGTGCGCAGGGCGGCCTTGGGCGGCGGGGGATATGGCGGTGTCTTGGGTCATGTCAGGCGGCGAGGGATTAGCACAAATTACGATGCGGGGTCACGCGGGCGTACGCTTTGTGTTCGAAACATATAGAAAAGTGTGGATTTGGTTTTGACAGCCCGACCCGTTCGTGGCAAACGGCGACACCGATACACATCGGTACGAATTCACCGGAGGAATTATCTGTGGCGAAACCCGAATGGGGCGTGAAGCGTGCATGCCTGGCCTGTGGCACACGTTTCTACGACTTGCTCAAACAGCCGATCGTCTGCCCGAACTGCGAGACGGTCTTTGACCCGGAAACCATCTTCAAGCCGCGTCGTGCGCGCGCCGAGGAAGCCGCTGCTGCGGCCAAGGCCGCCAATGATGATGCGGCCAAGGCCAAGGATGACGAGGAAGATGAAATCGCAAAGCTCGTCGAAGGCGTCGAGGTTGACGACGATGACGATGATGATGACGTTCTCGCCGATGACGATGACGACGATGATGACACGCCCATCGTGCCGATCCCGAACAAGGGCAACAGCGACGATAACTAGTCGCAAGCGCTGATTTTTTTGACGTCGGGGACACCGGGGTCGAGATTTCGCTTGCGTTGGGTGGCGGGATAATTATGTTCCCGCCGTCCGCAGGTGCTGGCCCCCAAGCCAGCCACCACGAAAACAGTTTTGGGGCCGTAGCTCAGTTGGGAGAGCGCTACAATGGCATTGTAGAGGTCGTCGGTTCGATTCCGTCCGGCTCCACCATGAAAAACAAGGGCTTAGCGAGAGATCGCTAGGCCCTTTGTTTTGTGGGGTGAGTTTAGGGTGAGCGGATCAGGCGTGTTTGGGGTAGATTTGTCGGCACTGGGAATCCCGAGCTCAGGGCTTCTTAAAGACAGATTGGTCAGGCTGACATGACGAAGAAACCGCATCACGAACACACCCACGTGCATTCGCTGTTGCCGTCGGATCCGGCGTTGCGCGCGAAAGCGATCGAGACATTGCTTGTCGAAAAGGGGCTGGTTGATCCCGAAGCGGTCGATGCGCTGGTGGATGTGTTTTCGAACGAGATTGGTCCCCAGAATGGCGCGCAGGTTGTCGCCCGAGCGTGGCGCGACCCTGACTATCGCGCGCGGCTGCTCGCGGATGGGACGGCGGCGATTGCCGAGCTGGGTTTTTCCGGCATGCAGGGCGAGCATATGGTTGCGGTCGAGAACTCCGCGGACACCCACAATGTCGTCGTTTGCACGCTGTGCTCCTGCTACCCGTGGCCGGTGCTGGGGCTGCCGCCGGTCTGGTACAAGTCACCCGAATATCGCGCGCGTTTGGTGCGTGAACCCCGCGCGGTTCTCGATGAATTCGGGGTGCGCCTTCCCGAAGACATTGAGCTGCGCGTCTGGGATTCAACGGCGGAAATTCGATACCTGGTTATTCCGCAGCGCCCGGCTGGGTCGGAGGCCATGAGCGAAGCGGAGCTGGCCGCGCTGGTCACCCGTGATTCGATGATCGGGACCGGCTTCGCCCTGTCCCCGGAGGCCGGTTGATGGACAGCGTTCATGATCTCGGCGGCGTGGAAGGGTTCGGGCCGATTCCCATCGAGGCAGACGAGCCGGTTTTCCATGCGACCTGGGAGGGCCGGGTTCTGGGCTGTCGTTTCCTGATGGGGTTCTGGCGGCTGTGGAATATCGATGCCAACCGCCACTCGCTCGAGCAATTGCCGCCGGCCGAATATCTGGCCATGAGTTACTACGAGAAATGGGCTGCCGGCGTTGTGAACCTGTCCGCCGAGAAAGGGCTGATCACCCCCGCGGAAGTGGAGGCCGGTTATCCCAGTGCAGATGCCGAACCGAGAACGCCGCCCGTTGATGCCGCGGGGGTTCGGGCGTTTTTGCCCCAGGGCCGCCCCGCCGCCCGGGAGATCGACGATGCGCCAATTTTCGCTGTGGGCGACAAGGTGCGTACCGCCCGAAATATGCACGCCGGCCACACACGGCTGCCGCGCTATTTGCGTGGCCGGGTGGGGGAAATCATTTCCCATCACGGCCCGCATGTCTTCCCTGATATCAGTTTCAAAATGGAGGGCGAAGTCGCCCAACATCTCTACACGGTGAATTTCAGCGGCCGTGAAATCTGGGGTGATGACGCCGAACCCGGCCACTCCATTTCGGCAGAACTTTGGGAGAGCTACCTTGCTGTCGAAGACTGAGCCCGATCGGCCTTTTGCCGAGCCCTGGCATGCGCAGGTTTTTGCCCTGACCCATGCATTGGCGGCAGCGGGTCATTTCACATGGCCGGAATGGGCGGCGCATTTCAGTCGCGCGCTCGAACAGGCAGAAGATGCGGGTGGGCCCACGGACGGGTCGGACTATTACGATGTCTGGCTCGCGGCGTTGGAGGCATTCCTGATTGAAACCCGCTTTGCAGATCCCGCGCAGTTGAAAGATTTGCAGGAGGCCTGGGCGACGGCATACCTGACGACCCCCCATGGGGAGCCGGTTGAGTTGCCCGGGTGCGGCGAGGGCAGTGAGTTCGCGATGCGCGATACAGGGGCCGCTGGTTAGGTTCCGCTCTGGAGATCGCTGTTGGGCTGGTCGCTGACGAGCATCATGCCGGCGGCGTGGGTGATGAACATCGGCAACTTTGCATGCTCCAGCGCGGTCAGTGCTGTGAGGCCGCACCCCCAATAGATGGGGACCTCGCCGTCTTCGGGAATCAGAACCTCGCCTGTCTGACGTCAGCGCCTATGGAACAAACTAGCCGGATTTCATAAGGGAGGATT